>Ga0187827_10000162_pt1 | contig 101819 bp, 92 predicted proteins | sample ETNtaG_39_FD_167969 | JGI IMG/M metagenome (GOLD analysis project Ga0187827, IMG submission 167969) | Marine microbial and viral communities from oxygen minimum zone, Eastern Pacific Ocean - ETNP2014_SV_150_PacBio MetaG (Illumina Assembly) | ecosystem: Environmental > Aquatic > Marine >... | reverse complement strand
CCATGATCAGGCGAGGCTGCAGTTAGAAGAAGAGCTAGGTGTAGAGACTGCGTTCGTAGAGATGGTGCCCGAGGGGCCAGAAGGCGAACGTGTAATCAGAGATTTTGCAATGAAGGGATATGATCTCATTTTCACTACTTCATTTGGGTATATGGATGCTACTGTTGCTGTAGCTGAGGAATTTCCTGACACGCAATTTGTTCATATTTCTGGATACTTGCAAACCTCTAACTCTTCCAGCGTTTTTGGTCGAATGTATCAACCCCGTTATCTTTCTGGTCTGGTAGCTGGTGCTTCAACCAAAAGTAATATCATAGGTTACGTAGCTGCTTTCCCCATACCAGAAGTTATCCGTGGGATCAACGCATTTACACTTGGAGCAAGAGAGGTAAATCCAGATGCCGAAGTTAGAGTAGTATGGACCAACACCTGGTTTGGCCCACCTGAAGAAAAAGAAGCTGCGGATGCACTATTAGCTGCCGGTGCTGATATGATCGCACAGCATCAAGATACTACAGAACCGCAAAAAGCAGCCGCTGATGCAGGCGCTCTTTCTATTGGTTATGACTCCGATATGGCTCAGTTTGTCGGAGATACAGTACTTACAAGTCCGGTCTGGAATTGGGGCGTAAAGTATATCGAGATAGCAGAGCAAGTCATGGCAGGCACATATGATGGCTCAGAGTCATACTGGGGCGGCATGGACGAAGGTGTGGTTGCATTAGCACCGCTCTCTGACCGAGTTTCTGCTGAAACCGCTGCGTTAGTAGAGGAAAAGTCGGCAGCAATCATATCCGGCGATTGGGATGTGTTCTGTGGACCAATAGTCGGCGCAAATGGAAATGTGGTAGTAGGAGCAGGTGAATGTCTAGACGACGGATCAATGCTAGGAATGGAATACTGGGTTGAGGGCGTTAAAGGTGAAGTCCCCGGAGAAGCCCCAGGTGAACCAGCAGTTCTGCCTGACCTAGAAGGACGATCCATCACCATTGCCGTGGAAAATGCATATCTACCATTCAACTATATCGACGTAACCACCGGTGAAGCAAAAGGGTGGGATTATGATGCTATGGAAGAAATATGCAAACGATTAAACTGCGAGCTTGACTGGCAAGAGTTTGGATGGGACACAATGATAGCAGCTGTATCTGCTGGTCAATTTGACATGGCTACAGATGGAATAACCATCACTGAAGAACGTGATGAGAAGGCAGATTTCTCAGATGGCTACATCGCAACTGAACAACGAATGCTAGTTAGACTGGATGAAGCACGCTTTTCCGGTCCAGAGGAATTTGCAGAAGACTCAAACCTGATTCTCGGAGAACAGATTGGTACCACCAACTACGATACTGCTGTGGATCTAGTAGGTGAAGATCGAGTTCAGGGTTTCGATGACTTTGGTATTACCGTTCAATCTTTGATCGCAGGTGACGTAGATGGAGTAGTAATGGATGAGACCGCAGGACAGGGTTACATGGGTGAAAATGCGGACAAAGTCAAACTCATAGGAGGCTCGCTCTCAAGTGACTGGCTGGGATTCATTTTCCCAACTGGTAGTGATCTAGTTGCTCCTATCAATGCTGCACTTCAGTCAATGAAAGCTGACGGCACACTGAACGAGATAAATGCCAAATGGTTCGGAGCAGACTTCGTGCTCACGTATGACGACATCGGCTGTGGCGCTTACTGCCCAGAGGAGCTGGGCACGGATGAAAATCCGATCGTCTGGGCCTTCGTTCCTTCCGGTGAGATGGACCAGGTGGTTGTAGGAGCTGAAGAGTTAGGCGACTTGCTCTTTGCAGAGAGCGGACTGGTGATTAAGACCTTAGTCGCTACCGACTACGCAGGTGTGATAGAGGCCTTGTGCGCCGAAGAGGTAAAAGCCCATCTCGGTTCGCTGGCCACATTCTCCTATCTTCTCGCCAACGAGAAATGTGGCGTGGAGGCGGAGTTGGTTGCGGTACGCTACGGCAGCGCGACCTACAAGGGACAAATCTTCGTGCGTAATGACAGTGGCATCACTGAGCTTTCACAACTTGCCGACAAGACCTTCTGCCGGCCGGATCCGCTCAGCACTAGCGGTTGGATAGTCCCCAGCATCCAGCTTCGCGCTTCAGGCGTGGACCCTGCGACCGATTTGGCTGAAATCGTAGACGCTGGCGGACACAGCGCATCCGTGGCCGGAGTCTACAACGGCGACTGCGATGCGGGTGCGTCTTATGTGGATGCCCGTGGCAACATCGAGGAAGATCATCCAGACGTGATGGACGTTCTCGAAGTAATCGCTACCTCCGTGGACATACCCAATGATGGCGTGCAGTACGCTCCTAGCACATCACGCGAACTGCGAGATCAGCTAAATGCTGCGCTGATCGCCATTATGCAAACCGAAGAAGGTGTGGCGGCCATGGACAAGGCATATTCATGGACGGAGTTGGCAGAGCACGACAACTCATTCTATGATGATTTCCGTCAACTTCTGGATGCAGCTGGAATGGCACCGGAGGACCTGAATACGGATTGATTTGCTTGCTAGCAAATGGAGGAAATCTTACAACAAATATGGGGGCATAATAAAAGCCCCCATATTTATTTTCCGCACGTAGACATCTAGATCTAGATTTGGAGGACATTTAATGCTCAAAGTGCGTAATCTTACCAAGATATACGATGATGGCACGGTTGCACTTCGCAACATTAGTTTCAATGTAGAGGATGGAGAGTTTCTCGCTATCATAGGATTGAGTGGATCTGGGAAATCTACCCTACTGCGTTGCATAAATCGTCTGATTGATGTAACTGAGGGAAGTATTACCTGGGATGATGTCGAGCTGACAGACTTAAAGGGTGATGGGCTGCGTAAAATACGTCGCCAAATCGGGATGGTATTCCAACAATTCAATCTGATAAACCGCTCTTCAGTGCTCACGAATGTGTTGTCTGGCCGACTAGGTTATACGTCTATATGGTCAAGCCTATCAGTGCGCACATTCTCTAAGGAAGATCATAGGAAAGCCATGCAAGCCCTTGACCGGCTTGAAATCACTGACCAAGCGCACAAACGTGCAGATGAGTTGAGCGGAGGGCAGCAGCAAAGAGTGGGGGTTGCCCGGGCGCTCATGCAAGATCCGAAGATGATCCTGGCTGATGAACCGGTGGCCAGCCTAGATCCAGTACTGGCTCACTCCATTCTAGGACACATCGAACGTCTCAATCAAGAAGATGGCATCACTATCTTGTGCAGCCTTCACTATCTTGACCTTGTGCAGCAATACTCAACTCGTGTCATCGGATTGCGTGATGGTGAAATCGTGTATCAGGGAAGCAGGGCGGACATCCAGGCAATGACCGACAGTCAGTTTCGGGAGATTTACGGCGAGGACGCCGCACGCGTCGGCAATCTTACTGGCGAAGTGTCCAATCCGGATAAGGATTCCCGATGACCTTCCGCACGCGCCTTCCGGAAACCAGAAAACCTAGCTTGGTCTCCGCACCGGTATCAGCGCTGCTCTCGCTGATGCTTCCCGGTCTGGGCCAAATAATGGCCCGCTCACCGCGCCGGGGTTTGACCATGCTATTCAGCTTGATATCTAGTGCCGCGCTGCTCGCATGGCGAATTCGAGTGGTTGCTCGCCGCGAAGTGGGCTTCTCGGCACAGATCGTGAAAGCCTACGACCTGCAGCCTACATTGCTCTACCTGACGATCGCTATTGCCCTGCTCTACCTCTGGACGGTGCTGGACGCATACCTACTTGCCCATCGGCCCGAGTCGGGGAAGGCAGTTGGTCCGTTCATACTGATACTGGCCGTTTTCTTTAGCTTGGGATGGCAAATCAGTGAGATAGATTGGGTCTCCTTTGCAACACAGTTAGAGGACGGCAAGCCAACTATCATGAAGATTATGTGGCCATGGGAAAGAGCACTGCATTACCCGGAGGAGTATTTAATAGTCCGTACCATTGTGGAGGTTCCCTGCATCGATGAGGCTTCAGCGGAAACCCTCGCGCCGGAGAATGAACCTACCCTGCGTGTGCAACCGCGCTGCGGCGAGCTTACCACCCGCGACACGGAAGGTACTACAATATCAGTTACAGGCATAAATCTGCTACCAATGACCGAAACAGCAATCTGGTGGAAGGACCCAGAAAACCAGGAGTTCCGACAGCGACAGGGTGGTGAGTCAGTGGTAGTTACCACTGATAACGATGGCAGCTTCCAGGTTGCTATATTGATGCCCAAACGTTTAGTAGGGAGCCAAAGTGGACGCGATTATGGCGCTGCTGCTCGGGAAGCAGACAAGTGGGAAGTGCAGGCCCGACAACTCGCAGCTGTGGGAAAGGCGGAGTGGAGCCTCGAGATAAGTTTGATCGTCGAGAAAATGATCGAGACCATTTTCCTGGGGATGATGGCTACCTTCTTCGGGGTAATATTTGCTATTCCTATGAGTTTTCTTGCGGCACGAAATCTCATGTCATCTTCGCCGCTGACTCTGGGGGTGTACTATCTAGTGCGCACCATGATGAACATAGTGCGATCAATCGAGACCATTATATGGGCGCTTATCTTCGTGGTGATTGTCGGCCTGGGTCCCTTTGCGGGAACCTTGGCACTAACGATACACTCAGTTGCCGCTCTCGCGAAACTTTACTCTGAGGCGATTGAATCAATAGACTCAGGACCGATAGAGGCCATTCATGCCACGGGAGCCAATTGGGTGCAGACGGTGGTATTCGCTGTCATCCCCCAGATAGTTCCGCCTTTCGTCTCCTTCACAATATATCGCTGGGATATTAACGTGCGCATGTCCACCATCATCGGTTTAGTTGGCGGCGGCGGAATCGGATTCCTACTGGTACAATGGATCCGGTTACTGGATTACCGCGCGGCCGGCATCGCGGTGTGGTTCATAGCGGTCACGGTAGCCATTCTGGACTACGTCAGCGCCGAAATACGCGAACGCTTTATTTAAGTACCCATGTTCACGCCCATCGAGCTAGCACTAAACAAGAAGGTACGGCGCCTTCTGTGTCAGGCTGTAGCTCGGTACGTGTGATCATAGAGAGAGAATACGTGAATAATATTAAACGCAAAAAGCGAATCGGCATCTTAACAGGTGGAGGAGATGCGCCAGGGTTAAATGCTGTTATCAGAGCAGTAGTGCACACTGCTATGAAGGATTTTAGTGTGGAAGTCCTCGGATTAAGAAATGGATTTGATGGTTTGGTGGAACCTGAAGATGTTCTTATTCTGAGCCACACAGAGGTGCGTGGCATTCTGTCTCACGGTGGCACAATATTAGGAGCAGCTAACCGTGGCAATCCATTTTCACGCAAGACAATAATCAACGACAAAGAAGTAGTTAGTGACATGTCAGAACAGGCATTAGATAACATAGATAGACTAAAATTAGATAGCATTATTGTAGTCGGAGGAGACGGAACTTTGTCTATTAGTAAAGCACTATATGATAAAGGAGCTCCGATTGTTGGTGTGCCTAAAACAATAGATAATGACATGGGAGGCACTGATGTTACCTTCGGTTTTGATACTGCAATGCGTACTGCTGCAGAAGCACTAGATAAACTCCACACTACAGCCGAAAGTCACAGTAGAGCTATGATTCTGGAGTTAATGGGTCGCAACGCAGGATGGATTGCTCTTGGAGCTGGAATCGCTAGTGGAGCAGACTCAATTCTAATACCTGAAATACCTTTCGACTTAACGCCTGTAATTAATAGATTCGAGGAACGCGCAGCGAACGGTAGTAACTTCAACATTATGTCTGTTGCAGAAGGTTGTCACCCAAAGGGAGGCAAACAGCAATACAAAGATGATGCAGGATTATATAGTGGACGCTTAGGAGGAATTGGACAAACAATAGCTAATGAACTCCGTGTTGACTCAGGAATTGACTCCAGATGCACGGTACTAGGCCATTTACAACGCGGAGGTAGTCCTACTCCTTATGATAGGTGGCTGGCCACTCTCTACGGTGCTGGTGCAACTAGACTTGCTATGTCCGGTAGTTACGGAATGATGGTAAATTTACGTGGGCGCGAAATAGGGTCGATTTCTCTTAAAGAAGCTGTTGCACAAACCCCTAAACTAGTAAATCCTGACGGAGACTTAATTACTGCTGCCCGTGGTTTAGGAATTGTATTTGGTGATGAATGATATTAAAGAAATAGAGCATTCCTAGTACTAGGAATGCTCTACCTCACGCCAGGGCATCTCTCTTAATTAATCAGGAGGGATGCCCCGGCGTTAATAGTACTGTCACTTTTCATGAGCATCACCTCCCGTTCCTTAAAAATAGCTATGTAAAAAATAAATGTGTTAGCCACTAGCAACTAATTATTCTTTAATTATGCCAAATCTAAATTTATATGTCAACTTCAAATCTGTCAAAACATATATGTGATAGGAATAATGCGTGAGATTCGAACGACCACTTATATGATATTCATGCTCTGTTGTGTGTCCTTAGCAGTAATCGGATGCAATCAGGAGGCTGATAGTCTCCTGACATCACAAGTAGACAATACCAACAACACTTTAGCACCTAACACATTAGTACCCCCTACTATTAGTCCTACCGCTACGATTGCTCCTCCGAAGGAGACTTGTAAAAATGACGCAATGTTTGTCACGGACCTAACAATACCTGATTTCAGCAAGCTAGAACCCAACAAGCCGATAAGTAAATTATGGCAAATTCGTAATACAGGAACTTGTCCGTGGGGACCTGGATATTCTGTGGTTTTCAAAGAGGGTCATGCTATGACTACAAAATTACAGCATGCCCTTTACCCAGCCAAACCAGACGCGAATGCCATAATTCAAATAGACATGATCACACCATCTTCTCCTGGCGATTACCAAGGATACTGGCTCCTCTACGACCCTGACGGCATCATGTTTGGGCAAAAATTGTTTGTCAAAATTACTATTGAAGCATCTAGTTCAGAGTGAACAATTGAGTGCCAACATTGCTCAAATCTTCACTCTAGAACTTGACATTTTACATACGCTGTGGTGAATTATTATGTACCTTCTTCCCAGGAATTGAGATACTTTTCTTGTTCATCAGTGAGTTTATCTATATCTATTCCAATCGCCTCTAGTTTGATGGCAGCTATTTGTCTGTCAATCTCTTCCGGCACAGAATAAACCTGATTGTCCAACTCCTTACTGTTCTTAAGCATATATTCAGCACTTAATGCTTGGTTAGCAAAGCTCATATCCATAACACTAGCAGGATGACCTTCAGCAGCAGCAAGATTAATCAATCTACCTTCACCAAGCAGATTGATCCTCCTACCATCAGACATTGTAAATTCCTCCACAAATTCTCTCACCTGCCGAACTTTGTTGCCTGCCAATTCATGAAGAGCAGGTATGTTGATTTCTACATTGAAATGCCCGGAATTGCTTATTATTGCACCATCCTTCATAACCTCAAAATGATGTCTGTCTATTACGTGTTTATCTCCAGTAACAGTACAAATAAAATCTCCCAATGGTGCAGCCTGATTTAATGGCATCACACGATAACCGTCCATTACTGCCTCAAGTGCAGCTAGTGGATTCACTTCGGTCACAATTACATTAGCTCCCATACCACCTGCTCTACTTGCCAAGCCCTTTCCACACCAACCATATCCGCAAACCACAAAAGTCTTACCCGCTAACAGAACATTTGTAGCTCTAACTATTCCATCTAATGTGCTCTGACCTGTCCCATAGCGATTATCAAAAAAATGTTTGGTCATGGCATCATTCACAGCCACAACTGGAAACTTAAGTGCGCCATCACCTGCCATGGCTTTCAGACGGATCACACCTGTTGTGGTTTCCTCGGTCCCACCCACTACTTCACTGATTTGATCAACACGCTCTTTATGTAATATGCTCACCAAATCAGCACCATCATCCATAGTAATTGCAGGCCTGTGATCAAGCGCAGCGTTAATATGGTTATAGTAAGTTTCGTTATCTTCACCTTTGATTGCATACACTGGTATTTCATCATGTACTACTAAAGATGCAGCCACATCGTCTTGGGTGGATAATGGATTAGATGCACATATAACCACATCTGCCCCACCTATTTGTAATGTCCGCATCAAATTTGCAGTCTCTGAAGTTACATGAAGACATGCTGACATTTTAACTCCTTGCAGCGGTCGTTCTTTTGCAAAACGCTCACGTATTTGCCTTAGCACTGGCATTTCCTGTTCAGCCCACTCAATGCGATGTCTACCGCCAGGAGCGAGATCAGCATTCTTAACACTAAATTCCATATTATGTGACTCCTTTTGTCCGATCATATTCTATATCAAGAAATTATTTCCATTGTACTATATCAATCATTGCTACTATAGTTTCAGTTTTTCAATCTAATGCATCTAGTACACCTTCATCATCATAATGCGTTCGAAATCTTTCAACAAACTGCGATACTGTATAGCTATGATTTTGAGTACCGACATGCTCCAAACAATATGTGGCTGACAAAGTTCCCACCCTTACACACAAATCCAATGGTAGACCTGCGGCATACGCGCGGAGAAAGCCACCTCTCAATGCATCTCCAACTCCGGTAGGATCACATACCTCGTTCTCAGGAAAAATTGGTATTTCGAAATAGTCATCCCCTGACCATATCCGTGATCCATGTCTTCCATTTGTAATCACAAGTACAGTTTCCTTATCTACAATTGCAGTCTCATCTATGTTAATTTTGTCCTTTAACAGTGTAAATTCATAATTATTAAGTACAACCAGATGAGCGCCAATTACACCTTCATACAAATCATCGCCTTCCAACCTAACAATCTGCTGACTGGGATCATACAAGTAGGGAATTTTCATAGACTGACACTCCTGTACGCGATACCTCATTGCAAGCGGATCATCCGGAGATATCACCACTAGATCAGGATCGAAACCCAAATTGGAGATTTTAAGTTTAGATGCATGACTCATTGCACCAGAGTAAAAAGAGGCAATTTGCGAGTTATTACGATCTGTAGTTGCGTAAAAAGATGCAGTAAGCTCATTTTTAATTTCGACAATACCCGTTGTATCTACACCAACACTATCTAGCCATGTTCTATACTCAGTAAAATCCTGCCCAACTGTACCTAGGACAGCTGCTTTACCACCTAACAGCACATGATTATAGGCAATATTAGGTGCATTACCACCCCTATGTACTGTCTTACTGTCAGTCAGAAAGCTTAAACTCAACGATTCCAAATTATCCGACATTATGTAATCACTAAAATAACCTGGGAAAGTCATAAGATGATCAAACGCTATTGATCCGGAAAATACTATATTCATAATAATTTAGACAACTTTATACACAGATGACAAACCCAGTCTATCTCGCACTATAACTCGCAAAGCCCGCAAACCATCAATTGCACGTATTTTCTTGCCTTGAGCATATGTGCGTGGATTATAACTTAATGCGACTTCATGAATATTATGTCCAGCTAGTAATAGTTTGTCTACAAGTTCAAAATCAAGTTCGAAACCCTCGCCAACCAAATTGAGTGATTTAAGCACATCACTACGTACCAATTTTATAGCTGTGGCAACATCAGTCAACTTACTTCCGTACAATAGATTGGTTACAGCAGTTAGCAAACGCACACCTAAAAAAGCATGATAGTAAATATAATTTGGTTTACCACCAAGAATTCTTGATCCCAAAACAGCCACAGCATTATCAGTCTGCGTTTTAACTAAGAGGTTGGGCAAACAACTCGGATCGTATTCTAAATCCGCATCCTGGATTACCGCATAATCACCACTTAACGCATCAATTGCTACACGAATAGAGGCACTTTTACCTAGATTACTACTATTAAATATAATCTTTGTATTCGGCCACAGACCATCTTTCAGTATCTCCCGAGTGCCATCAGTGGAGCAGTTGTCAACCACAATGATCTCCTTGGACCAACCAGATCCAAAGTCTATATCCTGAATACCTTGGAGAACATCCAAAATAGTGTCGCGTTCATTGAAAGCACATACAATAATAGATATAATCATATTACAACGCTAAAAAATGGACTTCACACGATCTCGCACAATCACCCATAAGGCAAGGAGACCATCAATTAATCCTATTTTTTTGCCTTCTGCATAAGTACGAGGTTCATAATCAATTGAAACTTCATCAATCTTGTCAGTCATTAGCGCGATCTTATTACTAATTTCAAAATCCAAATCAAAACCGGAACACTGAAGTTCGAGAGACTTAAGTAGTTCTGTCCGCATCAATTTATAATTGGTAGCTACATCCGTAAACCTTGCACCAAAAAACCAATTAGTAAGATGGGTCAACCCACGAACAACCCAATAATTCAATCTATAATTGTGATAATATTTTCCTCCTAGTACGCGTGATCCATAAACGACATCTAGTTTATTGCTAAGTGCATGTTTCAACAATTTCGCATACTGTCTGGGATCATATTCGAGGTCTGCATCCTGTGTGATGGTGTAATCGCCATTACACAAAGGAATAGCTGTACGAACTGAATGACCTTTACCTCGATTCTCAGGTTGCATAATGATTTGAACATTATCTGCGCAATAATCGAGCAACAAATCTCTGGTACCATCTGTAGAACAATTGTCAACAACTATAATCTGTTTCTGCCAGTCCGGACCAATATCAGCCTGCTGCACTCGCTTCAAAATCTCCACTATAGTCGCACATTCGTTATACACTGGAACTATGATTGAGAGTTTCAACGCAAAGATGCCTGCATGAAACTGGTAAATATATCCAACATGTAATCAATCTGCTTGTTATTCAAACCCGGATAAACTCCAACAAAGAATGTAGATTGCATCACATGGTCAGAAACCGGTAATTCACCTATGATCCTACAGTCAATTTCTGAGAAACCTGGTTGACGTAACACATTTCCAGCAAACAACATTCTAGTTTCGATATTATTATCTTCTAAGTAACGAATGATCTCCTTGCGACCAAATGGAGCATCCTGTCGCACTGTAATTGGAAATGCAAACCAAGAAGGATCTGATTTTTTGTGCCATCTAGGTAGAGTGAGATAATCTTGCCATTGCTCCAAACCAGAATATAGGCGCATAAAGTTTCTTTTCCGGACATCTATAAAATCAGGTAATTTTTCCAACTGAGCTAAACCAAGGGCAGCCTGAGGATCAGTTAATTTTAGATTATATCCAATCTCTGTAAAATAATATCTATGATCATAGTACCCTGCTATGCCAGGTATCTCTCGTTCGAACCTTCGACCACACTTACCATCAGTCGGATTCTCATATTCGCACCAACAATCCCGTCCCCAGTCACGAACACTTCGAGCTATTCTAGCTAGACTATGACTCCTGGTAAAAACAGCACCTCCCTCCCCCAAAGTAATATGATGTGCGGGGTAAAAACTAAGCGTAGCAATATCACCGAAGGTACCCAACATACGACCATCATACGTAGAACCTAAAGCATCACACACATCTTCAATCAATATCAGATTGTGTTCATTAACAATTTGCATAATAGCATCCATGTCAGCTGGATTGCCGAGCGTATGCGCAAACATAATAGCGCGGGTACGTGAAGAAATTGCAGCCTGCACTTGATTGATATCCAAGTTGTAGTCAGCTATTCCACAATCCACAAAAACAGGAGTAAGTCTGTTTTGTACAAGAGGCGCCACAGTGGTAGGAAATGATGTTGCTGGCACTATTACTTCATCACCAGGTACGAGGCGTTGTTCTCCACGCTTTCGACTGCATAAGGCTGTAACAGCTACTAGATTAGCTGATGAACCTGAGTTTACTGGAATAATTTCACTTACCCCAAGAAATTTACCTAGTTCTAGTTCAAACTGTTTCGCGTACGGACCTGCTGTAAGCCAAAAGTCAAGCACTGAAGCAACCATCATGTTCATATCCCGCTCATCAAATACTCGTCCTGCATATTTGACTCGACTTTTACCTGGAAAAAACTCTTGGTCTGAATGCTCAATTAGATAGTATTCTGCAACCTTCTGCATTATTTCTGATTTTAATCGGTCTTTACTCGTCATAAATTACCTGTCTCAGAATCAATTAAAATACTAAGACCTTCTTCCAGTACAGTTGTTGCTCTCCAACCAATTAATGTATCGGTAAGTTCTGCATTTCCCATTACGCTCATATTTTCTCCATTCCTATAGGGAAGTTCTCCAAAACTGGGAGGCACATTACATCCTGCCAGCTGATAAAGTGTCTCCACTACCTCCCGCAATTGAGTCCCTATGCCAGTACCGATATCAACAGTCATTGCAGATTCAAGTTCAGATTGAGCCACAGAAATTAATCCAGAAGCTACATCGTCTACAAACACCCAATCACGAACTTGCTCACCAGGAGATAGAGGAAATTTGACACCGCTAATCAAAGCATTTAAAGCTGCTGGAAGTACGTTTTTAGAGGATTGTCCTGGACCATAACATTGATATATCATTGCCCCTGCCACTGGCCAACCTTTGGTACGTCCATACATGGAACAAAATCCCCACCCTGCTGCTTTACTCACTGCATAGGGACTGTTCAGATCTAATTCGGTTGGACTGCGAGCAACTACTACCTTGACATTACCTTGGATAGCCTTAAGCAAGTTGACTGTTCCAATAGTGTTTACCCCAATAGCTCTTTCTTCAGAAAGAAAGGGATCACTCGCTCCTGCTGCTGCTAAATGAAAAACAATTTCAGGAGAATAAATGTCTAGTACTTTTGAAATCGCATCTGGATCAGCAATATCACCATCTAAGAACCCAAACAAATCCGACTGTCCGAGCTTTTGTCTATCCAATCCTACAACCTTTGCGCCCACCTTAACTAAGTGTCTGCATAGATGACTGCCGACAAAACCTTCTGAGCCAGTAATCAAAACAGACTTGTTTGCCCAAAACTCGTTCACGTCTGCAATAGGAAGGTGCGATACCACTCAAAAGTCTCTAACAGACCATCATGCAATGAATATTCGGCCTTCCACCCGAGTCGCTCTTCAGCGAGTTTGCTGGAAAGATATTGATCTTGAATCTCATTCGACGCAGCATTTTGAATAATAGGCTTAACATTATTATCACCAGAAATATCTAATATGCTTTCCACCATTTCCAATGCTGTAACAGGATCATCAGTACCAAAATTGTAGGCCATACCAGAATGTGCATCTCTATCTTCGGCAAGATTTTCTATCAGCATAATACATGCCCTCACAATATCTTGCACATACACATAATCACGTTTTGGTTTACCATCAGATCGGATAACTGGCGGCTCGCGATTGATGACACTACGCATTGTGCCAGGCACTATCCGATTCCAATTTAAATCTCCGCCACCATACATGTTGGCACATCTCGTTATTGCCACTGGCAAGCCATAAGTATTAGCATAAGTGCGTGCAATCATATCAGTGCATAATTTTGAGACATCATATGGATGATCCCCCTGCAATGCCACTGATTCAGAGTAAGGCAGATCTTTGTGCGCCCCATATGCTTTGTCACTAGATGCAACTAACATCTGCTCAAGTCCTGGCCATTGTCGAGCAGCATCTAGAACTATCCAGCTACCCCTTATATTAGTTTCAAAAGTAGGTACAGGTGCTCTATTTGCAATCCCCACTGCAGTCTGCGCAGCAAGATGAATACAAGTCTGTATCTCATAATCAGAAAATACGCGTAATACTAAATCACTGTCTGTGATACTGCCACGTACGATATTTAATCGTTTAATAGTGCCAGCACGGACTAATTCACTATGAGGAATATTGTCTCTTACAATGCCAACAACATCAGCACCTAGTTCAAGTAGTCTTAAAGACATCCATGATCCCAGCATACCCGTACAACCAGTTATAAGCACTCTGCGATCACGCCAGAAATGAGTATTAGTCATTCTAGTCTCCCCACACTTTCCAAGGCGCACTATTGTTCCAAACATTATTGAGATTTTGCGCATCCTTAAGAGTGTCCATAGAAGCCCAAAATCCTTCATGTTTGTACATCATCAACTCTCCATCAGAAGCCAGTTTTGGCATTACATCTGTTTCTAAGTCTACTTTACCGTCACCATCTAAGTACTCTAATACACTACGGTCGAAAACAAAGAAACCTGCATTAATCCAATGATCCAATCTAGGTTTCTCATGCATGCTATACACGCGCCCTTGATCATCAATGTCCAAAACGCCATACTGAGACAATGGTCGATATCCGGTCACAGTGGCAATACAATCATGACTGCTATGAAATTCGATTGCACTATTGACATCTATATCACCGATACCATCACCATAAGTAACACATAATGTCTTTGCGTCTATACGGTTTATTGCCATACGAATGCGATCAGATTTCGAAGTTTGTACACCTGCGTCAAAAAGATTAACATGCCAATCTTTCTCCACTCCGCTTGAAGGTATTCTAGAGTCTTCTGTACCCAGTCTGAACTCAAGATCCTGGGTCAACGAGCTAAAATTGAGAAAGTATTTACGAAAAACCTCTCCATGATGGCCCAAAGGCAAAATAAAATTAGTATGGCCAAAATGTGAGTACAAGCGCATAACATGCCACAATATAGGCCGGCTACCCACCTCAACTAGGTGCTTAGGCCTATTACCCAAATCCGCTCTCATGCGCGAACCGGATCCACCTACTAGTAAAACCACTGGCAAGCTAGTCATTGACATATATAGTCACCGATTCATGAAAAACGCTCTCGAATACCGAGAGCGCTAAATTAGCGACATTGAAATCATATCAGACGCACATGTTAATGTCAACGAAGCATGGTACACTCGGCGCGATGAAAATTCACCACTATATTTGGGTATGTGTTGTCCTAACAATTGCAACTGTATCCTGCTCTCAAGCACCAACTGTGGAGATAGATCAATCTGAACCATCAACCACAGTAGACGTGGAAGCCACTGCAACTTCTCCTAGTACTAACATCACTGAACAAAATGCCATTAATAGTTTGAATAACTCCGATACGAGTACTGATGCTTCAACAGCACCAGCAACGCTTACTCCCGCACATGAGAGTATTAATGCAGGCCAACTTGCCTTGCGCAACAGTAACTGGCAAGCAGCAATAGACTCATATATTCTGGCCCTTGACCAATCAGATGAAGATGATGAAATACACTTAGATGCGCACCTTGGTCTAGCCCATAGTTATCTGAGGAGCAAAGCTATGTGGACCGCACTAGAAACCTTAGAAACATTTGAAGCAAATCATCCAACTGCACATAATATGGCCGATGCAATATTTCTTTTAGGTTTAACAAACCATCAAGTAGGCAACCATACAATAGCTATACAATATTTTGATCAATACCTAGAGCAATACCCAAACATGATCGATTCATACGTACTCGAACTTATTGGAGATGCCCATAGATCCTTAGCAAAATACAGTACCTCGGCAGACTACTACGAGTCAGCAATACTAAAGCCACGTAGTACTAACATCAATTTTCTTCTGCTCGACAAAGCCGAAGTATTACAAGCAGCTGGTAAAACACCTGAATCTATAACCCTTTTTGACCTTGTAGCCACTAATACAAAGTATGACAACACAAGAGCCCAAATGGATTACAAACGGGCCCAGACTATGGTAGCAGCCAACCAAATCAATACAGCTATACAGTACTATAAACACGCAGTCAATACATACCCTGAATCATACTACTCTTACCTATCTCTTGTTGAACTACTTAGCTATGGAACTATAGTCAATGAATTCCAACGCGGCTTAATTGATTACCATGCTGAGCAACATACACCAGCAATACTAGCTTTTCGCCGGTATCTCTCAACAAATCCTAACCATGATGCACAAGCCCACTATTATATGGCCCTATCGTACCGCAACCTTGATAATATTCCAGCTGCAAAACTACATTTCCAAGAAATCATTGACACACATCCCGACGATCCTTTATGGGGTGAGGCATGGCTTGAGTTCGCCTATACGCAATGGGGATGGGAGGACAACTACTCAGGTGCCGTGTCAAAACTGAGAGCCATGGGATCTACTTATCCCAAGCATAGTATGGCGCCTGAGATTCTCTTTTACGCAGCTCGTATAGCAGAACGAGGAAAATATTTAGATGCTGCTTCGGATCTATGGGGTCAGGTAGCCGACAACTACCCAAACACTAAACTAGCCTCTGAAGCTGCCTTTCTTTCAGGTATAACTTTCTACCGTCAGGATAATTTTGTGGAAGCTGAGAGACGTTTTAGTCAATCAATTGACCTAAATCAAGGAGATGACAGTCAGCTATCAGCCTCACTGCTATGGCTAGGTAAAGTGCACTCGAATAATGGCAGCACTGAGTTAGCAGAAAATGCATGGGTAAAAGCAATTGATACAGATGAATCTGGATATTATGGAATTAGGGCAAAACAAATGGTCAATGGGAATCTACCATTTCACCCAACACCAAATGTCAACTTCACATTGGCGTCTAATCTAGAATCACAGCAAAAGGCGGAGGATTGGATTGCACAACATTTAGGTATCCAAAACAAGAATCTTGGTGGTTTGTCAAATAAATTGATGTCAGATGAACTCTGGATCAGAGGAAGCACACTTTGGCGATTAGGACAATTTGAGGACGCTCGCGAAGAACTGGATAATTTAAGTAATAATTACAAAAGTGATGGTTTGGTCTCATATCAATTATCTATAGCCTACAAAGATTTGGGTTACTACTATGGTGCTATATGGGCTGCACGTTACTGTATGGATGCACTGGGGCTCTACAACAACATAGATGCACCAAAGTTTATTACACAACTACGCTACGGTCCATACTATCTTGACCTGATACATCCAATATCCAAACAATATGATATAGATCCACTTATCGTTGCGTCTCTAATACGGCAAGAAAGCTTATATCAAGGCGAAGTAACTTCCTCAGCTTATGCGCAAGGATTAATGCAAGTCATACCCCCGACTGGCGACTATATTGCCCGCCAACTTCGCTGGCATAATTATCAGACTGCAGACCTATATCGCCCACATATTAATGTAGCTTTCGGAGTCTACTACCTTGATGAACAATTAGGAATTTTCAACGGTAACAAGTATGCTGCATTATCCGCCTACAATGCTGGACCTGGTAACACTTCTATTTGGAACAAATTGGCAAAAAATGATTACGATCTGCTTGTAGAAATAATAAGACTTGATGAACCCCAGGAATATATACGCCGCATTGCGCAACATTACTCAGTCTACCATCACTTATATGCAGACTAGTTAGTCAATCTCCCTACCACCCTTCTAATTACGATATACCAGTTAGCAATCCCATTAAAGCGGTCTGATGGCTCAATAATTGGACCCATATGTACACCATTGACCACCTTGTTCGTTACGTATGAATACACTGGATGATATACAAGTAGAGCAGGAGTATCATCAACAAACCGCTTCTGGAACATATGGTACAAACCTGTTCTAGCAGATATCGATGGAGTAGTACGTGCTTGTTCTAAATATTCACTTATTATTCGATTGTCATATCCACTATAATTTTGACCACTTTCAATTTCAGTCTGATGCCAAAATGGGTATGGGTCTGGGTCAGGCGTCCTCTGCAAGCTAAGGTCAATCATTATTGCTTGAAATTCTCGAGTATCAAGATGTTCTTCCTTGAGAATATCTGGCTCCACAGTTTGTAGCACTGCATTAATACCTAATTGTCCCCAATCTTCTACTGCAATCTCACCCAAAACGACTGACAAATCATCGTTAGGCACCAACAACTGAAATTTAAGGTCTTGACCATCTTTTTGCAATCCAGAATTATCGTTAATACCTTCGACATCAGATTCAGGCAAAGCCCATCCTGACTCGCTTAACAAATCAGCAGCATTGTCGGGATCATAATCAACATTCATTAGAGAGTCATTGAAAGCCCAATTGCCTGGATGAATTGGGCTGCTAGCCAACACAGCTTGTCCCGACAAGAATTCGTTTACAAAATATTTGCGATTTAGTCCCAACAGCAATGCTAATCTCACCTTCTTCTCTCTAAAAAATTTGAGGGACTCGTTTTGTTGATTCAGCAAAATTATTTTAGTTTCAGGCAACAAAGAAGAATGAATATTAAAGTTATCATTATTCAACATCGAAGCTATACCACCTTGACTCAGTCCACCAACTCCCATTACTTCATTTTGTCGCAATGCCTCAATAGCCGAATATTCATCGAGATAGTACTTAATTTTGATTGCACTCAACATAGGGGTATCACCATGATAGAAAGGGTTGGTTATCAGTGCAATTTCAGCACGGGATTCCCCATCCGCCAAACTCAAATTCTCTACTCGAAAAGGTCCTGATCCTACAGGACTCAGATTAGCCGGATGAAGCTTGAGATCAGCAGAGCGCACACCTGAAAACATATGAGCAGGTAAAACCGGAAATGTTACGTGATCAAGAAAAGGTGCATAAGCCTCAGGTAATGTGAGTTTAAGAGTACTATTATTAAGCTTGGCCACAGCAATCTGCCTCCATAATTCACCAGTATCAACTGGCCCAGGGTAATCTGGAGATTGCATCAGACCAATAGTAAATATTACGTCATCCAGTGAAAGGGGCACACCATCATGCCAACGCAGACCTGAACGCATCACAAAAGTATAAGAAAGGCCATCTGCAGTAACTGCCCAACTTTCAGCTAAATCAGGTGTTGGATGTCCTGATCCATCAAACTTCAACATACCTGCATAAACCAACTTTGTAATGTCACGATCCGGCCCATGGTGAGAGAACAGTAGAGGATTTAAATCGCGTGGCTCACCTATCACACCTTCCACGTACGTGCCACCAGACGCTGGAGACACAGAAACCAGAAGTCCTAAAGATTGCGTATATAATAAATACCCAATTAGTGCCAATCCAGTTATTGCTATTACAATCTGTGTACGTATATTATTCATATAAACTACGCTTGTAAGAAAAAAGTGCCCCGATAAGATTTTGGGAGCACTTTTAAGACTAATCGATGGACTAGCTTATAACACAACTTCTGGTAGCCATAGAAAACTTACTAGACAGAATTATCAGCTATATGAGCGTTAGCCATTCACCATAACATTAAGTATCGCAGTAACAAAAAAGGCTACTGCCAGACCAATGGTGATATTAAACAGTAGTTTCTCAACCCCTCTGCGTGCACGGAACACACTACCCTCTGTCGCCCCCGTAAGACCACCTAAGCCAGCACCTTTACTTTGCAAAACAATAGCAACAATTAATGCAATTGAAATTACAATTTGGGCTAAATTCATCGTCGCATTCATGTAGACAATCCTCAAATACTAACTGCAAGATTATATCACAAGCACATATGCTTACAACAATATACGATTATGTTGACATCACTAAATTATACGCAAATACACTCTAATACAGTACAATATTGATACGTTACAATACTTTATCCAATGAATCCTCACAACAAATCATTAAGTCAACCAACAGATACCAATAAAAACAAAGTACTTAACAAACGTTACATGCTCACTGAACGACGAGCCATGGGAGGCATGGCAAATGTTTATAGAGCAGAAGACCTAGTACTTCAAAGAGTGGTTGCAGTAAAAATCCTGAGAGAAGAATTCGCTGCAGACCAAGATCTAGTGGACCAATTCCTGCGTGAAGCTAGGGCAGTAGCTCATCTCAGTCATGCGAATGTAGTGGCAGTTTATGACGTAGGTAGTGACGTAGAAAGTCATTATATGGTATTAGAACATGTGTCGGGACATGACCTAAAGCACCACATCATACTGGATACTCCTTTTAGCACTGATCTAGCACTTGAATATGTGATTTGTATGTGTGCAGGTATAGGTCATGCACATGAACAAGGTCTTGTACATTGTGATGTTAAACCACACAACATACTAGTTACAGATGATGGCCAGATAAAAGTAGCAGATTTTGGTATATCAAGACTGATGAAGCCAACTGAACCTTTTGATCCAATACCAAAAGCTTTTGGAACCCCACATTACTTCTCGCCAGAACAAGCACAAGGCGAGCAGGCTACTCCAGCGTCTGACGTATATTCATTAGGAGTAGTATTGTTCGAAATGCTCACTGGAAGGTTGCCATTTGAATCAGATCAGCCACAAATCTTAGGCCATATGCATATGCATGTAACTCCACCAGACATACGCACACTTAATCAGGGGGTGCCAGATACACTGTCAGATATCATAACAAAAGTACTAACTAAAGAGCCTTCTGCACGCTATAGAACAGCCCAACACCTTGGACATGTTTTGGAAACATATCGCAGCAAAGGGGCGCAGGCTACGAAACCATATTTGGCACTAAGTAATAAAGAGCTAGACAAGCACATTCTTGCACATATGTATGAAAATGAAGTCTTGACAGAGGAAGCCGTGCATAACGATTTTTTTGCTGAGATTGACTGGATATCCTATCTCCTAGGAACTACTGCAGTATTATTGATACTTGGATTACTAGCACTTTGGACAAGAGTATACTGGAAACTGGCACCTCTATTAATTTCAGTAAATTAACAAATATCTTACAAGAAAATCCGTCAAACTTGGTATAATTACTGGACTTGTAAGGCAAAACACGGAGACAAAAAGTGGAAAATCCCCGTATGAAAAACTCATTAGTGTACGTACTGATAGTAATAGCATTAGGCGCTATACTTTATTCAGTTCGCACTCAATCAGGACCAAAAACAGAGCTCACAATCAGTGAAGTCGCCACTCAAATTGAACGTGGTACTGTAGAAAAAATAGTGGTAGCGGAAGATGATTTAACTATTCATTTTCGTCCAGGTGCAGAATATGAACTAGCTATTACACGCAAAGAAAGTGCCTCAACAGCCCCTGAACAATTCGCTACACTTGGTGTAAGTGAACAGGCTAGATCTACTGTCAAATGGGAAGTGCAACGTCCCGGCGATTGGGGCAACATAATGGTGCTTCTTAGTTACACTTTACCTGCAGTATTCGTCATTGGATTTATTTATTTCATTCTTCGCCAAGCTCAGGGCACAAACAATCAAGCTCTATCCTTTGGGAAAAGCAAAGCTCGCATGTTCTCTGGAGACCAACCGACTGTGACATTTGACGATGTGGCTGGAGCAGACGAAGCCAAAGAGGAATTACAAGAAGTGGTTGAATTCTTGCAAGAACCAGAAAAGTTCATAGGACTTGGAGCGCGAATACCAAAAGGAGTATTACTGGTCGGATCACCAGGTACTGGCAAAACATTACTAGCGAAAGCAGTATCTGGCGAGGCTGGTGTACCATTTTTCTCCATATCTGGTTCAGAGTTTGTTGAAATGTTCGTTGGTGTTGGTGCAAGCCGAGTAAGAGACCTATTCGAACAGGCCAAAAAACATAGTCCCTGTATAGTTTTTGTAGATGAAATAGATGCAGTAGGTCGGCAACGTGGTGCTGGATTAGGTGGTAGTCACGACGAACGTGAGCAAACTCTCAACCAGATACTAGTTGAAATGGATGGCTTCGACACTGATACTAATGTAATAATTGTTGCTGCAACCAATAGGCCTGATATATTAGACCCTGCCCTATTACGACCTGGAAGATTTGATAGACGAGTTGTACTCGACCGCCCAGATATGTTAGGTAGAGAAGCAATCTTCAAAGTGCACGTACGGGGAAAGCCACTAGCTCCTGATGTGCAACTAGATGTTTTGGCCAAATCTACTCCTGGATTTGTAGGTGCCGATATTGAAAACACTGTAAATGAAGCGGCTATATTAGCAGCTAGAACTAATCAAAAATCAATTAGTATGCGAGATATGGAAGCAGCAGTAGAAAGAGTCGTGCTAGGACCAGAACGCAAAAGTCGTATAATGACCGAACGTGAGCGTAAAATTACGGCTTATCATGAGGCTGGCCATGCCGTTGTATCGAGAGCACAACCTGAAGGAGAACCTGTACGTAAAATCACAATTATCCCACGAGGAATTGCAGCTGGACTAACGTGGTATCTGACTACCGATGAGGACCATCGCTTAGCAACAAAGTCAAAACTTAAAGCTCGCTTGGCGGCAATGTTAGGTGGTAGAGCTGCTGAAGAATTGGTATTCGACAAAGGAGAAGTAACTACTGGTGCATCTAACGATCTTGAACAAGTAACCAGCGTTGCCCGCCAGATGGTGACCCGCTGGGGCATGAGCGATAAATTAGGTCCTATGGCTTTCGGTAAAAAAGAAGAGTTAGTATTTCTTGGTAGAGAAATTGGTGAACAACGAGATTTTTCTGAGGCTGTAGCTGAAGAAATAGACTCCGAAGTTCGTACATTGGTTAATAGTTCACACAAATTAGCTGGCAAGTTACTCAAGAAGCATAGCGATAAACTAGACGAAGTGGCAAACTACTTGTTAGAACATGAGACGCTCGAGCTAGAACAATTTGAGGCTTTATGGAAGGGTGAACCAATTCCTCCACCGAAGCCCCCTCCATCTGCTCCTCCATCATCAGACTTAACAGCGGATGCAGAAGAGGATGCAACTAGCGACGACGATTCTGCCAAGTCTGGGAATGATCCATTACCGATTCCCAGCGGTGCATAAACGCACAAAAGGTTGTGTATCTCGACAACTATTTTTCGAACCGCGACTTGAGTTCTGCAGTAAAAATAGGTAGGAAATCAAATAGGTCTGCTACAACCCCATAATGTGCCAATTTCATAATTGGTGCTTCAACATCTTTGTTGATCGCAACAATAATCTTTGATGTGCGCATCCCAGCTTGATGCTGTATAGCACCAGATATTCCACATGCAATATACAAATCCGGACTTACTGTTTTCCCAGTTTGCCCTACCTGATGATCATAAGGTATCCATCCCGAATCAACCGCAGCACGACTTGCACCTACCGATGCACCAAGAACACTTGCTAATTCACGTACTGGGTCGAAACCATCCGGACCTCCCACACCACGTCCGCCAGACACGACAATATTTGCGTCAACAAGACTAACATCATAATCTGCAGCAGTATAGTCAAGCACTTTTACCATAATATCTGACTCGGTCATAACAGGTTCCACCTCTATAATCTCAGCCATCCCGTCACACTCCCCCACCTTAGGAAATGCGCGAGGCCTCAAACTAATTATCTGAGGATGCAAATTGTCGAGTGAAATTCTCGCATTTAATTTTCCTGCATAGACAGGACGCGTAACTTGTGTACATCCCTCCTCAATATTCACATCAGTACAATCTGCAACAACTGCCACTCCTAGATCTATACTGAGAAATGCAGATAAATCGCGACCCCTAGTAGTTGCAGGCAAAAGAATAATGTGCGGTTTATAATTCTGATACAGTTTCGCGGCAAGAGCTCCATATGGCTCTATCCGAAAATCTTCCATAGTATGATCATCACACACAATAATAGTGTCGGAAACGTATGTCGCAACCTCACTCACCAATTCATCTGTTTGATGACCGAACACAAGTACAGTCACGCTAGTATCTAACTGCGATGCAACAGATTTGGCTACACTTATAGCCTCCCAAGACGCCGCAAGGCCATTGCCTTTGAAATGATCTATGTATACCCAGACACCTGAGCCCATCAGATCACCTTGTCTTCGACTAATTTTTCAACTAATTGTGCTGCTATAGAATTCATATTCGGCCCATCCAACAGTTCAGCATCTGTGCTTTTCCTAGGTATTTCTTGAATTTCAGACCAAGTCAGAGAGCCATTATTATCGCTGGTAATTTTGTCATCCAATTCAAGATCATCCAATGTTAACACTTCCACTTCAGCTTTGCTAGCTTTACGTATACCTACAAATGACGGATAACGAGGCTCATTGATTTCCTTTACTACACTAATTACAGCAGGTAATTTTCCGGAGCAGGATTGCTTTCCTTCCTCCAACAATCGAACCAAACTTATGTGTGCGTTTTCAACATCAATTCCTGATAATTCAGCCACATAGCTGAAACCGGTCCAACCCAAACCATGCGCCACAGACATAGGAACAAGTCCAGTGTCACCATCAATAGCTTGCTTACCAAAAAAAACTATCTGAACATTGTCTAGTTTTTCAATAGCTCTGGCTATTACAAGAGATGTAATTCGAGCATCATAGCTTTCCATAGACTCTTCTGATATCAGAATACCATGGTCACATCCCATAGCAATTGCAGTTTTCAATGCTTCCTTTGAACTTTCCGGTCCCATAGTTAACACAGTAACGCTGCCACCAAATTTATCCTTAGCCCTTAGAGCTTCTTCAATTGCATACTCATCCCAGGGATTTACAACCATTGGAGCATCTCCCCAACTGACAAGTCCATTTTCCACGAACATGGTTGCTGCACTATCAGGAGTATGTTTTATGCAAACTAAATTGTGCAATGCGCCCTCCTCAAAGATAACTGTATTTATATGAAAATCTCGCAAATTCTACCATAAACAGTACACTATCCCATATTATATGTTACTCTCTCATGTTAAAATTGCAATCAATCTAAGTCAATGGAGCTAAATTGCTATGAAATGCATATTTTGTCAAATAGTGAGTGGTGAAATGTCTGGAGACATATTGTTGCGCAATGAACATATATGTGCTTTTCGAGACATTCATCCAGCAGCGCCTAAACACGTTCTCATAGTACCTAACAAACACATCGCTTCAACTGAAGAGCTCAGCAACAATGACAGAGATGTTGCTGCGGAGCTTCTGCTAGCAGTCAAAGAGGTATCAAAATTAGAAGGAATAAGTGAAACTGGGTACAGAATAATATCAAACTGTGGGTCTCATGGTCGCCAGGAAGTAAAACATCTACATATTCATGTGCTAGGAGGCGCTCCCATGAGGAACGGACTAGGTTAATAGCGCATGCTATAATCGAACAATAGTATCAAAAAATACACGTGATAAATGTGGTAATCAATCACTCAAGGCACAGAATTAAAGAAAGAATACACTATGAACAATGTAGCCCTATGCGTAACCATAGAGATTAACATATCATGACAACCAATCATTCATCATGGTATGCGTCTAGACCATGGATAGTTGGAGTAGTCTTTTCTCTTATTGCACTCACTCTTATAATTGTTCCACTTGGTAACAACACTGAGTTAGATTTACAAATTGGTGATCCAGCACCGTTTGATATAGTTGCTCCACGCTCACAGACATATATTAGTACTTTACAAACAGAGAGTGCACAAGCCGCAGCTGAAAATGCTGTACCAAGAATTTATGACCCCCCTGATACCCGCGTATCTCGTCAACAAATTTCGTCTGTAAAAGCAGCGATTGCATTCATTGATTTGACTCGCTCTAACAAACTAGCGACTACTCATCAGAAACAGCAAGAATTTACCAAACTAGGTAATGTGAACATGCCTGACGATCTTCAGATTCAATTGATACAAATTGAAGATGCGCGCTGGCTTGTTGTGCAAGAGGAAATTATTAGAGTTACTGAAAATATCATGAGTGAGCCCATTCAAGAAGACCAGATGGAACAAATCAGACAACGGATACCGGTGCTTATTAGCGTGGAACTAAGCATAGAAGAAGCAGAATTAGCAGCAGTTTTGGTTCAACAATTTATAGTGCCCAATTCTCTATTCAATGAGGTTGCTACCAATAAAGCACGTAATGCTAGCGTAGCAGCAGTAGAACCGGTCGAACAAGCTTTTGCTCAGGGCCAAACAATTATAGCGCGTGGTAATGTTATTTCTGCTGAAGACCTAGAAGCCATGACTGCTCTAAACATGCTAGAACCACAGCGCAGTCAGTTTGAAAGATATTTCCCATCATTTACTGCAATAGTATTGGTGGTCTCGACAATGACTCTTTATCTTTTAAGATCCCAGCCTGGTTTTTTCTATCGTACTAAACACATGTTGTTCGTTGTATTATTATCACTTATTTTTCTGTTTGCTGCCCAATTTGTAATTCCACAAAGACTTGTCCTCCCTTTTCTTTTTCCAGCCGCGACACTTGGCATGCTTATAGCTGTCGGTCTGGGAACAGAATTAGGATTAATTGTTTCAGCACTTTTTGTGGTATTTATTGCCATCGTTTCTGACGGCCGGATAGAAATAGTGATATATCATCTAGTTGGACCAATGGTAGCAATATTGTCTTTGGGTAAAGCGGAACGAGTCAATAGTTTTCTCCTAGCTGGTTTGGCAACTGCTGCAGCTAATTCAGCCGTCATCATAGCATTCCGCTTCAATGATCCGACTATTGACATACTGGGTTTAAGCACATTACTTGGAGCAAGTATAGCGAATGGTGCAATCTCAGGTGCTCTCACATTAACTGGCTTATTTCTGTTAGGATATGTGTTTGATATTACCACATCCTTACAGCTAGTTGAGTTGTCACGACCTAACCATCCCTTATTAGTCCAACTACTTCGTACTGCACCTGGCACTTACCAGCATAGCTTGCATGTTGCTAATCTTGCAGAACAGGCTGCCAGAAATATCGGTGCAAATACTATGTTAGTCAGAGTAAGCGCGCTTTTTCATGACATAGGTAAGACAACTAATCCGGAATATTTTGTTGAAAACCAAGCGGAAGGCAGAAATCCACATACTAATATGGGTCCTCAGCTCAGCAGCAATGTAATAGTATCACACGTAACAGATGGAGACACCATGGCTAAAAAACATAGATTGCCCACAGTAATTCGTGATGCAATCCTTGAACACCATGGCACCACAATAACAAGATATCAATACGATAATGCACTCAAGATTGCAGAAGAAAATGACGAAAAAGTTGATATTTCAGAATACACATATCCAGGACCCAAACCCCAGAGTCCGGAAACAGCTTTACTAATGCTGGCTGATGGATGCGAAGCTAAAGCTAAAGCTGACAACCCTTCAACAACGGAAGAAATAGATAAAATAGTTAGATTCATTATCAATCGCAGGTTGAAACACGGACAACTGGATGAATGCGACTTATCTTTGACGGATTTGGGGAAAGTGCGAGAATCGTTCGTGACAACATTAAGAGGATACTATCATAACCGATTAAAGTACCCGCCGGAACCAAGCGTTGAAGAACCTCTTGTAGAGGACCTCGATCAGTCGACCGAGATCAATGACACTAAAACATCTGATCAATAAATAATTACTGTGCCATACTCATACTATATTAGTACGCGCATTTACCCTAGCTCAGAATTTCATGCATCTATCCCAGTGAACCGCGCAAAATTATGTTACGCTGCTAAAGAAACACTGGCTAACCGGTCTGCCAATCCGGATTCAGAAATATGCATAGTACTGAGTATAGATTCTTACTTGAATGAACTCAACAATAAGTACTCAGGTGTAAATGTACCTACTGATGTGCTCAGTTTCCCTGCCACAGACAACAATAAGTACTTGGGTGACATCATATTATCTACTCAGTATGCTGTACGCACAGCTAATAAAGAAGGTCACAGTGTAAATGAAGAACTTCAACTACTGACAGTACATGGCACGCTGCACTTGCTTGGTTATGATCACAGGACTCCTGATGAACAGAAGATAATGTGGGATATACAAGGGAAAATATTATCAAATCTGGATATCGAAATCAGTTATCCAATTGCAAATACGTGAAACAGACTGTCTGCATCAAATTACTGAAAAATAGGAGAGGTTCAACATGAAATTCAATTTAATTAGCAATAAGATTGCAGAGATCGATGTTGACACAGTCATATTAAGTTGTTTCTTGTCGGATGACTCTACAAATGGACTAGTGCACGATACAGATGTTGAACTTAATGGGTCAATATCTGAAATACTAAGCCGAGGCGACCATAAAGGCAAACTTAGGGAAGTCACTGAGATTTACACTAGTGGACAGATACCTGCACATAGAATAATTTTAGTTGGGTTAGGCCCAGAAAACGATTTTAATGAAAATTGTATTAGACATGCTGCAGCCGCGGCCGCTATACGTGCTAGACAACTGGGAGCATCTAAAATAGCTTCTATCATACATGGAGTTGAACAATCTAAACTTTCAGCTAAAGACGCTGTGCGCGCAGCTACAGAAGGAACAATGCTCGCTCTATATGTTTTTGACAAATATAAGAGTGAAAACAAACTTGGTAGGATAGAATCAGTATCATTCATAGAACCTGAAGACATTCAATCAGAGGATTTACTAAGAGGTATAGAACAAGGTAACATAATCAGCAATGCTGTACAACTGGCGCGAGACCTTGTAAACGAACCACCAAATGTTTGTACTCCAGCATTTCTAGCTGAACGAGCTAGTCAAATAGATGATGATGCCAACACTGATGTAAGTATTCTAACTGAACCAGAAATTGAAGATTTAAATATGGGAGCGTTTCTCAGTGTAGGCAGAGGTAGCACCAGAAAACCTAGGTTTATTGTGATCGAATACAACAAGAAACTTCTGGACAAAGTTCAGCCGCTAGTTCTAGTAGGCAAAGCGATTACATTTGATACAGGGGGGTATTCTCTGAAATCTGCTTCCGGCATGTCAACTATGAAGGCAGATATGGCTGGTGGCGCAGCAGTAATAGGAGCTTTACAAGCCGCGGGTCAATTGAAAGTGCCATACCCAGTAATAGGGTTAATTCCTGCAACAGAAAATATGGTTAGTGGAACAGCAAGCCATCCATCAGACGTCGTTAGTGCATCCAATGGCAAAACTATTGAAATTGTAAACACTGACGCGGAAGGTCGCCTAATACTTGCAGACGCACTAGTTTACGCTGCTAAATACAACCCAAAGCATGTAATTGACCTCGCTACTCTCACAGGCTCAGCCATCATAGCTCTAGGAGAGGGAAGTGCTGCAGCACTATTTACCAATGAAACTAGCCTGGCAGAACAGCTTTTGACAGCCAGCGAATCCAGTGGGGAACGAATATGGCGCATGCCATTGTACTCAGAATACACTGACTGGATGAGAGCAAGTAATGTAGCAGACTTACGCAATAGTACCGAAAAACGTGATAGTGGAATCGGCACATCTGCAGCATTTCTTCAAGAGTTCACAGAAGGGTACAGCTGGGCTCACATAGACATAGCACCGATGGCATTTCTGTCTGGCACTAGCGTGATAAAAAGACTAGGCCCAGCAGGCGCTACTGGATTTGGCGTAAGACTGCTATCTCATCTTATGATAGAGTATGCAAACTAACAAAGTACTATCAATTAGTCGATGAATCAATAGTTTTAAGATGTTCCCAACCGTATATTCCGCTATTGTGACCATCACTCCAGTATAGTTTTAAGGCATAGTTCCCAGCCAATTCTACCGAATCAAGAGAAAAGCTCTTAACGGGATTCAAATTGAAAACCGTGTCTGTAGTACTAGTATTTGCAGTTGAATACTCGTTTCTACATTGCGCACATGGACAAGCATCACGCAGTGCCTTCCAACTGTATTCAGCACTGCTACCGTCATTCCAATTTACGACTAAAGCTTGCCTTGGCTTGTCCAATTTTATTGATTGTGGACGAATATGCATTAAGTTTTCCTAAACATTTGTCCAACTAAGTTAAGTCAATACCCCTTCAGCAATGTCAACGTACCACTTGAAGATAATTAGATGCTCCCCAACCATTCCGTCGATCATCAGCTTGAGCCACTATAAACCACCAAGTCATACCATCAGCTTCACGCGGACCTTTCTGAACTACAAATACCTCGTAATCTAATGCTAAATAGTTCACCTCAGATTCCAAATTAGGTTCATATCGTAAGCGAAGCCCACCTCCTGTATTAACAACTTGAACATATGATCCTGTCTTGATAAGACTTCCCGCTGGAGGTGGAGGAAAAGTTGGCGTCTGAAGTGGAACTGGAGTATCACTAATTGGCACATCAATTACAGTAGTAGATGTGCGCTCTGGTGTTATTACTAATAATACAGGGGTCACGGTCGGCTGCTGTATTGCAGCTGGTCTAGTTACTACAATATAAGACCACACACCAGCTGCTGCAAATGCCAGCAAGACAACGACTATCAAAATCCATCGTAAAGGCACAACAGTAGTTTTTTTGCTAAATCCATTCGTTGACGACACAAGTGTACCTCAACCAAACTCACACAAACAAATTCATTAGTAGTATATATAATTATAACGACAATTACTTGTTAACATGCAATTCATGCGACTATAATTAGGAAATGTGTTGCAGAGTCCGTAAGGTACTTTTAATATGGAAATTTATGAATACGTAGGAAATTTGCACAATCACACGCCATATTCTGATGGAATCTTATACCATAGAGATATTGCTAAGGCAGCAGCACAGTCTAACTTAGATTTTCTCATAGTTACAGATCACAATGTTTGGGTTACTGGTGTAGAAGGTTACTATGAATTCAAGGATAGGAAAAACACCCTCATGTTAAGTGGAGAGGAAATACATGACATCGAACGAAATCCGGAAGGAAGTCATCTATTGGTCTATGATACAAATTCTGAACTACGCAGTTTGTCTCAAAACCCACAGCAGCTCATTGACAAGGTAGCACAGTTGGAAGGATTAAGTTTTCTTGCACACCCTTTTGAACGCGCCGCTCCAATTGTTGAAGATGCTGTCTATTCCTGGCGCGACTGGCACGTGACTAGGTACACAGGCCTAGAGATTTGGAATTATATGAGTGAATTTAAGAGTCTGGTGACCTCTAGAGTAGCAGCTATGTTCTATGCATTCTATCCAGATTTAGGAATAACTGGGCCATTCCGAGAAACTATTAATAAATGGGATGCATTACTTTCAGATGGGCATCGTGTAGTGGTAACGGGTAATGCAGATGCTCATGGACAAACATATTCAATGGGCCCAATAAGTCGCTGTATATTCCCTTACGAGTTTCTATATAATGCAGTTAACACTCACTTGGTAAGTAGGCAAAAATTCACTGGCAATAAATCAATAGACAAGGGTATAGTATACTCAGCTTTACGCAATGGCAACTGCTTTGTGGGATATGAGACACCCCACCCTACTCGGGGATTTCGCTTTAGCGCATCTAACCAGAGCAGTACTTACATAATGGGGGAGGAAATCTCAATAGGTAATAGATTTATTGATCTGAGCGCAAATGCTCCGGCGCAGTGCAATATGCAAATAGTATGTAATGGGGAAACTATTGCTGAATCTCGAAATCAGACAGAAATGCATTTTATAGTATCTGAACCTGGTGCTTACCGTGTACAGGCTACTATAAATCATAAATCACGAGAGCGTTTCTGGATATTCAGCAATCCGATTTATGTAGTACCATAATAAACACCATATGTTGACACGCACAGTAGCAATTAGCATTATGGTGTTTTTGAAGAAATATGTAGGCTATGAGAAAACAGTAAATAAGTCAACTAAGGAGGCCAAGACATGCCTTTTCGTATGGGACCAATTGAACTAGCTATTATCCTAGTAATAGTATTAGTGTTATTCGGTAAGGACCGCATAAGTAATTTAGGAGGCGAACTTGGTAAATTTATTCGGGAATTTCGCCTAGGCATCAAAGACGAGGAAGCAGATAGTAGTGCAGATAATGATAGTACAATAGAAAGTGAAGATTCAGATACCGGTGACCTCTAGCACAATAAAGGTCTCTACAATTATCTATGCACATAAATACCCATTTGGAATAATTTGTTTTGATTGACAACGCCACAAATTCAAGTCTTAAAATAGAGCATTTGATCGAGAGTCTACTATTCGTAGCGGAAGGCCCCGTGTCAATTGCACAAATAGCTGCTGCACTCAATACAAGTCCCAAACAAATCAAACGAGCCTTGTTGGATCTAGAAAGTTTGTACCAAGACCGTGGTCTACAGCTACAAAATCTAAGAGGGCGTATCCAACTTACAACAAACCCTAAAGCAGCTTCATCGATTGAGCAATTCCTTGGATTAGAATCACAGCAAAGACTTACCAGTGCTGCTTTAGAAACTTTAGCAATAATCGCTTATCGTCAACCAGTTACTAGGCCGCAAATTGATGGGATTCGAGGAGTAAACTCCGATAGTGTCATCAAAAATCTGATTTTCAAAGGGCTTATTGAAGACATTGGAAGATCAGAAGGTCCCGGTCGTCCTATTCTCTATGGAACAACCTCATCATTCCTGCAGCACTTTGGTATATCTTCTTTGAAAGAATTACCCCCAGTCGATACGGAAGATGATCAACCCCAGGTTGATATCAAAACCGATGGAAATATTGACAATACAGAGTCAGATCCACAATACGTTTCAATGAAACTACCTGAAAATGACGGCTGAACGCCTACAGAAAATACTGGCCAAGTCAGGATATGGTTCGCGTCGTGCATGCGAAAAACTAATATTAAACGGACGAATTCATGTAAATGGCAACGTTGCCACTATTGGTGATCGAGCAGACCTAACAAAAGACAATGTAACAATTGACCTCAAAACAATCAGTCAACCTGAAAAACTCAAGTACATTATGCTTAACAAACCACGTGGCGTCGAGTCCACACTCAAACCACAAATAGGGCGAGAAGGAGTAAGGGATCTCGTAAATTTACCCGGTAGACTATATCCCGTTGGTCGATTAGATACTGACAGCGAGGGACTGATTTTACTTACCAATGATGGAACACTGACTGAGACGCTGACCCATGCACGTTATGGTCATGAAAAAGAATATCATGTGCTAGTAGCTGGCTATCCTGACGATAAACAAATTACTACATGGAGACGTGGAGTCATTTTAGATGATGAACCTACCAATCCAAAAACTGCTCGAACCAAAGTATCTATCAGAAAAAAGGCTGCATCTGGAACATGGTTACGAATTATTATGCGTGAAGGTAGGAAACGTCAGATTAGACGAACCGGTCGCACGCTAGGTCTCCATGTGAAACGCATCCTACGTGTACGTCTAAGCACACTACGACTAGGTACTCTAAAACCTGGTCAATGGCGCAAACTCACAGATAGAGAAATCAGGCAATTGTATCGCAATCACTCTCAATCACACAGGAAGAGCAGCCATAGAAGAAATAAATGATCATTGACAATACTTCCATGATTATCACTATCGACGGACCAAGTAGTGCAGGTAAAAGTACTGTAGGCGAAAAATTAGCCCATAATATTGGGTATCGCTTTTTGGATACAGGATGTCTTTACCGAGCACTAACTGTAGCCACATTACAACGTAATATTCCTATTACAGATACACATGCCATAATAAAACTAGCAAGTGACATTGATATAGTTGTTCAAACATCCACAATAGAAGACGGACGTCAGTATACTGTGCTCATTGATACAATTGATGTAACCTGGGAGCTGCGCTCTTCTAGCACTGATACTAATGTATCGCTTATATCTACTATTCCAGATGTTCGACAGCGTCTTACTGAACAAATGCGATCTATCGCCAATGGAACAAACATAGTGATGGTAGGACGGGATATTGGCACAGTTGTTGTCCCCGAAGCCGCCCTGAAATTTTATCTGGATGCAAGTATTGATGAGCGAGCCCGCCGCCGGCACAATGAAAACATAGAAAACGGGATAAAAAGCGATTACAAAGAAATACTCGCCAACCTACAAACCAGGGATCATATAGATACACAAAGAGATAGCGCTCCTCTAAGGAAGCCAAAAACCGCCTATATAATTGATACAACGTCAATGGAAACAACAAACGTACTAAACGAAATGCTAAGGATTTTCCACGAAGCTGTATAGCAACCAATCTATGCCAAATACAATAAAACATAATCTGGGAGTTAGACTCTATCGTCCACCTGCACGAGCTTTTTTCCGATTTATGTATCGTATTCTTACCAATTTACACATTGAAGGTATGGAAAACATACCTTCTCACAGCGGTTATTTGCTGACTATCAATCACCTATCATTATATGATCCACCGCTAGCACTTTCATTTTGGTTATATGCACCTGAAGCACTAGGTGCTGAGAAAACTATGTACAATAATGGGATAATCGGTATTATCATGCGCTGGTATGGTACTTTTCCTGTGAAACGAGACGGCGATGACAGAGCTGCATTAAGGACCGCCCTGAAAGTACTACAAAATGATCTCCCTCTACTAATAGCTCCAGAAGGCACCCGACATCCGGAAGGATTACGCGACCCTCAACATGGAGCATCATTCCTGGCAATGAAAACCGGTGTACCCTTAGTTCCAGTTGCAATTTCCGGAACTGCCGACATATTCAGGACACTGAGAAAAGGGCGTAAGCAAAAAGTAGAAATGGTGATAGGTAAACCTTATCATTTGCCAAACCTACCAGATACCACCAGACGTGATGCTCTCCAGATACATACAGACTATATAATGAAGAAAATTGCCGAGCTTTTACCAAACCGTCATCGCGGCATATATAAGCAGCAATAGAACAACTTACACTATTAACAGTCTATTGCTTGTGCTAAGACCCTGCCGTTTTTATTTTAAATAATTGCACTACCCTGCTATAATGAAGACTTAGATATGGAGATTACTCTAACAACAAACAGTTAGGCAATTACCAGGAAAGGTAAAGCGCAAGGCCCGATCTTAAGTCGGGTGACGAGGACGAGGGTTCCTTTACTTATTAAGGTAAAGGATAATGCCACAATCAATTGGCGTAAAATCGATAAATCAGCGGATGCCCTCCGGGTGTACCAGAGCCCGCAGTCCTTTCCCCTCCACATCTCCAAAGCTACCGTCTAAAACCGCTAGGAAACTAGAGGGACAAAAGCGATAGCACTGGCAACATACATGCACCTAATAGAACATTGCATGTTTTTTCTGCAGGTGCTAACGATATACTATGGAGGTATTTGTTTATGTGCGGTATTGTTGCTTATATAGGTCCACGTGACGCCACACCGATCATTATGAATGGTCTTAAACGACTGGAATATCGCGGTTACGATTCAGCGGGGATGGCGACTATAGATGCCGGAACAATCAATATACGTCGCGATGCAGGTAAACTTGCACGTTTGCAATCCCTGGTATCTCAACAACCTCTGAGTGGCAATATTGGCATAGGACACACTCGCTGGGCTACGCATGGCGAACCCAATGAACGTAATGCTCATCCGCATATGGGAGCTACAGGCAAAGTAGTTTTGGTGCACAACGGTATAGTTGAGAACTATATGGAATTGCGAAAGCAACTGATTGCAGATGACATAAAACTACAATCGGATACCGATAGTGAAGTAATCGTACATCTGGTTGAGAGATATCTTAGTGAAGACAATAGTTTAGAAGAGTCAGTACATCAGACTATTGGTCGCCTGCAAGGAGCCAATGCAATAGTATTGATCTCAACCATAGAGCCTGACAAAATCATAGCCGCCCGTGTAGGTAACGCAGGTGGTATAGCAATAGGAGAAGGCAACAATGAAATGTTTATTGCCTCAGATATGCCTGCAATCCTTGAGCATACTCGTCGTATTGCATTTCTAGAACCAGGTTGGTTGGCCACAGTAGACGCAACAGGATTTGTTACACGTAACATGGTGGGAGACCCAACCAGTAGTGAAATCCATAATATCCCTTGGGACCCAGTCGCAGCAGAAAAGGGAAACTATCGGCACTTCATGCAGAAAGAAATCCATGAGCAAGTCCGAGCTATTACAGACACTATAGGAGGTCGTATTGATTTCAGATCTGGCAAAATAACCTTACCTGATCTAACATTAACAGAATCTCAAGCAAAAAATATTGATCGTATTGTAATTACTGCATGCGGCACTGCCGCACACGCCGGCATGGTAGGCAAAACTCTAATAGAGGAACTAGCTCGCATTCCTGTTGAAGTAAGTATTGCCTCCGAGTTTCGATACTCCAACCCTATAGTCGACGAACATACGATAGTGCTAGCCATTAGTCAGAGTGGTGAAACAGCTGACACTCTTGGAGCAATGAATGAGGCCCATGAGAGAGGAGCTACACTGTGGAGCATTGTCAACGTGATAGGATCGCAAGCTATGCGTATGGCTTCTGGATGTATTCCAATGCAAGCTGGTCCAGAAATTGGCGTAGCATCTACAAAAGCATTTACGACTCCTTTAGTAGATCTATACCTTTTAGCAATACTACTAGGTCATCTACGAGGCGAATTAAATGATGAAAAGATGCGTCAGCTAGCAGGTTATCTAGCACTTTTACCTCAACAGGTAGGCAACTTACTAAGTCGTGATGCTCAAATCAAGAAAGTGGCTCTAACACTTAGAGACATGGAACACTGTTTATACTTAGGACGCGGTATACAAATGCCTATTGCGTACGAAGGAGCACTGAAACTAAAGGAAATTTCTTATGTACATGCGGAAGGATATCCAGCGGGAGAAATGAAACATGGTCCTATTGCTCTAATCGACAAGAACATGCCTGTGGTAGCTATTGCAACACGGGACCAATGGTATGAAAAAATGATAAGCCAGCTGCAACAAGCACGTTCGCGTGGTGGGCCTATAGTGATAGTGGCCACAGACGGAGACGAGACTATTACAGAAATTTCAGATAAGGTTCTTTGGGTACCAAAAAGCTATTGGATGCTAAGTCCAGTTCTAACGACTATCTCACTACAATTATTAGCGTATCATATAGCAGTGTTGCGAGGATGCGATGTTGACCAGCCACGTAATCTGGCGAAAAGTGTAACTGTAGAGTAACAATTATTTAGAAACTGTCTCATTTATCCGCTAATGCTTGGGCGCTGCGCAGTGTGTTGCTCAACAATTGAGCTATTGTCATCGGACCAACTCCACCCGGAACTGGTGTTATATGACCAGCAACTTCTTTGACCTCATCAAAATGTACATCACCCACAAGTTTGTTTTTCCTAAATAGTTTAACAAGACCTTCAACTGCTATATCCTCCGGCAAATGATCGCGAGAGTAAACATCTCCACTACTTTCATCTAAGTAGCCCATTCTCTTACGACCCCCCTTCTCAGACAAATCTTGATGATGAGCAGTGAAAACATCTCCACTAGACACACAGCGGAACTCTCTATCACCGGTATGCGAAATCCATTTGTTGTTAATACCAACATCAATCACAAACGCTCCTGGTTTAACCCAGTCTCCCTTAACCATTTCTGGTCGCCCAACAGCAGCAATCAGAATGTCAGCTTGTCTACACACTTCAGGCAAATTGATAGTACGAGAGTGACATACTGTGAGAGTGGCATTACGTTTCAGCAACAACATTGATGCAGGAAGGCCTACTATATTCGAGCGACCTAAAACAACAGCATTAGCACCAGAAAATTCTGCTCCAGACTCTTGCAGTAAACGTATGCATCCATCGGGAGTACAAGGCACAAACAATGGTTCACGACCCTTCATCCCCAATTTTCCGATATTAACAGGGTGGAACCCATCTACATCCTTTTCAATGCTAATTGATGAAAGTACTGCTTCTTCGTTTATGCCATCAGGCAATGGTAATTGTACCAATATTCCATGCACACGAGAATCTGCATTCAAGTCGCGCACAAGACCGACAATTTCATTTTGTGTAGCATCAGATGGTAGTACATGTCCAAATGACTCAATACCTACTTCTACACAAGCCTTTTGTTTAGCACGTACATATGTTTGAGACGCTACGTCGTCGCCCACTAGTACAACAGCTAACCCAGGAGTTATTCCTGAATCTTTCAATAATCTTCTTACACCGACAGCCACTTCAGAACGTACCTTTGCTGCTATGGCAATCCCATCAATCAAACTAGCTGTCATTTCAGTAATCCTTACTCATCCGTGTTCAGTATAAGACAAATGTTTGGCATTACTAACGAGGCAGCAACACTACTGAACTACTCGTACCGTAATGCCTCTATAGGACTGAGTCTAGCAGCACGACTCGCAGGGTATATGCCAAAAAATATACCCACAAATGCCGCAAAAAAGAAGGCCATCACAATTGTATTTGTTTCTACGCTGGCCTGTACCAAATCTGCTGCACTTACTCCATAGGCGATACCCCAACCTACAGCTATCCCAGTGATTCCGCCTATCAAACTGAGCACCACAGTTTCAATCAAAAACTGCAACATTATTGTCCTACGTCTCGCACCTACGGCCTTACGCAAGCCTATCTCCCGTGTACGTTCGGTTACAGAGACTAGCATGATGTTCATGATACCAATACCACCAACCAATAACGAAATGCCAGCGATTGCCCCAAGAAACATAGTCAGAGTAGCCGTAATTTCATCAAATGCCTCCAAGAAAGCATTCTGGCTGAATACCGTAAAATCTAACTCATCACTCAATTTCAAACCATGTTGCTGTCGCATAATACGTTCTATTTGCACCATCACCCATTCGACATCTTCTGCTGTAGCTGCTGACATAGAAACAGAACTAACTATTCGTACACCATTACTGAAAGCACGATTGCCAAATAAACGAGTATATCCAGTTTCCATAGGAATCAATGCCACATCATCTTCACTACCAAAGCCTCCCCCTCCCTTACTCTCGAGCACACCGACCACCTCAAAAAATATGCTATCAATTCGTATTGTCCTTCCCATTGGATTCAAACCTGAGAACAGTTCTGTGGCAGTCTCTGATCCTAAGACTACTACTCTAGCCCTACCTGCATTATCACCATATGCCAAAAAGCGTCCCTGTGACAATTCCATTGAACGTACTAGTTGATATTCTGGCATAGTACCTATAACTTCTACATCCACAGTGTTGCCACCATAGGTAAGTTGCAGCATCTTACTAAAGGTAGGTGCCATCACGCTGACTTTCTCCAGACTCTTAGATAATTTGTTGTAATCATCATAAGTGAGTTTCGCCTGAATCCGTTGTCCACCCCGTTCAAATATGCCAGGAAACAATTGTATATTGTTAGATCCAATACCTTCAATTTGTTCTGTAATGGATGCAGTAGCTCCATTGCCAATTGCCATTAGAGCAACCACAGCAGCAACACCGATTATTATCCCTAACATTGTAAGAACAGATCGAAGTTTATTGACTGCTAGTGCGCGCAACGCTACGCGAACATTTGCGAAGACATTCATTTGTTTTCATCTCCTGATATACATCCATCATGGAGCATAACACTTCTCGGCATAAGAGCAGCTACTTTAGAATCGTGTGTTACTACACACAAAGTAATACCTTGTTCCTGGTGTAATTTCTGAAATAAATCCATGAGTTCGGCACCTGTTTTTGAATCGAGCGCACCAGTCGGTTCATCTGCCAGGAGAATCGCGGGCCTATTCACCAAAGCACGTGCAATAGCAACGCGTTGCTGTTGTCCTCCTGAAAGCTCACCAGGATTATGATGAGCTCTATCGCTCAATCCAACTAAATCTAATGCTTCTTTAGCCTGGGTCTGTTTTTTATGCCCACCAATACCAGCATAGGTCAGGGGGAGCATAACATTCTCAAGTGCACTAGTTCTAGCTAATAAATTGAACTGTTGAAACACAAAACCAATCTTATTGCCCCGAATTGCTGCCAATTGAGTATCACTCATGGACTCTACATAGGATCCATCCAGCCAATAACGGCCACTGGTCGGTTTGTCCAAACAGCCAAGTATAGCCATTAATGTACTCTTTCCTGATCCAGAAGCACCCATTATAGAAAGCATCTCTCCAGTATTTATAGAAAGATTAATACCATCTAGAGCACGTACAGTAGTTTCGCCCATTTGATAATGCTTGCTAATATCCTCAATGCGAATTACTACTCCATCATCTACTAGCACATCTTTGTCAATGTCCAAATTCTAACGTCCACCTCCAAATGGGCTGCCACTATTAGTTGGCGTTGGAGTGAAAATTACTACGAGTTGACCGGGTAGTAAATCACCATTTACAACTACTTGATCGCCTTGGATAACCCCACTTTCTATAGTTACACGTGTTTGTTCTTTAGAGGATGTATTAAACACCATCAAATATTCGCCTTCGTCATCATATTGCACTGCATCAATGGGTACCGCTAAGGCTTCTTTTTGGACTTCAGTCACAATTTCCACATATGAGGTCATACCCAACATAATGCCATCTGCCTGCTCACTAAGAGTGACCGTGACAGGATAGCGCACTAACCCTTGAATAGTTTCACCGAAAGGCGCAATATGAGTCACCAATGCAGGCACTTCAACATATGACAAAGCATCAAACGTGACACTAGCTGTCTGACCTATTTTGACTCCTCTGACCTCAGTCTCATCAACTGATACTTCAACTAACAACTTGTTCGTATTTGCTAACCTGACAGCCGGAGTGGATTGATCTGTCGAATCTCCAGATAAATAGTTTAGTTCGACAACTTTACCATCGAAAGGAGCCTCTAACCATAGGGAACTCAAAGTAGCTTGCGCAGCTGTAACTTTAGCTTCAGCTACTGCAACATCATCTTCATCTGGTCCTACAACCAATTCCTGTAGTTGCTCTTCTGCATCTGTAAGTTTAGATTTTGCTAATTCAATATCGGTCAATCGAGGACTAAGCAATAGTTCCAAATCATCTTCAGCATCTACTAGATTGCCCTGAGCTACTGCCAAGTCTTCGACTTGTGGGTCAAGTAGACTCGCCAAATCCTCTTCTGATTCGGCCAATTCACCAGCAGCATCTTGCACATCTGCCTCCATTAGGGCTTGATCAATTGGGTCAACTCCAGACAAGGCATCATCCAAATCTTCTTGTGCATCGACCACTTTCTTAGCAGCCACGTCCAAAGCAGTTGTATTACTCATGCGAGTACGCTCGACTTGCAATTCTGCTTCTCGTACTCTTTCTTTAGCAGCAGATACATCCTCGTTAGCTTCCAACAGTGTCCGTGTTACCCCATCTACAGAAACTGCACGAGTAGAGTCGCAAATTCTAAACAATTGATGCTCTACTATATTCCCATAAGTGTCCTTCAGCACATTGCCTGTCTCCTCGAACACTTGGTAAACTGGACCGACCAAATACGTATAACCACTGTATGCTAGCTCTTCAGTTACCGTAAGCTGCATATAGTCTCTATCATCTTCTTCTTCAACTTTATGTACGACACAACCATCTATTGCCTTTTGTACGCTGACCTGTCTTTCTTTCATATCGTCTAATGTATCAAGTGCATTCTGAAGAGCACTAGTAGCTGTACCAATATCTGTAAGTTCGATATCTTGCTCTGCACGAGCTAAATCAAATTTAGCATCCCGCAAAGCATCTTGAAGAGCCTCAATGTCAGGATTTAGCAAATCATCCAAAGCCTCCTGTTGATCTCTAAGTGCATCTTTCTTCGAAGCAATCTCCTGCTCAGCGGCTGCAATCTGTGCAGCACTAGGACTCTTAAGTTCATTTAACGCGTCCCTGGTATCCGCCACTGCCTGGTTAGCCTGTGCCACACTTGATTCGGTCGGATTCTCAATATTGTCCAATTCTTCAATTGCGTCTGCAACCGATTTTTGTGCATTACTAATTTGTAAATCAGTTGGATTTAGTAATGCATCTAAATCTTTGCGCGCTGAGATCAAGTCAGCCTGTGCCATGATCACATTTTGCGGGGCACTTAGTGGATCAAGTTCCAATAAAACATCGCCCTTACTAACATCGTCACCCACTTCCACCATGACTTTTGCAACAATACCGCTAGTTTCCCAATATATCTCGCCTGATTGTGAAGCTATAAGTGTGCCCGAAGCATCAATGATACGCTCTGCATCCAACAGAACTACTTCACCAGTTTCTACCAATTCCTCTTCGCTTGGACCACCTTGGAACAGGCGCTGCACAAAACCAAACGGGCCTCGTCCACTCCCCACTCTACCTCGCCCGCCCGAACCCCTATTAAACTCCCCAGAAGATTCAGAAAATTGCTGATTTGATGCCTGCCGCATAGGTAGAACTATACGAGCCAGACCATATACAACAATACCCATAATGATCAGTATTCCGAGCACTACTACCCAGCGAGGTACTACACGATTATTGCTTCTATCATTGCCAGAATTCATTTAATCTATTACCGCCTTTGGTTTACAATAATTACATCACCAATGCTCTTATAAATATTGCAAATAATTATCGAGTTCACCTGGAACTCACTATATGTTATTACTAGAATATGTTATCGGATTACTATTAGAGATATATAAATCTTTCAGCCAACTTTTCATCAGTGCTCCCAGAAAAGTACCACTTTCGATGTAACACGAATTACTATTCTTGCCTACCAAACAGCCATACGGCCGGTATCAAAAATAGAACAGAAAAAGAGGCCATCATCATCACATTATAAGTCACTGGATTTAAAGATACTGTATGCATTAAATCCGGAGGCACTAGTGCTTGTAAGGATACCTGTCTTAATGGGTCTACACCATAAGTGACGGGGTCCAACTTTGAAAGTAAGTACATCCAAACCGGTACACCACGAAGTGGGAAAAATGCACCAGAAAGAAAAAACATGGGTAATAGCACAAAATTCATCATCATATGAAAGCCTTCCATAGATTTTTGCCTTGCTGCTATAAGAATACCTAAAGATGTCATCATAACTGCAAGCATCACCATGAGACCAATTAGACTAACTATTTGGGAGATTGACAAATTAACTCCCAGTACTGGAGCCAATAATAAAACAATCAATCCTTGGAACAATGACACTGTACTACCACCCGCTACCTTGCCCAGAGCGACCGCTACCCTAGACACAGGAGCCACCATAACCTCTTTTAAAAACCCAAATTCGCGATCCCATACAATTGACACTGCTGAAAACACTGAAGTAAACAACACTGTCATGGTCAAGACTCCAGGAAACATGAATTGCTTGAAATCGATATTACCGCCTCCCATCTCGCGCATAGCAGGTGACAAACCGCTACCAAACACAAAAAGATATACTATTGGCATTCCAAGAGACGAAAACATACGCACACGGTCTCGTTTGAAACGAACAATATCACGGTACCAGATCGTATAGGCACCTCTAACATTTCGTTTTAGCATTTCCATAATATTATCACTTGGTTTATCTAACGCCCTCGCCACCGTCGCATCCCACTGCGAACTTTATCCTTATCTACAGCATTTTGGTCGCGCATAGCATGACCAGTAAGTTTAATGAATACGTCCTCGAGAGTAGGACGCCGCAAGTATACACTTTTCACAGATATATTTCCTTGTGTCTGATCAGTAAGAACTGACATCATTTCGGGAATAAATCGATCCCCGCGCTCTGTTTCTATTATAAGTTGATTGTCAGGTCCTTTTCTAGTATCAACACCATGTGAATTTTGCAATCTGAGGGACGCTTGCTCATTGTCATCGGTAATCGCCATAATAATATCACCACCAACCATCGCCTTGAGTGCTTCCGGAGTATCAAGACCAACAATTTTGCCATCATCTATAATGGCGATGTGATCACAATGTTCCGCTTCTTCCATATAGTGAGTTGTCATGAACATAGTGACACCCTGGCGCTCACGCAATGTTATCAGATAATCCCAAATGTGTCGGCGTGTCTGTGGATCCAGGCCCAGTGTAGGCTCATCCAAAAACAATATATTTGGATTATGTAACAAGCCACGAACTATTTCCAGACGACGCTTCATACCACCAGAATAATTCAGGACTACTTCCTCAGCACGATCAGTTAGTTCAACCATATCCAGTAACTTAGCAGCCTTGTCTGAGAAATCGTCTGCGGACAAGCCGTACAACATGCCATGAAACAAAAGATTCTCGCGTCCGGTTAGTTTGTCATCCAAGCTTGCATCCTGAAAAATCATCCCTATCGACTGTCGTACCAGTGCCTGCTGCTTACCAACATCATATCCATTTACTAATGCAGTACCAGATGTTGGTCGTAGAAGAGTAGTTAGCATATTTATTGTGGTGGTCTTACCAGCACCGTTAGGCCCTAGAAAACCAAATATTTCCCCTGATTCTACTTTAAAGCTAATATCGTCTACAGCAACATTTTTGCCAAAGTGACGTACAAGTTGTTCTACTTTTATAGAATACATTTGATATAGCTCTAGGTAACAGATTTTAGTAGTACTACTGGAATTTGTCGCTCTGTCCGTTCTTTGTATCGCTTCAACCAAGGAAATTGTAATCCAAGTCGCTTGCTCTCACTTCCTTGTGTGAGAATAGCGAACACATCGATAGTCCTGTCACCAACTTCCATGCTGGCTCCCGGATCACTTACAAGATTCAAAAACCAAGCAGGATGCCAGTCTCTACCACCATTTGAGGCAACTACAGCATAATTGTCTCCATCCTTCACCGCTCCTAAAGGTATAGTATGCAGCCGACCAGTTTTCCTGCCAGTAGTAGTTAGAAGAAGTACAGGTCTTCCCTGCACTGACCCCAAAAGACGTCCTTTAGAGTAACGATACACAAATATGTGAATCCTCATAAGTATTCGAATAATTGGCCTACTCAACAGCACTCTAGTCAACATGAAGAAATAACCAAGGGATGATAACTAGCAATAATAGAATAACACTAAGTCTTTATCGTACCTAGTAATTCAAGCAATACTCTAAAAAATTCCTTTTTCAAAGTTCACCAAGTATACTTCATAATGTGCTACCCAATATGTATCCGCACTTTGATGAGTGACAGCATAAAGATATTTGCACAAATATACATCATATGATAAACTGTTGCCGATTTAAGGACTATAATGAATACTAGTGTAATTGCGGTGTACAAGGCAAAGAAGAGCAAGCCTACCCTAGACGGGGTTGGTTAATTTGCGCTTCGGCACAGCGATGCGGTAATAGCATCCATACACCAGTGTCATTTGCAGATAACAACCCCGTTACTACGGGGTTTTTTTGATTCTGTTGAATAAGGTTGGTATAAAATATTTTATAAGGAGAATATTATCTTATGAGTGTTGACAGTGTAACTACAACGAGTGAGTGTCCAGAATGTGCAGGTGAACTCACACTTGACCAAGTTGAACTAGGAGAGATTTTAGTATGTGATGATTGTGGTGCCGAATTAGAGGTGCGATCACTGGAACCATTGTCCATTAGTCTTGCCCCACAAGAAGCAGAAGATTGGGGAGAGTAAAGTCATTTTTGCTGTTTTGAGGATATTATGCATATTGGAGTAGTATATTCTAGGTTACGCGTAGAAGAAAAGTGGCTATTTAAGGCTCTGGAAAGTCGAGAAGTATCCTTTGAAAGGCTATTGGATAGCCAAGTAATTTTACAGCTTGATAATGATAATAACGAATGGTCACGATTTGATGCAATTATTGTAAGAAGCCTGAGTACTAGTCGCGGATTGTCAATTGCACGAGTACTTAATTCTTTTGGAATACCCACTATAAATTCCTATTCGGTTTCAGAAGTATGTAGTGACAAAGTGGCTACTTCGCTTGCTCTAAAAAATGCTGGTATACCTCAACCTAAATCATTGCTCGCTTTTACAGTCAAAGGTGCTATCGAAGCTGGAGAAAGACTTGGATACCCTTATGTACTAAAACCGGTAGTGGGATCATGGGGCCGACTAGTAAGTCGTATCAACGACCGAGACGCAGCTGAAGCAATATTTGAACACCGGGATGTTCTAGGTAAGTATCAACATCATATATATTATTTGCAGCAACTTATCCAAAAACCAGGACGTGATATCCGAGCATTCGTCATAGGTAATGAAACCCCTGTAGCGATTTACCGCGAATCTGAACATTGGATAACTAATACTGCATTAGGTGCTACTGCCACAACCTGTGAGGTAACAAATGAACTGCATGATCTTTGTCAGAGAGCAGCTACTGCAGTAGGAGGTGGTGTACTAGCTGTGGATCTTTTAGAAGATCCAGACCGCGGTCTTTTGATAAACGAAATAAATCACACCATGGAGTTTCACTCCACTGTACCAATTACTGGTGTGGACATTCCTGGTATGATCATCGAACATGTGCGACAGGTGTCGAAATGAGTTTACGTATATCTATTGTTGGCGGTTCAGGATACACAGCTGGTGAAATGCTCCGACTGATAATCAATCACCCTGAGCTAGAAATCGGACAAGTTGTATCACGAAGTAATGCCGGGCAGCCAATGTGGCGATTACACCCGCATCTTCGAGGACATAATCTACCATCGTTTGTAGATATTGATTCTTTGAATGAGACGGATATTCTTATCCTTGCGCAACCTCATGGAATTGCGCAGAAAAAGATAGCTTATTACTCCGAGATTTCACCTAAAATCATTGATCTGTCTTCTGACTTTAGGCTAAATACACTAACAAACTATGCAAAATGGTATGGTGATGAACATTTAGCACCAGATTGGTTACCACGATTTGTGTATGGACTGCCAGAAATTTATAGAAAAGAGATAGGTGATTCTCAATATGTAAGTGGTGTGGGATGTAATGCTACTGCAAGTATTTTGGCACTCCTTCCTCTCATAAAACATGATCTCCTTATTACAGACAGACCCATCATAGCCGAAATCAAAACCGGGTCTAGTGAAGGTGGTTCTAAAGCAAACCCAGGTAGCCACCATCCAGTTCGCAGTGGATCAGTTCGAAGCTATGCTTCAGTAGGGCACCGACACACTGCTGAGATACAGCAAGTATTAGGTGTTGAGGATCTACACATCAGTCTAACTGCAATAGAAATGGTACGTGGAGCATTAGCTACAGTGCATGCGTTTGTAAATCCAAGTACTAGCTTAAAAGATTTGTGGAAAGCTTACAGATCAACATACAAACATGAACCATTTGTACGCATAGTTAGAGATAACCATGGAAATTATCGCCGTCCTGAACCAAAAATTATTTCTGGTAGCAACTTTGCTGATGTGGGTTTCGACCTAGACCCTCAAACGGGCAGAGTAGTGTCAATATGTGCCATTGATAATCTAATGAAAGGTTCAGTCGGCACGGCAATGCAGTGTGTCAACATTATGTGTGGTTTTGAAGAAACAACCGGGTTGGAATTTACGGGTCTACACCCGATCTAGGAGTGACATCATGCTTGTTGTCAAAATCGGTGGGGCTAGCGGAGTTAATATTAAATCTATCGTAGCTGACATCGCAACTCAGACAGCATCTGGTGAGAAATTAATTGTAGTACACGGCGGATCTGAACTAGCTACTGAACTTGGTGAACAACTTGGATACCCACCACAATTTGTAACATCAGCAAGTGGCCACACCAGTCGGTACACAGACAAGCGTACTCTAGAAATCTTTCTTATGGCAACCGGTTTATTAAATCGAAGATTAGTAGGACAACTGCAGAATCTAGGGGTTAACGCGTTTGGACTTAGTGGATTAGATGGTAGGCTATTGTTAGCAGAACGTAAATCCACTATACGTATCGTGGACAACGGCAAACGCAAGATTCTGCGAGACGATTACACCGGCCGTATTGAAACTGTCAACATAAAGGCTATTAGGGCACTACAAGACGCAGGACATATACCTGTTGTAGCACCAGTCGCAATTTCAGAGTCTGGAGAAGCACTAAACGTTGATGGGGACCGTGCAGCCGCCCGTTTAGCAGGCACGGTAGAAGCTGATACACTTGTCATACTGAGCAATGTATCAGGTTTATTGAGTGACTTAGAAGACCCTAATAGCTATATACCACGCATATCAGCAAATGATATGGATGATGCGATTAATAATATCGCTCGTGGACGTATGAAAAGAAAATTAATCGCTGCACGTGAAGCCTTAGATGATGGAGTAAAGCAAGTGATTATTGCTAACGGTAAAATAGATCAACCGATTACAAAAGCTTTGAAAGGCGAAGGTACGTTGATCAATGACTGATTCACAGTTTATAGAAAACAAACATACAAGTGGTGTGTACTACAAACGCGATATAACTATTGTGCGTGGTAAAGGAGCACTGGTTTGGGATCAACACGGTCAAGAATATATCGACTGTGTAGCAGGTCAAGGTGTAGCTAATTTAGGCCACTGTCACCCAATCGTCGTGGATGCAATACAAAAACAGGCAAAAAACCTAGTTACGTGCCCGGAAATATTTTATAACGATCAGCGAGCAGAATTACTTGAGGAATTATCTAAATTAGGACCAGGCACAATGAAACGATCTTTCCTGTGCAATTCTGGCACTGAAGCTATAGAAGCTGCTATAAAGTTTGCTCGTATCAGCACAAAACGAACGGAAATTATAAGCGCACTGAGGAGTTTTCACGGACGTACTATGGGTGCACTTACATTGACCGGACAGAAAAAATATAGGACACCATTCGCACCGCTTTTGCCAGGCATTAAACAGATTCCATACAACAATAGCGAGGCACTAAGAAATACTGTGACCCAAGATACTGCCGCAGTGATCCTGGAAATAATACAAGGAGAAGGTGGAGTTAGGCCTGCTAATATTGAATTCCTGCAAGATGCGCAAGCTCTTTGCAACGAAAAAGGCGCCCTATTCATAGTCGATGAAGTGCAAACAGGGCTTGGGCGTACAGGAAAAATGCTTGCCTGTAATCATTACAACATAGAGCCAGACATACTTTGTCTGGCAAAATCTCTTGGAGGAGGTATACCAATGGGTGCTACCTTGTTAGGATCTCGAGTGCAAAACCTACACGCAGGAACACATGGATCCACATTCGGGGGAAATCCTCTGGCATGCGCAGCATCACTAGCTGTATTGGAAGTGTTGGAACGTGAAAATCTGCCTAAACGAGCTGCAGAACATGGTACACGCATCATGAAATTAGTTGGGCAATCTAATTTATCTAATGTGAGAGAGATACGTGGTTTAGGATTAATGATTGGTATAGAACTAAAACATAAAGTTACTCCTGTATTGAAAGAACTACAACAGAGAGGTATCCTGGCACTACCAGCTGGAAATACTGTCTTACGATTGCTACCTCCATTGATTATTGAACAACATCATGTGGATCGGGTCATTGATACAGTAATAGAAGTACTGTCAAATATCACTAAATCTACTAAATGAAAAGCTTTAAAGGAATAAATCAATGTCGCTAAACGATTTTGCCATTATAGAAAGCACACTAAGAGAGGGTGAACAATTTGTCGGTGCAGACTTCAGCACCGATGATAAAGTAGAAATAGCCTACGCTCTAGCAAATTTCGGAGTTGAATATATTGAGCTTACATCTCCGTGCGCATCCCCAACATCACTCACGGATTGTAAACTCCTATCAAAACTAGACATTACCGCAAAAGTACTCACCCATATTCGCTGCCATATGGATGATGCAAAAGTCGCCCTTGACACTGGGGTGGATGGAATTGATGTTGTCATAGGTACGAGCTCATACCTGCGCGATTTCAGCCACGGAAAATCGATCGAAGAGATTATAGACATCGCGCAATCCGTTTTAACGTATATAAGGGAGCAAAATCCGTCTTTAGAACTGCGGTTTTCCACAGAAGATTCATTCCGCAGCACAGAAGATGATCTGATAAATGTCTATCAAGCAGTCGACCGATTAGAAGTGGTAAATAGATTCGGTATAGCTGATACAGTAGGAGTAGCGACACCCCACTCGGTATACAATCTCGTGAGTACTCTTAGAAATATCACCGACGCCGATATAGAGTTTCATGGCCACAATGACACAGGTTGTGCAGTTGCAAACAGTCATTCTGCATTGACGGCAGGAGCTACTCATATTGATACAACAGTTTTAGGCATTGGCGAACGTAATGGAATTACTTCATTAGAAGGTCTTATAGCACGCCTATACGCAATTAACCCTGGCCACATACGTAATAAATACAACCTACATCAGCTTCACGAACTAAATCAGATAGTTGCGGATAAAGTGGAAATTGAAATACCGTTTAATCATTACATAACGGGATTAACTGCGTTTACCCACAAAGCTGGAATACATGCAAAGGCTATACTAAACAATCCTGAGACCTATGAGATTCTTAATCCCAATGACTTTGGTCTTACACGCTACATTTCAATCGCACACAAGCTTACCGGTTGGAATGCACTACAAGATCGGGCATCACAATTGGGCATCAAAATAAACCCTAACAATTTGAAGGCTGTGACGCACCATGTCAAAGCAATGGCTGATCACAAAAGAATCACGCTAAGTGATGTTGACGAACTACTCCATCAGTGGGCAGATAACAACTATGACTTAGACAAAACTGAAGGTAGCAGTAAAAAAACAAGCAATACAAATAGGCAAGCTCATAATTAGCTATGTCTATACAAACATTTGCACAAAAAGCACTGGCCAAGGCTGCTGGATTACAAAATGTTAGTATTGGCAGTACAGTGGATGCCCGTCCGGACAAAATACTGTCTCATGATAATACTGCAGCCATTTCAACAATATTCAACCAGTTTGGGCTAGAAAATGTGCTGCAGCCTGAAAAACTTGTAGTAACACTAGATCATGCTGCACCACCTCCTACACCAATACATGCTCGCAATCATGCTGAGGTTAGGAAATTCGTGGCTAGGCATAATATAGAACATTTCTTTGAGGTAGGACGAGGCATATGCCATCAGGTGATCAGCGAAGAAGCCTTGATTTTACCTGGCCAACTTATTATAGGTGCTGATAGCCATACCACTCATTTTGGTTGGCTTGGAGCATTTGGCGCAGGAGTAGGTCGAACAGAGATAGCAGCTCTTTGGGCAACTGGAGAACTGTGGATGCGAGTACCAAATAGCATATTAGTGAAACTAACAGGTCAGCTCAACTCAAGTGTGACAACTAAGGACCTATGCTTGCATCTTATAGGACAAGTAAGTTCTGATGGTGGACTATATGCTTCTATTGAATTTTGCGGAGAGTCCATATCTGAACTCAGTATTGACAGTCGCACTGTAATCCCTAATATGATGGCTGAATTGGGAGCAAAAAATGCGTATTTGCCACCTGACAAACAGGTTTTTGAATGGCTAGCAAACAAACTAAAACATAGATTGAGTGTAGAAGCTATAAGTAAATTAGCTATCTATCCTGACATAGGAGCAACTTACTCAGAAGTGATCGAGATTGACCTTGAAAAATTGGAGCCACAAGTTTCAGTTCCCCACCAGGTTGACAATGTGCAACCAATTTCAGTAGTTGCTGGGAAACAAGTCGATCAGGTATTCATAGGAACTTGCACTAACGGTAGACTAGAGGATATTTCAATCGCTGCTGAAATACTAAGGGGTCAAAAAATCGCAACGGGCACTCGGATGATAATTATCCCCGCATCGAGCCAAGTTTTACGTTCTGCTATCGATTTAGGTTATATATCTATCTTGCTTGAGGCCGGTGCTACACTGGGCACTCCAGGCTGCGGACCATGCATGGGAAACCATCTAGGCATACCCGCCGCTGGTGAAATATGTATGTCTACAGGTAATCGCAACTTCCGTGGCCGGATGGGAGAACCCGATGCCGAAATCTACCTGGCTAGTCCTGCAGTTGCTGCAGCAACTGCATTAACTGGAACAATCACTGACCCTAGAAGTCTGGAGGTGTCATGAATTTTTCTGGCCAAATATGGAAATATGGTAATGACATTAACACCGACGTTATTTTTCCAGGCAAATACACGTATACACTACGTGATCCCAAAGAAATGGGTAAACATGCACTAGAGGATCTTGATCCAGAATTTGCTAGCAATGTACAGATCGGGGACATAATTTTTGCTGGTAAAAATTTTGGGAATGGAAGCTCCCGTGAACAAGCCGTGGTCTGTCTCAAAGCAGCTGGAGTGTCAGCAGTCGTTGCAATTAGTTTTGCGCGAATATGGTACCGCAATGCAATCAATAACGGGCTTCCAGCGATTATATGTCCAGAGGCAGTGAAAGCAGCTGTACATGGTAAGCACGCAACAGTAAACATAGGGGGCCAAGTCATAAATATGCAAGATCAGACTTATAGTTTTCCTCCATTTTCAGAGACAGCCACCGAGATACTAAAATATGGCAGCTTAATTGGCTATATACAAAATAAGCTTGCAGATATTGGAGACTGAAAAGTAGCATCATGACTATTAATACAATATGCCTGTTGCCTGGAGATGGAATAGGATTAGAGGTAATTCCAATAGCCACCAAAATACTTGAGGTATTAGATGTGGATCTAATGACGGAAAGCCATCCCATTGGATGGAAATGTTTTAATGAAACTGGTACAGCATTGCCTAAAAGCACTCTGGATGCGGTAATTCATTCCGGCGTAGCTCTTTTTGGAGCAACAAGCTCACCCACTGGTGGAGCTCCTGGATATAGTAGTCCAATTATTGATTTGCGTCAGCAATTAAACCTGTACGCGAATGTACGTCCTGCACAATCTCTCCCCGTACCATCTTCTCGTCAAAACATAGATTTACTCATTATAAGAGAAAACACTGAAGGTCTTTATATTCGCTCAGAACATTGGCAAGATCAAGACACAGTTATAGCTGAAAGAAAAATTACACGTGCAGGAAGTGAACGTGTGGCTAGAATAGCAGCAAAATATGCACTGCAACGTAAAGGTTTACTTACCATAGCACATAAATCCAACGTTCTCGCTTTGTCTGATGGTCTTTTCCTGCAAGTAGTAAGAGATACAGCCAAAAGTTACGCACCTCACATAGAAATAAGGGAACAGTTGGTTGATTCGCTAGCTCATGACCTCATAACTCAACCGGAAAGCTATGACGTAATTGTGACTCCAAACATGTATGGGGATATTATTTCTGACCTCACCAGTGCACTTGTAGGAGGACTAGGAGTGGCACCCTCTGCTAACATTGGTGATAACTACACAATTTATGAGCCAGTTCATGGATCCGCGCCAGATATAGTAGGCAAGAATTTAGCAAACCCCACAGCTACTATACTGAGCCTAGCTATGATGTTAGAAGACTTAGGTTATGACAATGCTTCAAATCGACTAAACACCGAACTTAATAACACTCTGGCAGCAGGAATATACACTCCCGATTTGGGAGGAAGTGCAACTACAGAGACAATGCTTGCCAGCATTTTGGAGAAGTTAACCAAGTGAATTCAAAAGAACTACTTGTTGGATTACTAAAACATTACAGCCCAACCGAATCTGAGAGTACTGCTGTTAACTATCTAACAAATTGGATGAATGATGCAGGTTTCGAAACTCAGATTGACAATTCAGGCAACGCTATAGGAAAAATAGGTACTGGTCCGATATCTATTATGCTATTGGGTCATATTGATACAGCACCAGGAGAAATACCAGTTAGACAGGAAGGAGACTTAATCTACGGACGCGGAGCAGTAGATGCTAAAGGACCTCTCGCTGCATTTGCTGCAGCAGCAAGCTTGGGAGCAATCCCTGGTGCAACAATTACAGTGATTGGCGCTGTAGGAGAGGAAGGAGATTCTAGAGGTGCATTATATGTACTCGACAATTTCGATAGGCCTGACTTTTTATTAATCGGAGAACCTAGTCGATGGAATAGAATAACTCTTGGTTATAAAGGATCGATAAGCTATACACTTTCAGTAGAAATACCGATCACACATCCCGCAAGCAATACAGCTAATGCATGCGGGATACTAATCTCTAATTGGGAATCATTACTTGAATTTACTAGAACTTACAACACACAACATGAAAAAGTGTTTGATCAAGTTACTCCAACAATTCGGTCAATAAATTCAACTAGTAATGGCATAGGGGATTATGCCCAAATGCATATCACTTTCCGATTACCGGAAGGTTTGACAATCAATAAAATAAAAGACAAGGTACAAACACTTGTTGCTGCTCCAGCTAAATTGCAACTGACACAAGGAGCAGTAGAAGCTTATCGTGCTTCTAAAAACACAAAACTAGTCCGAGCAGCGCTAGCAGCGATACGCGCTGAAGACGGCACACCAAACTTTGTAGTTAAAACTGGAACGTCTGATATGAATATAGTATCCCCCAAATGGCAATGTCCTAGCATAGCTTATGGGCCTGGCGATTCAAATCTTGACCATACGCCCAACGAACATATCTCACAGGTGGAATATCAGCATAGTATTTCAGTGTTACGAACACTAATGAAAAACCTCTGTAATGAAAAGTAGCGTTTATCCTATCCTGTTTGAAATAGTTGTTGTCCTAGTCGAGGGACAGTTAGCAGTCGTACATTCCTGATAAATTACAATCACAGCATAATTAACAATTAGGACGACATGAAATCACAACGCTCACCCTGGAAACATGCGAATTTATGCGCTGCTTTTTGTTTTATGTCTATATTCCTTTCACAGCTGTACAGAGGATTGATTATTAGGAGTAGCCAATTGGTTGCAACCTTAGAAGACACTATTTACGGAAATTTAATGATTGCAGTGCTAACAGCTTTAGTATATGGAATATTCACATGGGGTGCCACTACGCTATTGAGAAGAGGAAAACACCCCAATTGGTATTTGCTGGAACTGATACTATTGTGGTTTTGGCCAATTATAATAACTATCGGATTGTTGCTAAGTCTTGAGTATGGACAGCCAGCGGAATAAAACGCTATTTATATAATCTGGTTTGTTCATTTGTCGGACAACCTCTTATAGTCCACAAAACGATAGCCCACTCCTCTCTCTGTGAGAATATACTTGGGATCACGCGGATTGGCCTCTAATTTATCTCTCAAGTAGTTCACATATAATCGTAAGTAGTGTGTTTCAGACTGATACTCATAACCCCATACTTTTGCCAAAAGCTGATCATGAGACACCACCCATCCAGCATTTTGCACCAAATGGTAAAGAAGACGATATTCAGTTGGTCGCAATTTCACAAGTTGACCATTGACAAAAATCTCGTGTCGGTCAAAATCGATCTTCAAACGTTCGTCAACTTCTATGGCTTCTCCACCACCGCCTTTGGGAGGTTCCACGCGCCTCAACACTGCCCGTACTCTACCCACCAATTCACGCGGACTAAATGGCTTTGTAATATAATCGTCTGCACCCAGTTCTAAACCACGTACACGATCATCTTCTTCTCCACGAGCTGTAAGCATTATTACTGGCACATTGGAGTTCTCTCTAAGCACGGCCAATGTCTCAAATCCGTCCATCTTTGGCATCATCACATCCAGAATTACCAAATCAGGTAACACTTTGCGAATCTGATCTAAAGCATCTTTGCCATCATAAGCTTCATGCACCGAAAATCCCTCTAAATCTAAATTCATTCGTATGAAATGAATCATGCGCTGTTCATCATCTACAACTAAAATCTTGGTGCCCGGACGAGATTTTTTCATATTATTTGCTATTTCCATAATCGTATTTTACTATGAGCGAAGTTATGTTATCTAGACCCCCAGCTCTATTTGCTTCCTTCGTCAAATTGTCACAAGCCTCCTGCAAATCCGAACTATCCATCATTATCGTCAGAATGTCTTCTTCTTCCACACATCCCCACAAACCATCAGTACACAATAGAAAAATGCTCCCAGACTCCACGTATTGCTCAGAAACATCTACCTCTAGGATATCACTCTGGCCAACCGCACGCAACAATATATTTCTTCGAGGATGATTTTCGATACCTGTACTAGCAATTTCCCCTAGATCATATAATTTCTGTACCAACGAATGATCCTTGGTGAGCTGCAATAATTTCCCTGAATCTACCATGTAAGCCCTACTGTCACCTACATGCCCAACAATTGCATTTGATCCTATTAATAATAGTGCAGTAAGTGTAGTTCCTCCACCGGGTACACGATTCGTCACATCATCATTAGCTGCAATCAGAGCTGAGCGCATCAAATCCATTAATGTTTTGTTGTCACAAGACTCTTGGATTTCTTCCAGCATCTTGGAAAATATGTAATTACCCACAACTTTTGCAACAGATTGTGCAGCAATTGTACTAGCACGCTCACCTTGCTGGTGACCACCCATACCATCTGCAACCACAAATAATCCAAAATTATTTTGTTCCGAATCGCCTGCATTCATGCCAGTCAAAGCAAAGAGAGAATCCTCATTGTCTTCACGGACTAATCCAACACTTTGAGAGTGGGATAAAGTTATAGATGGCCTTCCACTAATTGGTGGGTGTTGAGCAGCCCTACCGATTTGTATTCGATGTTTGCTAGCCAATCCATCCACTATCTTATTACGTGATGTGCTGAATAGGCCCGAAAGATTGAATATATTCACTGCAACATCATATCATGTCAGAATATATGGTTAGATAACACATAGATAATAATATCAGTAACGAATACCAATTCTATTGTTAGCTACGAGATTATGCCAATAACTATTTTAGTTCAATTAGATGACTTAGCCAAATTATTGAAGAAATGAGCATATGATTCAACGCCGTTGTGAAAAGTCTCTAGATGCAATTTCTCGTTTGGACCATGAATGCCATCATCATTTAGAGCAAATCCAAGCATGACTGTTTCAATTCCCAGCATGTCACTAAGCATGCCAACTACTGGTACTGTACCACCACTACGCATAAAGACCGGTTTCACACCAAATACAGACTCAACTGCATCAACAGCAGCTCGCACTCCAATCGACTCTCGATTAACCACAACTGGACTTGCATGCGCTAACTCCTTTAAGTCCCATTTCACAGTATCTGGAGCATTGTCAGATAGATACTTGCGAAGACCAGTTGACATCTCTGCAGGATCTTGATTAGGCACTAACCTCATGGATATTTTTGCCATTGCCTTGGAAGGAAGAACTGTTTTACTACCGGAACCTATGAAACCAGAGTAGAGTCCATTCACATCCAATGATGGTCGTACTGAAACTCGTTCCATGGCAGAATAGCCAAATTCTCCAAATAACGAAGGTGGGTTGCCCGCACTAGATAGCAATTCCTGATCATCATACGGCAATTGGTTGATTTCTAATCTTTCTTCTTCAGATATCTCTTCGACATTTTCATAAAACAGAGGTAATCCTACCTTACCATCAGCCTCATGCATTCCGGCAATTAATTGGCACAATACAATCGCAGGATTGTGCACGGCCCCGCCAAACATACCTGAATGCAAATCAGTCTCTGGGCCGTATACCCATAGCTCATAATAGGCTAGACCACGCAAACCATAGGTAATAGCAGGATTGTCTATACTCCCAATACTAGAGTCTGCGTTCATACAAAGATCACAATATAACAAGTCACGATTAGTCTCAACAAAACCTGCCAAATTTGGTGATCCAATCTCCTCTTCTCCCTCAATCATGATCTTGATATTTAACGGGAATCCGTCGCCCGCATTCTTCCATGCCTCCAATGCTGAGAATACCGCCATAATTTGCCCTTTCATATCCGATGCGCCTCTCGCGTATAGATTTTCTCCGCGAATTGTGGGTATAAAAGGAGAAGATGACCATTCTCCAATCGGATCAGCAGGTTGTACATCATAGTGACCATAAATCAGGACTGTAGGACTATCTTCTACATTCAGGTAATCGCCGTAAACCACTGGATGACCATCTGTAGGGATAATTTTGATAGATTCCATACCCAGACTCTGCATTTCATTAGCTAGCCACTCTGCCGCTTTGCGCATGTCTGATGCATGATCCGGCAAGGTAGATATACTAGGAATCTCACATAGGTCAGTAAGCCTTTCTAACGATTTATTCTTGTTATCATGAATGTAGCTTACAACATCTCTAATTGGGGTCATAAATTTCCTTTGTCTGCAATATAATTATTTTGATTAAGATTTATCGATTATATTTGTTTTTCGTAATATTAGTCTAGCACATACCTTTAATATTATTACTAATTTTTGCATAGTAAATGCTGTGTTCCACAATAATGTCACAGCATATATTTTTGCATACACATATGTTATTTTATAGATATAATATCTAATAAGACTAGCTAATGCTGTTTTGTAGCTAATGCTGTTTTGTAGCTAATGCTGTTTTGTTTACAAAAACTGTGCATAGAAAATAACAAGGTAGTTATCAATGAATTTTCTAGGACTTGACTCTAGACAATGGATCGATATAGGAATTTCTGCCATAGTACTGGTAGTTGTGCCTACCCTTGGTCGCAAGATAGTAACTAAATGGCTGATTCGATTAATACAAACAATCGTTGGACGCACCGAAACTAAACTTGATGACGCATTACTTCCAGCTGCCCGAGCACCAATCTATTGGCTTGTAATTGCGGCAACATCACATTGGGCAATACTAAGACTTGCATTCTTACCGTTTACATTGCTTCCGTTCTGGACACAGTTCTTTTTTGTAGTTTACCTTGCTCTAACTGTTATTCTGTTGTGGAGAAGTGTCTCGGCATTTTTTATCTGGTACAAACAACACATAACAGAAACTTCGGATCCACGACTATTGACTCAAGCAGTACCTTTGCTACGAAGAGTAATACTCGGGATTATTGGAGGTATAGCAATAATTATCCTGTTGGGACGCTTTGATGTTGATGTCAGCGCACTTGTAGCAACAATGGGAATAGGTTCATTAGCCATAGCACTAGCTGCACAGGCAGCACTGTCAGACACTATCAGTGGCATATTAATTATGATCGATCGCCCTTTTAGGATAGGTGATCGCATTGAGATCAGAGATTTAGACACTTGGGGAAATGTAATTGATATAGGCTTAAGAAGCACTAGGATCCAAACATTAGACAACAGGACAGTTATTGTACCCAACTCAGTTATAGAAAAAAGTCTTGTCGTCAATCATTCTTTCCCGGATACACATTATCGAATCCAAATGGAGGTGGGTGTTGCCTACGGCACTGATTTAGAGTTTGCCCGTACAACACTAACTGATGCTATTAGAAATGTTGAAGGAGTGCTTGACAACAAACCAGTCGATGCTCTTTTTCTAAATTTCGGTGATTCGGCCCTTATATTCAGATTACGTTGGTGGATTGAAAGTTACATTGATACCCGACCAATGTTTGACAGAGTTAATACAGCTGTATATAACGCATTACGATCCGCAAACATATTGATACCCTTTCCTCAACGTGAGGTACGAATTGTTCAAGAATCAAGTACATCTAAAACTGAAGACTATATTGACCACCGAAGCTAATTGAGACTAAACTTGCATAATGATATTTGACCTGCACTCTACCGTCAGGTATAATGTCACCCACTGAAAGCCAGATAAAACGGTATAGATATATAGCGGCCGGCGAGTAATAACAACACGTCGAGCCGCACTTTTATGTGAGGCTCCATAATGCCTAAGAGAACGTATCAACCAAAAATCAGGAGACGTGCAAGAGTTCACGGATTCCGAAAACGCATGAGTACTTCAAGTGGACAAAAAGTTCTCAAGTCCAGACGACGTAAGGGGCGCAGCATACTAGCACCACAACGTGTCCATGTTAAACCACATGTAGACTGGAATGGAACTAAAAGCGGTAGTGCATCAAGTAATCATAAGCGCAAATAAAAACTCCGGAAAGTCTCGCTTATGATTGTCATGCGCAGACAAAATGAGTTTCGAAGAGTGAAACATTCCGGAAAATCTTGGGTACACCCGCTAGCTGTTTTACAGGTTATCAAAAATTCACAACCATATTCAAGAATAGGTTTTGTTGCAAGCAGACATGTAGGAAACGCTGTCAAGAGAAATCGAGCTAAACGTCTGATGCGCGAAGCATTTGGCTACCATGACGCAAACATTTTAGCTGGGTGGGACATGTTGTTAATTGCCAGACCAACTATAGGTAATTGTAAGGTAGATGATGTAATTGCAGCAATATATTATCTACTATCACAATCTGCACTATTGATAAAAGCAGGTACAAAGAACGCTAGATGAAAAATTTGTTCCTTACAGCAATAATATTATATAGAAAATGTATTTCACCCTTAATGCCACCTAGTTGTCGTTTTCAACCTACATGCTCAGAATATGGCTATGAAGCAATATCAAGATTTGGGATTATTAAGGGGTCTGCTCTTCTATTACGTCGGGTTTTGAAATGCCATCCTTTCAACCCCGGAGGTTATGATCCTATACCTGGTCAAACTGATACTATAAACTTCCGTATGGGTAATGGATAAAAGCTTGAAATTATGTCCGGATTCAAACATCTGATAAAAAACCATTCGTATATTGCTGTTTTTGCAACAACAATAACACTATTGCTAGTAGGGTGCAGCGGCGCTATGCCAGCAAGTTCATGGCCCAATTCAATTATAGCCGACAATAATTTAATAATAGCAAACAATAATGCGGTCTATGCAATCTCATCAGATATTGGTAGGTTGCTATGGAAATTTCCTAGTAAGCCTGATAGTATTAGAAGTCAATTGTACACATCCCCAGCACACACTAATGATTCAATAGTAGTAGGGTCAGACAATAAACATGCTTTTACTATTGATATCACAAATGGAAATGAAATTTGGAGCTTCGATGCTACAAACAACAAATCGGGCACAGCACCAACTGGCACAAGTGCAAGCGAAGACTTAGCATTTTTTACTTCGGAAAATACATTATACGCGTTGCAAATTTCCAACGGCCAAACAGCTTGGAAGTTCGAATCAGCAAAAGAACTATGGGCTCCACCTTCTGCAAACGGTAAATACGTGTTTTTGCCTGGCATGGATCACACTCTAACATCAATTGACATTACTAATGGATCACAAATATGGCAGCAGAATTTTAAGGGTGCCTTAGCCGATTCTCCAACCATTTATCAAGACACCCTGTATACAGGATCATTATCTAATACTGTCTATGCTATAGAAGCTGCTAATGGCATGATCATATGGGAATATGAAGCCAAAGGATGGGTTTGGGGTAGTCCTAAGGCAGTTAATGAACATGTATTTTTTAGCGATTTAGACGGATACGTATACGCGCTAAACAGAGAGACCGGACGTGAAGTGTGGACCAGCCAACAACTTGACAGTGCATCACGAGGAACACCCGCATATAGTAATGGCAATTTGTTTGTAACCAGTGACAACGGATTTGTATACTCGATAGACGCTATTAGTGGAAATCCAGTCTGGAATATTGAAATTGATAGCAAGAATGCCGACCGACTTTTAGCGGATCCAATCGCACATAATGGATTACTGTATATTACCTCGATGAATGGTGAAAATCTAGTGTATGCCATTAATCAATCAGACGGTGTAATTGTGTGGGAATTTAATCCAGAATAGCTTGTTACTTTTTAAATATTATTAGATATATAGATCAATCATGTGGAATCAATTAGTCATTTACCCATTTACTAACTCACTATTACTACTCTATAAAGTAATGGGTGATAGTTTCACGCTGTCATTAATTATACTGACTTTAGCAATACGTTTACTCCTAATGCCTCTAACAGCCAAGCAACAGAAATCTCAGATGAAGATGCAGGCCATGCAACCAGATATTAAGAGGATACAAGAGAAATATAAGGGAGAGCCGGAACGTATGCAGAAAGAGCTCCAAAAGATTGGCTATAGTCCGGCATCAATGCTAGCAGGATGCCTGCCAATGTTTATTCAGTTCCCAATCCTCATTGGAATGTATCGCTCCATCATGCATGCAATTCCAGCAGCTCCACTACAAATGATCGACCTATACAAGGCTGCATACCAATCATGGTTCCCAGAATTCCACAAAATGATACCCGTAGAACGTACTTTTCTCTGGATGGACCTTAGTCAGCCAGATAGATTCTACCTGGAGATATTGTCTGGGATTGGTGTGCCAGTTTTGCCTTTGTTTGTATATATCACCACCGTACTACAGCAAAAGATGATGACTCCGCCTACTACTGATCCCAACGATCAGTCTGCGCAAATGCAGCGTTCAATGATGACAATGATGCCACTAATGTTTGCATTTTTCGCGCTTCAGTTCTCGTCAGGACTCTCAATTTATTTTATCACCTCCAATATAGCAACTGTAGTGCAATACATGGTAATAAACCGTGAAAGGTTAGAGTGGTCACCAGTCAATATAGCAGGTGTTGTCGAATTGCCAATTCCGAAAATCTCGCCACCACCAACTACCCAGATATCTCAACAATCTGAACAAGGTGGTACTTCAGCAAATCCAACCAATGTGGCTCAGGAAAAAATGAGTAGTAGAAAAGCAAAAAGATTAAAAGCTAGGAAAGCTCGTGGAGGTAAACGAAGACGCTAAAGACAACATCCTGAAAGAGTTATATTGAGGAAAATACTGTTATGGAATTAAACAATAGTAAACTGGAAATACATGCCAAGGATGTGGAAAGGGCCATTAATCTAGCAGCATTAGAACTAGATGTGGATAGCGATGATTTAGACATAACTGTTGTTGATAAGGGAGACCTACATTCCGATAGTTTGGCTCGAGTAGTTGCAATCATACCAGCAACTGAAAACGATGGTGATGAGCCTAGAATAGTCACCATTAATAAAGTCCTTACTGAATTTCTTTATTATATGAAAATAGATGCTAATATTTGTGTGCAAGATCAAGAAACAGATCCAACAGATAGCAGATCATCAATTCGAATCAATATTGTGGGAGATAATCTTGCTTCACTAATCGGTAGACGAGGCGAAACACTAGCAAGTCTAGAATATCTCGTCAAATTAGTTGTATCTAATAAACAAAATAGATGGACTCATATCAGTCTAGATATTGATGGTTACAAACAGCATCGAGAGCACCAACTAAAACGTCTAGCTCAAAGAATGGCTAACCAAGTACAACAATTTGGACGTCCAATTGCACTTGAACCTATGCCTCCCAACGAAAGACGTATTGTTCACATGACATTGGAGCACAACCCCGGAGTCACTACAAATAGTACTGGGGACGGCAATCAACGCAGAGTCAATATTCAGCCGTCTTTATTACGATAATACGTAACATTTCAACTCCACGTCCCACTACTCTGATATAATCGCATCAAAACAAGAGAAGGGAGTGTTCCAGTAGACGTAGATGACTCGAATCTATGCATTTGTTAACCAGAAAGGTGGTGTCGGAAAGACAACCACAGCTATAAATTTAGGATCGTATCTTGCCACGAACAATCAACAGGTTTTGTTAGTTGACCTTGATGCACAAGGAAATGCTACAGCATGCCTAGGAGTGGAAAGACAAAATATCAACGCAGGAACGTACAATTTACTAATAAGTCCAAGTACTCGCCTCCACGCTAACACAATGAGAAGTGAGAAGTTAGGTATATCTCTAATACCATCATCGCCAGCCCTTGCAGGTGCTGAAGTAGAACTTGTCAACGAGCCAGATCGTGCTAACCGTCTCAAACAGGCCTTATCACAAGCTAGCCGCTATGATTACGTGCTAATTGATTGTCCTCCCTCCTTAGGACTGCTAACCCTAAATGGATTGGTGGCCGCGCAGGCGGTGGTAATTCCTGTACAGTGCGAATATTTAGCATTAGAGGGTTTAGGTCAACTATTGGAGACTATCAACCGTATTCAAGCCGCATTTAATTTTGATCTACAAATTAGAGGGGTGTTAATGACCATGTATGATTCAAGATTAAAGCTTTCACAGCAAGTTGTAGAAGAAGTACGATTACACTTCCCGGATAAGGTATTTCAGGTTGTCGTGCCTCGTAATGTTAGACTTGCTGAAGCTCCATCACATGGCCAGCCAATAAGTACATATGCACCTGACTCTGCAGGTGCAAATGCATATGCAGCATTAGCAACAGAAATACTTTCTGGCGATACTCCATATAACATTGGATTATCATGACCATTCAATAGTGAGTCTTGTCCAGACTACACCATTCTTAGAGACACAAAATCGACTTGTAATTTCCTAAATCATCTATAATTTACGTATGGCTATTAAACGAGGACTTGGGCGTGGATTAGACGCTCTTATACCAACTAACACGCGTGTAGGTCAAGGCGCTTCTCAAATTGCCATTACATCGATACGATTGAACCCACGACAACCTCGTTCTACTGTGGACACAGAAGAACTTGCAGAATTAGCAGAATCGATACGAAAACATGGGATTTTGCAGCCTATAGTAGTGGCTCGTACAGAAAACACTGGTGAATACATACTTATAGCTGGACAAAGACGATTACAGGCTGCAGCCATTGTCGAAATGCATACAATTCCAGCCATTGTTCGGGATACAACTACAGACTCTGAGATGCTGGAATTAGCCCTAATAGAAAATATCCAGCGCAGCAATCTTAATCCTTTGGAGACAGCTCGCGCTTACAGCTCTCTAGTTGAAGATTTTGATATGTCGCATGATGAAATATCTAAACAGGTAGGTAAAAGTCGCACTACCATTAGCAATAGTATAAGGTTGTTGCGTCTTTCCGAAGCTGTACAAATAGCACTATCAAAAAAGCATATTTCTGAAGGTCATGCTAGAGCCCTTCTAGGAATCCCCAATCCTGAAGGCCAAGAGTATATTCTCAGCAAGATAGTATCCGAACGATTAAATGTCCGTCAAACTGAGACAATAGTACAAGAAATGGGCGGTTCTACTAACAAGCCTAAACGTGGTTCAGAAAGATCTATAGAGGAAATAGATTTAGAAGACCGCTTGCGCAACTCAATTGGAACCAAGATAAAACTTCATCGTAACCGCAATGGTTCTGGGCGTTTAGTTATATATTTTTATTCAGATGAGGAATTGGAAAATCTTACTAATCGGATAATTGATAATTAATGTCTCCTGACCAAATATTGGTTAATGGGCGCATACATACCCTAGCACCAGAAAACAGTATAGTGACAGCACTAGCAGTTACTAGAAACGCAATCTCGGCTATTGGAAGCGATAGTGAAATACTCCAATTAGCTAGCAACAACACTCATGTAATCAATCTGCAAGACAGACTAGTAATTCCAGGTATGGTAGATGCTCACTGTCACTTTGATCATTTTTCTCGTCAAGTAAACAACGTTGATGCCGGGCAGTCAAATAAACGCAAACTGATCAAAATCTTAGCAAATCAAACCAAAATCACCCCAGAAGAACAATGGATTACTGGACACGGTTGGGACCACAATAGATGGGGTGAAGATGTTCCAACTGCATCTGATATAGATGTAGTAGCTCCGAATCATCCTGTTTTTCTAACAGGTCATTCCATGCATATATCTTGGGCAAACAGCTCTGCAATGACTAAAGCTCACATTAATACTTCAACACCCGACCCCCCTGGTGGAATCATAGGTCGTGACGAGCATGGCAATCCTAATGGAATTTTTTACGAAACTGCTTCTGATCTTATCGTATCAGTTATGCCAGAACTCTCCATACATGATGTTGCTAACAACATGTTATTAGCGCAAGAGAAATTATGGAAGACTGGTCTGACGGGACTGCATGATTATGACCATCAAATTTCCTTTAATGCTTTGGAACTACTTTCCGAAAATGACACACTAGGTTTACGTGTTGTAAAGAACATGCCAGCATCACTACTAGACGAGGTGATTGCCACAGGTTATCGCACTGGATCCGGTGACAAGTGGCTGCGCATAGGAGGAATTAAAGTATTTATGGACGGTGCACTCGGAGCACGAACTGCAAGTATGCTTGAACCATATGAGCTAGACACAAACAATTATGGAATAGTAGTTACTGAGGAAGATGAACTATTAAGCATCGCCAATAAAGCAAATACCAATGGCCTAGCTATGACCGTACATGCGATTGGAGACCGAGCAAATCGTGAAGTCTTAAATGTATACGAAAATCTCAGGCAGGATGAAATGGAACGCGGAGATCCGCCCTCAAAGCTACGTCACCGCATTGAACATGTACAACTTCTTCATCCGAACGACTACCTTCGATTGGCTTCCTCACAAATTATCGCATCCATGCAGCCAATACACGCAACCGCTGACATGACTTTAGCCGAAAAATATTGGGGGGATCGTATATCTGGTGCCTACGCCTGGCGGACACAGATTGATGCTGGTGCTATCTTAGCATTTGGCAGTGACGCTCCAGTAGAAAGTATCAATCCTCTGTGGGGAATTCATGCAGCAGTCACTCGCAGTAATCGTACGAACAATGTTGGTACCATTGGCTGGCAAACTAAGCAGTGTTTAACCGTTGATGAAGCAGTCAGAGCTTATACTATTGGCGCAGCTTATGCAGCCTACCGGGAAAATGATTTGGGAACCCTTACGCCAGGCAAATTAGCAGACCTTGTAGTACTAGATAAAGACATTTACCATTGCGACCCAATGGATATCCACACCACCAATGTACTAGGCACGATGATAGATGGTACATGGAAGTACCGCGCATCAGATTTATATTAATAACCCCGGAAGTCTAGTCGTATTACATACTGTTGCAAATTTTGTGACTTGATTGTCTATATAGCAACATTGGGTAATCATATATACGTTACACCAACTCTCTTTTATCACCTATTCGTACTGTGATACCCTCATTGTCCATGTGTTCCAAAAAGCCCAACGCATATTTTCGGCTAGTGGAAAACATATCGCGCATCTCAGCAACAGTAATTGAACCTTTTTGTGAAATATGGCTTTTTGTTTCTTCTACCATAACTTCGTAAGTGTCTAACAGAAACAACAAGTCTGGCTCGACAGATACGAGAATATCTTGATCTAAAATCACAGCAAGCACGTCATCCCCTATCATATTAATGACTTGAGATTTTGAAGGGGTATTATATGGATCATCACTAAACTGCTTGATTAGGATGGCTACTTGTTGTTTGTGCTGACCCTGCAAAACAATTTCATGTGTTGGCAAACTCACCACAGATGCTTTACTTGATACTTTTCCTAGGTTGGCCATCTCTATTATTACTGCATTGAAGGTATTTGCATCAATATTCATGCGACTCTTAAGTTCTTCACGTTGCATACCAATTCTTAACGGATATCTTTGATGATAATCGTATAGATGATCATATACTTGCTCCAATTGATTCTGCCAAGATGCATTACTAAGTACAAGTTGTTTGCTGTTTACTGTAATCTTGTGATCCAACTCACCTAAGACGACAACCTCCCCATTGGAAATCATCGAGTTCAGAATTGTAATAGCTTCATTCAATTCTAATCCTGACTTTGTCAACGCACTATTGACCGCAACTATTCCTCTCGTCTCCAGATACTGAAGCAATATTTCATTTGAAGAACCATCTGACATAATCTGAAATCTCGACAATGTAGTAGGATCATTCAAAGGGTGTCGAATACGAGGATGCTCATCCAATATCCTGCCACCACCAATAGTATTTCCCGGTGAAGGCCGACGTAATATATAACGGTCACCTTTCTGTACGACTATTTCACTGCTTAAATCTAGCTGTAGCCATCCGTTGTCACCCGGCATAAGCTTCTCGGATCCAATAATCCGTGTACGTGCCATCACTTCCGCCGCTCCGACAAACACCTTCACCTGTTCATTATGTCTTAGAGGAATCAAGTTGTGATCTTCTGCAAGAAGCCGTATTGAAACGTCAATCAATTGTGTTGTATAGAATTGCCCAGGCCTTGCCACAACTGCACCACGACCAATTTCACTTTTGTTGACTCCTGAAATATTAATAGCAATTCGTATACCAGGTGAAGCAACTTCGATAGGGATATTGTAGGTTTGCATACCACGAATACGTCCACACAACCCTATGGGATAAATTTCGACTTCTTCACCTACTTCAAGACTTCCATCTAACAATGTACCTGTCAGAACTGTTCCAAATCCTGCTAAGGTAAATACCCTATCAATATTAAGACGAGGTATACCCTTATCTGATTGTGACGCATGTGAATTAAGACATTCTGCAAGAACGTAACGCAATTCGCTAACATCTTGTGAGACAGCAGTAAAAGGTACAAACGGAGCATTGGACAATGTGGTGTTACACAATCTGTCTCGCACATCCTCCTGCACTAATTTGACCCAGTCAGAACTTTCAACCAAGTCAGTTTTAGTGATAACGACTACTCCGCTATCAATCTGCAACAAGTCCATAATAGCTATATGTTCCTTAGTCTGTGGCATTATGCCTTCATCAGCAGCCACCACAAGTAATACAGCAGTAACACTACTAACCCCAGCTAGCATGTTCCCAATAAAATCAACATGTCCAGGGACATCCACAATTCCTACTGTTCCAATCTGAGGCAAATCTATCCAAGCAAAGCCCAAATCAATCGTCATCTGACGTTCTTGTTCTTCGATTAGTCTGTCGGGGTTTATTCCTGTAAGAGCTTCGACTACTGTTGATTTACCATGATCAACATGACCGGCAGTACAAATTACATGCATGATATAACTTTTGGATTACAACTCAATTGTGGTAATCACAAGATCACTATATTACAATTGCACTCAAGGAACTTTCTTGGTTGGTTTTTCATATACTGCTAAGTATTTTCGTATTGCAGAAAACATTTCTTTAAGACGATCTTGATCCATACTACGCATTTGACTAACAAGATCCATTATTTGTTTTACATCTTCTTCTATGTTATCTAACCTATTTAGAAACTTCTGAGTCAGCCGATTGTTCTCTTTCCATTGTTCTGATCTAGCCAACTCATGCTCTGTCCACTGTTGATTGTTTCCCTCTACAAACTCTTTCCACTCCCCTTTGTAGCGGTCCAATGTATGACGCTGCAGCTCAGTAAAATCAGAAATTCTATCTTCAACAGTACTGAAATTGTTGTCAAGATTTGATAGTGCGTGCTTCATCTCTTGATGTGTTTCTCTAAATTCTTCCATACGCAAAGCTGACTCCTGCATCGTAGTCTCTATTTCTTGAGATCTGTTTTGTAATTCTGACCACCAGCGCTCCCTTTCTGATGCTACAACAGATTGCTGTTCGATCCATGTAGACTGTTCTAATTTGCGATCAGTTTCCATTGTCATCAAGTCATTAATGTGATTGTGATTACTTAGGTTAGAGTCATCTAGTGACTCCAATTTTGGTCTAATTTCATCTAGTAACACTCTTAGATTATTAAGATCGCCCTTAAAGTCAGAAATTCGTTTGCCATCTTGAATGCTTCTTTCCTCAACAGTTGTTATCGTATGTTCAACCTGATCTGACATTCTTATAGCCTTATTTATTGAGATTGTTAACTCACTAATTTCATTCCTTACGCGACGATTTTCTTCATCCCTTACTACCAATTGTTCTTCGATATCACGTAATTTGCCTATGCCATTTTGCATATTACTAATGGTTTTGTTCACCGCATCCCTATCTAGTATTCGCAAACGTTCCATCTCAATTTCTGACTTAGTACGCAATGACTCAATGTTATCAAGACTAGTAATAAAGTCCGATCTATTCTTATCGATAATCTCATCAACTTTAGAGGCATGTGCAGCCAACTGTTGTGTCTTCTTAATTTCAGATTCCATCGTAGCAATCCGAACCAATAAATCCTTTTTGTCATTCTTCAACGCATTAATGCTTTCTCGCAATTCAACCACCATTTTGCGATCACTGCGTCGCTGCTCATCTAACCACTCTATCTTATTTGTTATTTGCCTTGACTCTTTCATGTTGATTTACAACCTAATGATAAAAAAGATTATATGACAATGCACTCAGCCGAGCAACTAGACTAGAGTTAATTAAGTGGTATTGACACCTGCACTAGCGCCCATTATCATCTTATTATGCGAATTGCTGTGGATGCAAGACTGACAGATTACTCAGCCGGAGGTATAACAGAGTATATTCAACAACTTTCCGCACGCTTGCCTCAGTTGGACACTCTGAACGAATACCTAGTATTAAATGCGATGAGATCAAGCCAGCGACACGATAGTGATACGCACACTCGCATAGTAAAATGCTGGACACCGGCTCATCACGTGCTGGAACGATATAGTCTGACACTCGAACTTCTACCCAGAAACATCCATCTGCTACACTCACCAGATTTCATACCACCACATGGAGGTCCATGGAAATCAGTTATCACAATACACGATTTATCTTTCTTACTGTACCCTCATTTCCTTACTCCTGATAGCCAAAAATACTATAACTATCAGATTCAACATGCCGTTCGTCGTGCTGACGCTATATTAGCAGACTCGAATAAAACCAGAAATGATATTCTAGAATACCTTAGTGTAAAACCTGAAAAAGTCACTACCGTGTATTTGGCACCACATGAGCGTTTCCAACCACAACCAACACACATAGTAGAATCCACTCTATCTCGCCTTAAATTACCAAGTCAATATCTGCTTTTTGTCGGTACATTTGAACCTCGCAAAAACATCAATGGTTTGCTTGAGGCGTACTCATCTCTCATATCCAAACAACATGACACGCCACAACTTATAATGATCGGAAGGCAAGGGTGGCTTGATGAACCAATTGAATCTCTATTACACAAATTGAATCTACAAAAACAAGTACATATCCTGACCAATGTTGATACTCAGGATTTGCCAGCAATATACACTGGAGCACTCGCACTTCTATTACCGTCTCACTACGAGGGATTTGGGTTTCCAGTACTCGAGTCGATGGCATGCGGTACTGCTGCAATTATATCCGACAAAGGTTCCTTACCTGAAATAGCTGGTGATGCAGCATTGCAATGTAACCCTAACAGTACTGACTCTATAGAAGAATCCATTTCAATAGTGTTGACAGATTCAAAACTAAGAAAAGACTTAGAACAAAAGGGTATCAAGCAATCTGCTCTATTCACTTGGCACAAATGCTGCCAACAGACTCTGGACGTATACAACAAGGTGCTTCAATCAACATAAACCTATGAATCTACTTTTTCTAACACCTTCACTACCCCATCCATCAACACAGGGAGCAGATATACGTAACTGGGGATTAATTTCTAGCCTATCGAAAAATCATAGGGTTTCTTTAGTTACTTTCGCTAGCCAATCTGATGATATATCGAAAGAGCTGTCCAAATGCTGTTGCACTATTAAAGTTACCAAGACTCCAGAAAGAAACATGCTGCAACGAATGTCAACCATGCTTTTATCCAACAAGCCTGACATCTCTGTAAGATTAAAAAGTGCAGAGTATTCCATTAACTTACACGATGTACTCTCCAATGAAACATTAGATTTAATACAAATAGAAGGGCTAGAAATGGGTACATATCTTAATGAGATTTTAGACTTTTATCATAACAAAACCCAACGACCAATCATAATATATGATGCTCACAATGCCGAAACGGTCATACAGAGACGTGCTATAAGAGCCGATATATCAAAACCAAAACGATGGTCGACTGCACTATATTCCATGGTTCAATTAAGAAGGATAAGAGAATTTGAACTAGACATATGTTCAAATTCTGATGCAGTAATATGCGTTTCACATGAAGACTGTACTGCACTAAAGAAACTTTTTCCTCGATTGAATCCAACAATATTACCCAATGGCATATTTCTATCTGACTATTCAGAAACCACAAAACATGCAAAGATTACACCACCGGCATTGGTGTTCTCAGGAAAAATGGACTATAGGCCCAATATAGATGCAGCAGTTTGGTTTTCTAATGAGGTCTTCCCAATAATACGAAACATGCATGATGAGGTAAAATTTCTTATCGTTGGTCAATCACCCACAAGACAGGTCCTTAACTTAGCTAAACGCCCTGGCATTACAGTCACTGGAGATGTTGATGATATACGACCATACATCGCCGCAGCCACAGTGTGCGTTGTCCCGCTACGTATGGGTGGTGGAACGAGATTCAAGATACTAGAAGCTATGGCTTTATCTAAACCTGTCGTCAGCACTACAATAGGAGCAGAAGGGTTTCCAGTTACAGATGGTAAAGAGATACTAATAGCTGACAATCCTCAAGACCTAGTCAGAGCTATTGATTCACTTTTGTGTCAGGGAGACGATCGTGTTCTATTAGGTAAAGCAGGTCGCACATTTGTTAGCAACAACTATCGATGGAAAGCAATTATGCCCATTGTTGAAAAGCTATACAATCGTACAATCATATAGCACAAATTAGACAAGAATAATTGCTATATGTTCAAACATAATGGATGCCTTCGAATACAACCATTGCGGTACTAAACCCGCTATTATTACAGATAGGACTACTAATACACTCAAGCCAATCCTTCCCGGACTCTCCAGTGTTGTTCTATAAATCTCACCATCAATCATGCTGGACAAATCAATCGTTTCCGCTATTATCCTTACATAGCCTACCCAAGCGCACAGACCTGATACTAATAAGACTATTGCGTAATTGGGATGTATTCTAGTCAACATCTGTAACAAAGCCCAACGAGCAGGGAAACCAGCTGTAAAAGGCATTGCTGCCAGTGACAAGCCACCTACTAGCATAGATACAGTAGCAAACGGATTGCGTCGAATCTGGTCCCGTACATCCTCCGCTGATTTACTCTTTCCTAAAATAATACCAGCGCCAAACCCCCACACAATTAATGTTATAACACGCGTAAATATGATCATTGCAGCAATACCTACAGCATTAGGTAATCGAAGTCCAATTGCAACCAAAGTACAACCCCAATCAATCAGGGCAGAATATCCCATTAGGCTGCCAAAACTACGTTGGGATATCACAAATACCCCGCCAGTAACTATCATCAACATACCACCTATCCGGAGTGCAAGAAAGAACTGTATATTATTACGCAACCAGTCAAATTGGACCAACATATCTATCAAAAAGAAAAACATTGCCGCCTGGACCACTCCTATCATGAATGCAGTAACAATAGGCGGAGAGTTCCGTGCCACAATAGGTATCCATGAATGAAATGGCACAACAGCTAGCAGTATTAGTAACCCAACACCCAGCATCCATGCTGCCTGTACAAGTAGTAGATTATCATCTGGATTAACTTGATACATCTCTATCTGCCATCCAGCCATTAAGATAAATGGCACACCAATAGAAACAAAAGCTAGATATCTTAATGCACCGGTCAGTTGCGAATATTTGTGGTCGACAATTATGAATACACATGCTACAGCAGCAATCTGTATAAAAAGAGCTGCATAGATAAATGGCTGCACAAACATTATTGCCATAATAATTGAAACCAATGACAGTACTATTGGATAGAACAAGGTCGTTGCTGACACCATTGCTGCAGCTAGAGCAAAGAGAAATATAGACGCAATAATAAACGTGAGTAGATGCCTGTCGCTTGGTAGAATAACGAATGCCCGACCCAATACTTCCCATGATGAGCTGAAATACATGTCTCTACCTGCAAGGACCACCAACTGATCAACAGGTGTTTGTTGGACCAACACCAATAGTATCAACATTGCCCCACACACCAACGTAACTTGAACCCAAATCCACCGTCGTAAGTTATATACAAACACTCCGACAAATACAGGTAAAGTCATCATTAACATCGGTAAACTCATCTGCTTGACACCTATTATTGAGTATTGTTTTTCCAGACTAATTCCAAGTAACAAATCGCAAGTGCAATTGCAATATCGACTAAACCCAACATACCCACTACCATCAGCGAAGGTTCGACAGCAGAATATAACAATCCAAAACCGCTATACATCACCAATATACCCAAGCCAATTTTTAACGGCTGTCGAGCTATAGCTAACAACAGCAATCCTTGAAAAACTAATTGTGTAGCTCCCAAGGTAACAAATTGCGAAACTACGGGAAAGGGCAACATGCCTGTCTCCACCAATTGCCATCCTACAATCCCTACAATAAACACAGCAAAAACGCGGAATCTGACTTTGGCGCTAAGAACAAGTCCGTACACTTCATTACTACCATCAGTATAACCCCAACCTTTTTGTTGAGCACAAATAAAAATAATTGTCCAGACTATGATATACACTATCAGTTTAATGCCAGCAATTTGAGTAGCCAAAACATTAGTAAACAATAGACTTACAAATAGATATAACACAGCCAAAGCACCTACTACTAACCTTCTGTCATCTATGACAACTAATATGGGAGCCATAACAAACACCGCCACAACTGCCGCATATCCGGACCATAGCGGAAGAAGCACTTCCATAATATGAGAAGTACTGGTCATTTCATACACCAACCACTAAAAGAATTGCAAATACTATGACTAGCGACCATAATATTCCGCCTTGACCTTCAAGTATATCTGCAGGCACACGAAGACTCTTGCCTATATCGCGATAAATCCTCCAAATTGCTAAGTGTAGCCATCGAACATCAGCAACATACCTTAACCTGGATTCGGATACATTTTTTACTAATAACAAAACCGTCGATCTGTAATACCATAATAACATTGCAAGACTAGCTGACATCACAGAACTACCCAGTGCAGTAAGTCCACTTACGTTCAACACATTAACCCAGAACCGTGTTATTGGTAATCCTAGCAAAGAAGAGAATTTACTAGGTATTATTCCGACGGCTAAGCTAGCCAACAAAGGTACACCGATAGCCAATACCTTTGCGAGAACAACAATAGGTGGCTGTCGGCCTCTATCAACGAAAGGCAATTGTAAAAGTCGCCATCCGCCTACCATAGTCAGGCCATTGATGACAATGATCGATGGCACAACAAACATGGACCAAGCCAAGTAATCGATTAATCCAGAGTACAAAACAAATACACCAAAAAATCCGGCAGTTAAAGGCTGACATCCAAACACTAAACCTGTCAAAAGTGGCTTGATATATCTAGCGGTAGTTGATCCAAAAAGACCGCCTGACACATAAATAACTAGGACGGACAAAGCCATAGATATCATATGTGAAAATACTCCAACCACTGCCCAATCGCCAGCCCAAAGAAAAGTCAAAACAATCAGACCAATTTGAGCTAAGAGAAACGAATGCAGTCGTTCAACGTGCTTAGTCGCTGTACACCATCTATATCCCCCAACCAATCCTGACATAATAGCAAGCACAGTCAATACGCTTCTCAAAGTAGTTACAGACTCGTACAATCCAAATAATACGAGTATATTGACGGCTATAATTACGTTAACCAAACTTATAACTGTCGCTACTACCCTAGAAGAAAAATGACTTAGTACTAATCCAGCATTAACTGGATATATGTTTATACGTATCATGGCGACTATTATTAGGATTGACGCATCCCCAATTGAGAATGTCTGAGCATGACCATCTAACGCGACTAGCAGCACCAGTCCTATCGATAATACGTTGATACCAAATCGTACTATCTCTGGCATCTGTAAATTCTTTTTAATACCTCGAGACAAGTTACTTCTATGATTAGATACAAAGGCAAACAAACCATTAAATACATCCAAGACAGTCAATGCCAATACAAGTGTTATTAAGTTGTCAGAAAACAGAGCCAACAATGCCAATGCTACCACCATCAAACAAACAGCCCTCTCTTTCGGAGAGACATTAAGGTGCACCGAAAGACTAATGGATAGCAAGCACATTATTGTCATCACTAGCAACAATGCAAGAAACCAAGACGCCTTATCAATAGTAAGACTTAGCGGGTATAAAAACACACTTTGAGTTTGCCAAGGGGACAACACTACAGTAGCTGGTGTCCTGTATCCGAGCAGTAATGTTGCAGCAATTGCCCCAACAATTGCTATCGAAGCCGTAAAGCCGTAAAATCCGTACGACCTATTGCTTCCGATCAGCACAGCAATTGCTCCAATAGACAAAAACAATATTGGGGTAAATGGATCCATAAGAGGCCGTGATTATATCATCAGGTTCACCTAAGTACCTTATTAAAACCAACATCACTTTATAACATTAAATTTTGTGTATAATTACAGCATATTAGACGCGACAAATTTATGGAAATATATAGAGGCCCAACTTGCTGAGATTTCATACCAAGTTTTGTATTGGCACAATAATGTTACTGGCTGCAGCATGTACTAATAGTGTAAGTCAATCAGAAAGCTCTACTTCTAGCCAAGGTGAAGAAGCAACCACTACAAGTGATGTTGCTGCACTTAAGATTTCAGAAATTGCTACTATGGAAAAGTTCTCCGAAGCCTCCACATATCCTACCAAGGATATATCCGAAACTGTCCAGAAAGAAAGTAAGGCTTTGCCAACGAATATACCTCCAACTCCCCTAGTCAATGAAAATCCAACTATGTCACCAGTGCCGTCTTCAAGTTCATTAGCAGAGGATGCGGTTTTGTATGTTATTGATCAATCCAAATCAAATGTCAACTATGGCGTAGGAGAAACCTTCCTTAATCAAAACAATCGATACAACTATGCTGAAGGAGTGACAAACATTGTTTCAGGGGACATAATAGTTAACTTTAGTGAACCCGCTTTAAGCTCAGTGGGAGACATAACAGTTGACATAAGCGCCTTTAAAAGCGACAAAACACGTCGCGATAACGCCATTCGTGATCGCTGGTTAGAAAGCAGCAAATTTCCTATAGCAATCTTTACTCCAACGCAATTAAAAGGATTGCCCGAGAAATATATACCAGGAGACACAGTTGATTTTGAAATAGATGGCAGTTTATCAGTACGTGATGCCATCAGGCCAGCTTCGTTCTCAGTGACATTAACTGTAAATGATGGTGAAATGTTAGGCCAAGCTTCTACTAGACTTCTGATGACTGATTTTGGATTTGATCCTCCTGACATCTCGGGCATACTAACAGCTGAAAATGAAGTGGATATAACATTTATATTTCTTGCACGCGCTGCCAATTAACATAAACGGGATGTGTTATACACTACACACATCCCGCCTGAAATTTGTTGACACTACAATATTGCTATAATTGAGTTAGCATTCACTGTAACTACATGCGTAGCATTTCCGACAACCTTCTTCATTTACTACAGCTGCTTCTCCACATTCTGGACACAGTGCGCCAAATTGAAATGCGAGTTGTTCATCATCTCCATTAGTAGAAAAGTCATTGTTAGTGGGTTTGACATCAAGTTTATCGTCCAAATAACCACGTAGAGCTCGGGCTACACCATCTGGCAAGGATCTTACTCTGTTAGGTCCAAACCCAAGTGATCTGCTTCCTCCTATTCCTTCTAACTGTCTGACCAATTCCTCTAAACGCACCTGAGGAACTATCGGTGATGAAATACGCAACACATATGATATCAAGCGACCCATAGCTTCAGAAATGGCAGAAGTTTCGCTCCCTGCCTTGGCAGTACTTACAAATGCCTCAAAAGGTTCATTGGAATTATTTTCATTAATTGTTATAAATGATTTCCCCAAGGGAGTGTCCACTTGATAGGTAGCTCCATGTAGTCTTGTGGGACGTGATTTTTTAGATTCAGGGAATAGTTGCTCTTCAGACTGTATATTGTAATTGGATGCACTGGCCTGTATTTGAGTTGAATTCAATTCTTCAGTAGCACTTTCGGCAGTACTGTTTGTCTCTAAAACAACTTTTTGCCTACTTCCAGTAACATATACAGTAAGACCCTTACAACCCAGCTTCCATCCTAAGGTATAAGCTTCCGCAACATCTACTTCAGTCGAATCTTCTGGGAAATTACAAGTCTTAGATAGGCTATTGTCCACAAATGCCTGAAGATTAGCCTGCATACGTACATGTTGTTTAGCCGTGATATCTTGAGACACCACAAAGGTATCACGGATATGTTGTGGTATCTGATCAATATCTTGACATGATCCAGACCCTGTTACTTTACCAATAATTTCAGTACGCTCGTTCTCGTCTAAGCCAGCAGCAACCAGAGCCTCTTCGAATCTGGGGCTAGCATACTCGAGTTTGAGGTCTTGACCTTTATCATTCACATGTCTCATGTAGGCAAGCGCAAATACTGGCTCACAACCGTAAGCTTCACATCCTGCTACAGTAGCAATTGTACCGGTTGGAGCTATGGTGGTTTGAGCAGCATTTCGAATGCCATGGTCACATATACCATCCGCAATCGTTTTCCAATTTATTGTTGGTCGACCAAAGTCTCTATCATGATCTTTAATAGGTTGAGGCGGTGTCCAAGTCATTTCATCCGGATCATATATGCTCCCCCTAATTGCCAGGAACGGTCCTCTCTGCTCTGAAAGTTCAATACTAGTTAGCATACAATGGTAACGTACATACTCCATTACTTGACTAGCAAATTCCTCGGACTCCTCAGAACCATACCGAATATTCATATGGTACATCAAATCTCCCAGACCCATAATACCTAAGCCTATCCGCCGAGCTTGCAGAGCTGCTTCGCGCAACTGAGGCACGTTAGCCACATAAGCATTGGCTGTGACCACATTGTCTAGAAAACGTGTCGAAGACGCAATTGTGTCTGCCAAACCAATCCAATCCACTGTCCCTTCCGGACCGCAATGTTGCGCTAGGTTGATAGATCCAAGACAACAATTTTCATAAGGTCCAAGAAATTGTTCGCCACAAGGATTAGTAGATTCTAACTGATATAGGTGAGGTAACGGATTCTGCCGATTTGCAGCATCTAAAAACAGTACGCCTGGCTCTCCATTATGATGCGCATATTTGACAATGGTATCGAACAAATCTCGAGCCTGTACTGTTTTTGTGGTTTTTCCTGTTTGAGGATGAATAAGGTCGAATGATTTATCATTATTTACAGCAGTCATGAAATCATCAGTAACACCAACAGATATATTAAAATTGGTAATCTGATTTTCGTCAGTTTTACAAGTGATAAAATCATAAATATCCGGATGATCTACTCTCAAAACAGCCATATTTGCTCCACGACGAGTGCCACCCTGAGCAATCTCACCGAATGCTCTATCATACACGCGCAAAAAACCAACTGGGCCTGTTGCCTCACCAGCTGATGATTTGACTATCGATCCTCTAGGTCGCAGGTTCGAAAATGAGAATCCATTTCCTCCACCTGTTTGTTGTATAAGGGCAGCATCTCTTAGGGTTTGAAATATTCCAGCAGAATCACCACCCATGTCATCTGATATTGGAAGAACAAAACAAGCTGCTAACTGACCCAAAGGAGTACCTGCACCTGTAAAAGTCGGTGAGTTTGGCAAAAATCGTAATTCGGTTAGGAGTTGATAAAAATCTTCGGCTACCGTATCAGGATCAGAATCAAATTCCCGCTCTGCAAGGGCTACGTTATACGCAACTCTCCAAAACATTTCCTCTGTCGTCTCTATAGGGTTGCCATCATCACCACGTCGTAAATACCGCTTTTCCAGCACAACCTGTGCATTTTCTGTTAGCATATTAGCTGGCCGTAGATGATAGTTATTATCTGTTGTACTAACATCCCTTTCACTACCTATACTATATCCCGAGGATCTCTTTCCAGTTTCAATCATTGCTTCTCTCCTCTACCCTGACTATACTAATAACCTATCTATTTCTTCTCGTACAGATTGTAAATCACTCAGGCCAAGATAGACTATCGCATAACGAATGTATGCAATCTGATCCAACAATTTCAATCCCTCTATCACTATGTCACCTACAACACGACTTGAAATCTCTGTTTTGCCCATAACTAATAATCTGCTTTCTGTTTCTCCAACTAGCCTCGTAATATCTGCATGAGCAACTGGTCTTTTTGCGCAGGCAACACGTATACCACTCTCTAGTTTCTCTCGATCAAAATCCTCTCGCCGTCCATCTTGTTTTATCAGGAAAGGCAAAGATTTTACAGCCCTTTCATATGTAGTGTATCGATCCTCACAATCTTTACACTTTCTCCTTCGCCTTACTCCTCCCCTAGAGTCATGATCAGTATCAATTACTCTGGATCTATCAGAGTCACAAAATGGACATTTCATTATGTGACTAACATATCGTACAATCCTACTTGAATATCCTTGACAACCAAATTAATCATAATAAAACACTATATGTATACTAATTGGCATCTTATATCCGATATGTCGGGTAGAACAATGGCAGTCTATCATGTACCTTAGATTTTTCAAAGCATGTCCCCGTAAGTTTTAACCTTAAATTTTTCTATGGCATTGACCAATCGAATTTCTAAATACAATGTAGTCTATTGGCGAATTACCTATACGCAATTTGACTGAATGATTCATACTCAAGATAAGGTATCCCGATAGTTGCACCATAATTACGTAATATTATGTCAAGAACGCCGTCGCAAAAATGCGGGAACGTCTAAGGAGCTAGGATCAAACGCTTTATCCATAAGATCAGTCGATTTGTATGTGCTCTGATCCATCTGTAGATCCTCGCCCACCTCAGCTTCTACATCTACTGTTTGTATTTTATCTAATTTTGTATCCGATTCATTGTTGTCTGTTTGAGTGGCTGATATCTTTTCATAATAATCAAGTGCTCTTGTTCGCATAGCTCCACCACGGTCAAATCCAGTTGCTATAACAGTCATCCTTATTTCATCGCCCATCGTAGGATCGATTACTGCCCCAAAGATTAAGTTTACATCTGGATGCGCAGTCTCCTTTATAATTGCAGCTGCTTGATTAACCTCAAACAAACTCAGATCTGAACCTCCTGTAACATTAAATAAGATACCGCGAGCTCCATCAATACTAATGTCTAGCAGCTGACTATTAATAGCATCTTCTGCAGCAAACCTAGCTCTATCCTCTCCAGATCCACTACCAACTGCCATCAGTGCAGCTCCACCTTCAGCCATAATTGTTTTGACATCGGCAAAATCAAGATTAATAAGTCCAGGTACAGTGATTAATTCTGAAATACCCTGAACTCCCTGATGAAGCACGCCATCTGCTTCTTTTAGAGAATCATATAATGTGGCATCTTGATCAACCAATTGTAGTAACCGGTCATTAGGAATTACAATTAGAGTATCTGCCTTACTTTTGAGATGTTGTATCCCGTCCTCCGCAAGTTGCGCTCTGCGAGACCCCTCAAAAGTAAACGGGCGAGTGACAACGCCAATAGTAAGTGTTCTCATATCCTTTGCAATCTGAGCTATGATAGGTGCAGCTCCGGTACCAGTACCTCCACCCATTCCAGCAGTAATAAAGATCATATCAGCACCTTTCAGAACATCGCACAATTCGTCAGCAGATTCTTCGGCAGCCTTAGCTCCAATTTCAGGATTGCCACCTGCCCCCAATCCCCGAGTTAACTTAGGTCCAATTCGTACTCTACATGTCGCTTCGGACTGGAGCAGAGCCTGAGCATCTGTATTGACCGCAATAAATTCAACGCCCTGCAAACCATCCGCAATCATACGATTTACAGCATTAGTTCCGCCGCCTCCCACGCCAACTACTTTGATCCTTGCAAATGTCTCTGTCTGTGTCTGTGGTGATGGTTTCATGCGAATAGACCTCCTATCCTGCTGAGAACTATGTCTCAGGGTTCCAGAACCATGTTTGTGATTTTCTTGTCGCTGATCTGTCCGAATTGACGGAGCTACAAAATCTGAAGGTTTACTGTTTGATTTTTTGTCTATATTTGACATTCTACTTTGTTCCATTTCCATTGAAATTCCACCTACCTTTTATACCCTTAGCTATATTAGATATATTATGATTGTACTAAGCCTCTTACTTGTTTTACCACGCCTCGTTCTTTCCTACAACAAGCTCACACCATTTTCAAATAACTCCAACACAAGGTTTTACAATACTAAGGAGTTAACCGTTTGGCCCAATCCTTGATTACTCCCCACATTTTTTGGCTCGATCCAGAACCTGTTTTGTAATGTCCATTGTCAGTATGGCCATTGACACTAACTCCGTTAAATGTACCAGATTCACGGGCTGCCCAGTTTAACAGTCCAACACTAGTGGCAAATTCAGGGCCTTGCAATTGATCCACAAGACCATGTAAGTCGCTGGGTTCAGATACTCTTACTGGTAATCCTAAAGACCCTGTAGCTAACTGCCTAAATCCTGCCAAACGCGATGTACCTCCAGTCAACACAACACCAGCAGGTAGCAAGCTATCATAACCAGAACGCCTGACTTCTTGAAGCAATAGATCAAAAATCTCTTCAGCTCGAGCTTCAACAACATCTGCCAATTTAGACCTGCTAATCTCTATAGGTTGGTCATGTCCAAACGGATTTGCGCGGAAAACCTCACTACTGTCTACTTCCTGAGTGCAAGCGTGTCCATGTGCGATCTTTACCTCTTCAGCAGCTGCTGCGGGTAGACGAAGCCCATGGGCGACATCAGCAGTGATATTGTTTCCACCAACGGGTAGCACTGCAGTATGCCAAACATTTCCTTCTATAAAAATCGCAACGTCCGTAGTGCCACCACCAACATCACACGACACAACTCCTAAGTCTCGCTCAGTATCAGTAAGAGATGCTTCCGAAGCAGCTAGCGGATTCAGAACAAATTGTTCTACCACAACACCAGCATCCTCTATACACTGTGACAGATTCTTTACAGTTGTGCTAGCAGCTGTAATTATGTGAGCTTCAACCTCAAGACGAAATCCATGCATACCTAGAGGCATACGTATACCCTCTTGACCATCAACTATAAAATTACGTGGGATTATGTGAAGCACTTCCCGGTTATGGGGTATCACTATTGCTCTCGCAGCATCTAATGCACGATCAATATCATCTTGAGTAATAATACTCTCACCCGATATTCCGACCACACCGTGGCTGTTAATAGCATCTATGTGTGCTCCGGCTATACTTACAAATGCACTATCGATTTCATAACCAGCAGACCGCTCTGCAGCTTCCACAGCTTCACTAATAGACATTTTGGCTTCTTCCATATTAACTACTACACCCCTTCTCAGACCTTTTGAAGGAGCTACTCCAACCCCAAGGATTTCATATTCATCAGTAACCAATAATTCAGCTACCAAAACACATACCTTGGTTGTGCCGACATCAATTGCAGTAATTAATTTAGTGTTAGTCATAGCATACCTTTTGTACTGTTATTTAATAAATCACTATAAAAAATTCTCATTCCCGATGAAATGGTGTACCCGGCTCAACCACATTAACCACCTTAGGCCAAATACCTCTACTCATCAAATTTTCGATAAGAGTTTCATACACCAAAAGTTTTGTACCCATATTGTTACCGGTACCAAAATAACCTCGCCAGTCTCTACCATCTTGATAAGAAAGACCTTGGCCAATATCATAGTGTAGCAATTCTATGTTTGGTCGCAAGGTCTTCAATTGACGAGCACCTTCCAACACATCAATGGGAATATGCTCGTCAATGCCAAGAGGCTCTGTTGCATCATCTACTATAATAGGAAGCAGCCAACTCAAATGCTGCCGTGCTGGGAAAGTCTTGCCAAACTCATCAACCCAGACTGATTTGCCTGCCTGCTTCCACAAAAGAATTGGTTCTTTTTCTCTAACCTCCACATACAATGTTGAAGGCCACTCAAATTCCACCACAGCCCGTGCAATACCTGGAACACTCTCAATATTTGACTCCACATCGGAAGGATTAATCCAAAACACATTCATTCCGTGCACACCGGAAGCACGATAGATCTCGTCTCCAGGGACATACTCGGTACTTACAAGCTCTATAGAGTCGACAAAAAAATCCTTATTTGTTATCACATGAACAAGCAATAATCCAAACAAAGTTACAATGCCCATGCTTGCAAGACGCCATCCTACTCGATCGAGCAATGTAGAAAGTCTAAATGATTTTATCCTACCAGTACGTCTAGCAAAAGCGTTCCTTCCAACTTTTGTTATATTTCCATTGCGGATACGCCTTTTATTGCTCTTTCGTTTCTTGCGCGCTTCATCAAGATCACGAGGGGTGCGTGATATTGGCATAGTCGTCACTCTAGTAGTAGACTGAGCAATCTTCATCCGTCGTAAAATAGATGGGGTTAAATTACGTAATAAGCTCAATGTAATACCTCGAAAGATCTTTCCGTAGCGTCACGCTGTTCTTTTCTCTCTAGTGCCAGTTCTATTAGTTTGTCTATCAATTCAGGATACTCAATACCAGAAGCCTGCCACAATTTGGGATACATGCTAATTTTTGTAAAACCCGGTATGGTATTAAGTTCATTGATCCATACCTTCCCACTTGATTTGTCTAGTAGGAAATCAACACGTGCCATACCAGAACAATCTACCGCTTTATATGCAGCAATGGCCATCTCTTGGATACGCACTAGTTGATCAGGACTTATTGGTGCTGGAATAAGAAGTTCAGAGTCATCAGAAACATACTTAGCATCGTAATCATAAAAGTCTCTCTGTGGAACCACTTCTCCTGCAATGGATACTTGAGGATCATCATTTCCCAAGACACTAACTTCTATTTCCCGAGCATTTACACCTTCTTCTATCACAATTCTTCTGTCCCATTTACTAGCTTCATCAAGACCAGATTTCAATTCCCCAATGTTGTTAGCCTTTGTTATTCCTACTGAAGACCCCAAATTTGCTGGCTTGATGAACACCGGTAAAGTCAGTTTTCTGATTATCCGATCAACCATGATCGCTGTGTTACTACGATATTCGCTCCGATTAACAGTCATAGATGGCAAAACCGGCAGACCAGCACTACACATTACAGACTTAAACACCCCTTTATCCATGCCAACCGATGAGCCCACTAGTCCAGACCCTACATAGGGAATATCAGCAAGTTCAAAAAGCCCTTGGACAGCTCCATCCTCACCAAATGACCCATGAAGTACTGGAAATATAACATCCAAATCTTCGGTTTTGTTGATATATATTGTCTCATCGTTGCTGTTGCGAGATATTTGTATAAGCGAGTTGTCCACAGGATCGATTAGCAAAATAGTATCTGGACACCGTTCTATAGCCTCGTCCCCATCTTCTAAGGCAGCAAGTGGATTCTCACCTCCAATCCATCTGCCATTCTTGGTTATTCCAATTAAACTGACTGAATACTTCTCGCGGTCAATTGCCTGGAGCACGGATCGTGCAGACCTCAATGACACCTCATGCTCTCCTGATCTGCCACCAAATAATATGCCTATGCGCATCTTTGTTATACTCATCAAAGAAAATTATGGCTTTATAGCCATTCACCTATTAATTGTATTTCTAACTCCAAATCAACATCGAACAACTTGCTGACAGTATCACGAGCTTTGTTGATCAAACCTAACACCTCTATAGCACTAGCGCCTCCTAGATTAACGAAAAAATTAGCATGTACCTTAGAAATCTCCGCTTTCCCGAAGCGGAAACCTTTTAAACCAGCAGCTTCAATCAAACGGCCAGCATAATCCCCAGGAGGATTCTTAAACATAGATCCAATGCTTGCACCTCGCGGTTGAGTTTCACGTCTATGTTGGACAAACCGTGATGCTCGTGATCTAAGTGTGTCAATATCAACTTGGTCAAGTACAAACTCAGCTCGCAACATTACTAAATCATCCCCATTAATTTTCAGCTTACTAGAACGATAACTTAAACTTAGTTCAGGCAATGACCAACTCTTTGTGCCTTTCCCGCGTTGCAAGATATCGGCCAAAAGAATGTTAGTCGATATGTCACTACCATGCGCACCTGCATTACCTACTACTGCTCCCCCTACAGTTCCAGGCACGGAAACTGCCCATTCAAGTCCGCCTGCACCACGATTTATACACATTCGAGCTAATGGTGCCAACATGGTGCCGGATCCCACATTCACATGAATGTGGCTTTGTTCTTCTTCAAACACGACATTCCTAGCTAAATTGTGAACCACCAATCCTCGCACTCCTTGATCTGAGACAAGTAAATTCGACCCAGATCCAAACACAAGCACGGGTACTCCGGCTCCCCAACCTATCTGAACTGCAGTGGAAAGTTCATCTACTGATCTAGCCTGTACAAAATAATCAGCTGGTCCTCCTATTCGCGCAGAAGTATATGGTGCCATTGACTCATTTTTTCTAAGTTTTTCTCCCAATTCCGAAAAAGGCATATCTACAGCATCACTTCTCTGAGAACCTCTTAAACAGAGCAGATTTAGAACCTGGTCGCCAACCTTGTAACCATCACCCGCACTCATGGTAACGAGCACATCCCCCGAACTAATCTTTGAAGCAATAAATCTGGCTGCTTCATCACAATCTCCAACATAATGAGCATCTAAGTGATCCATCAATTCGAGAATATGTTTTGATGAAATTGTTCCATCATCTTTCTCCCGCGAAGCAAATATGTCTGTGATAACCACATGATCTGCATCGTCAAAACTCGACGCTATTTCTGAAGTCAAAGCCTGTGTGCGCGAGTAAGTATGAGGCTGGAACAAAGCCCATAAATTCTGGCCAGGAAAGTGTAAACGTGCAGCGCTAAGTGTTGCTTGAATTGCCATCGGATGATGTGCATAGTCATCCACAACAGTAATACCTGCTCTTTTACCCTTAATTTCAAAACGTCGTCTAACTCCTCTAAATTCTCGTATAGCGGTTAGTATATTTTCTATACTGAGATCATAATATTCTGCTGCTGCTATTGCAGCTAGAACATTCATGACATTATGTTTACCTACTAGACGTGTATCTACATTTGCAACATGCTGATTGCGAGCATTCATCAAAGAAAAACTACAGCCCCCATAACTATTAACTCGTACATCTTCGCCTTTCCAATCAGCATCATTTTGAAGCGCATATGTCACAACAGGAATACCAGACACTTTCGCTTGGTCGCCCAATTTACGGGCCAGTATGTCATCTTGATTTATGATCAGACGACCTTCAACTGGGGTTAACATTGCAAACTCGCGATAAGCGTCTTCCATATCACTAAACGTACTGTAACAATCTGGATGATCATAATCTACACTAGTGACAATACTGACCGTAGGACACAGACCCAAGAACATTCGATCATATTCATCTGCTTCGACAACAAATGGTTCGCCCACATCATAACGAGCATTTGTCTCTAGATCATTTACCATCCCTCCTACTATAAAAGTAGGGTTCAAACCATTTTCAAGTAAACAAAATGAAATAAGAGCCGTAGTGGTTGTCTTGCCGTGACTTCCGGCTATGGCACATCCGATTCGATCTTTCATCAAATTGCCAAGTACATCTTGCCGTTTTAACACTTGTATATTGCTTTCAACAGCAGCCAACAACTCAGGGTTTGTCGATGAAATAGCAGACGAAGCTATTACTACATCAGCGCCCGAAATGTTGGTAGATTGATGACCGATATAAATTAGCACTCCTAGCGACTGCAATTTTTCAGTTACATCTGATTCATAAAGATCTGAACCACTAACGACATGTCCTCTTTCATGCAAGACCGTTGCAATGGCAGACAATCCAGAACCACCAATCCCTATAAAATGAACACGTTGATTCAATAACATAATATGATCACCATCAAATAAACACCACGACAATAAAGATGAATGCAATACCTAATCCGAAATATATGTAAGGTGGGCCTACAAGCTCTGGCGGCATATAATCCAACATATCCATAACACTGTCAGCTTCTGGTGGAAATATACCGGCAACTGGATAACCAGTTGCATGCAAATAATGCCATATTGTTCCTATAAGCAAGTATCCATTGATGACGCCTAGAAACAATCCTAACAACATATCTTCAAGACGCTCACGACGAGCTTTGTCAGCAAACAAAGTAGCTACTACTGGTGTAGAGTAACCAAAAAACGCAAGGAGAAAGACGAATCCGGCCCGCACCGCAAATTGAGTTAATGCGGTTTGTGATATCAAAGCCGGTTCCACACCCGGTACATATTTCATGACAATAGCATCCAAAAATAAGGCTAGGAATAAACTGAACAAAACTAATATTTCCTTAGCCCAACCTCTAAGGGCACCTATCACTCCAAAAAGCAAGAGGTACATCCAGAACAGCACAGCCAATGAAATCATCTAGATGCCTCCGATGCCATAGCTACTAATTCCTCTGCAATTCGCTCGGCGCCTGAAGTCTTCGATAGGTCTTTTGATTTCTCGCTCATGTAGTTTAGTTCAGATGTGTTGGTCAGTAATCCTGTTACTATATGTGTCAAATCGCTCTTTAGGTCTTTGTCTTCAACACATATTGCTGCACCTGAATTGCTAAGCAACTTCGCATTTGAGTACTGATAGCGCCAAGAATAAGGATAAGGAACCAATATTGCTGGCAACCCAAAAGCAGGAAATTCTCCAAGACATGAAGCACCTGATCGCGCAACCACCAAGTCAGCGGCACGAAGAGCCAATCCCATGTCTTCATTAAGATATGGAAAAATCTTATAATTGCTTTTTGTTTCTACATGAAATCTACTCCGTACAGTTTGCACATCACTCCACCCTAGCTTTCCAGTCACATGTATAACTTGTGCTCCTTTATCTACCCATTCATTAACAGAATTGAGAACAGCCATATTAATAGTACGAGCCCCCAGACTTCCACCCACAATTAATATTGTTTTACGTGAACTATTTATCCCAAAATGTTCTCTAGCTTTGCTAGCAGAAATTTGCATATCACGCAACAATTCTGGCCTCAATGGATATCCTGTAACTGTAATGTTATTTTTCTTAGAATTGAAATATTTACGTGATATTTCTGCAGTGATAAGTACTCGTCTAGCAATCTTAGCAATCACGCGCACTGCAAGTCCAGGCTCTACATCTGGCAAGTAAATAGCGACTGGTATTCTACGTAACCATCCACACAGCACCACTGGAATAGCTGTATAACCGCCTGTAACAAAAATAGCATTTGGCTTAAAGTATGACATCAGAGGCCAAGCCTGCACTGTACCTATAACAAGCTTCCACAAACCCATACAAACCCCTACAAATCCTCTGCCCACTAAACCACCTGAATGAATAATCGCTATTTCAATACCAGACCTATTCACAATATCACCCTCAATTCCACCTACTGATCCAATCCACAGTAGATTCAAGTCGCCGTCACTTAAACGGGACTCACGTAGGCTAGCGACGGCTGCCATTGCTGGGTAAATGTGCCCGCCTGTTCCACCAGCGCAAATCAATAATCGCACGGCTCTCCCTGTCAGGTCTAATTTCCAAATCATATCTCGAAATACTCATCAAAATTCCGATACCAGTTAAAGTCACAACTAGTGAAGAACCTCCATAACTAATAAGTGGCAAGGCATTTCCAGCAAAGGGTAATACTCCTAGTATGACTCCTATGTTGACTATAACCTCCATAGCAATCCAACCAGTCAGTCCACCTGCCAACAGTTTGCCAAAGGAATCTTGCACTCGCACAGCAATTAAGACTCCACGCCAACAAAGCCCTACAAACAGCACCACTACAATAAGACTACCTATAAGACCAAGCTCCTCACCTATTACTGCAAAGACACTATCTGTATGAGGCACAGGCAAATATGAAAATTTTCCTGCACTTTTCCCTAAACCTACCCCAAAAATACCGCCATCAACAAAAGCAACAATAGCCTGACGAACATGCCAGGATCCCTCAGTTATGTCGCGCAGTCCAGCCAAGTATTCTGCAATTCTTTGCTGTCCCGTAGGATAAAAATTTATCACTAGATATCCTACAGATAATGCAATCAATAATGCTCCAGCAAGATGCACTATTGCTGCGCCGGCAAGAAAAAGCATCAGTACAGCAATGACAATCACAGTGGCCGCAGCACTAATATCAGGTTGTAAAATTATTAATGTGGCAACAATGCCTACCAAAATTGCGAATGGAGCAATTCCATTCCAAAAATCCTTTAATTTGTCCTGCTTGGAAGACATCCATACAGCCAAATATAATATTGTCACTAGTTTTGCTAATTCTGAAGGCTGATAAGAACCTGCAACCAAACCTCGATCGGTGCCAATAATCAGAACCAATACTAATACAGTAATAGTGGCAATCCCCATACCTATAGCTACTATTGGAATACGCAGATTGCGATAATCTAAAAGAGCACAGCACACTAGCGATACTATTCCATACAATAAATGCCACAAATGTTTGTTTAACATTACAAAACGTGAACCATGCCAGTTGTATGACAAATCAAAAGTGGTAGAAAATACCATCATGATGCCAAACACTAACAATATTGCCGTCATCATAGCTAATATCCAGTCGACCTGAGTGGTTCTTCCCTTTATTCTGCCTTGCGGAGCTTTGACAGTTTGGTCAGACGTTCTACTTGCAATCATGATAAATTCACCACCAAATCTCTGTAACATTCACCCCGCTCTACGGCATCTGTATATTGATCATAACTTGTACATCCAGGAGCTAATAACACAACATCTCCAGGATCAGATAGAGTATAAGCAGCTGCAACTGCTTGCTCCATTCCTATGGTTTCTAGCAAATTAGTAAGTACAGGAATAGGATCAGGATCTGCTGCTTCCCCGGCAGTCAACTCTTTTACAAGTCTTTCAGACCCTGATCCCTCATCCACAAATTGGATATCACCTTGCCCGCCAAATGGAATGTCTATCTCTAACTTAGATTTGTCCCTGGCATCTTCTAACTCTCTTTTTATTAATGGAGCCGCTTCTCCAAACAAGATAATATTCTTAACTCCAGATTGCACTTCTTTGGCGAGTACATGCCACGGCAATTTTTTATCTCGGCCACCCAGCAATAGAATTACAGGATCCTCAAAAGCCTTAAGTGCCGCAATAGTTCTATCAGGAGTTGTAGCCATAGTATCGTTTACCCAGCGAACTCCGTTGATTTCAGTTACTAGTTCCATTCTATGTGGAATCCCATTAAAATCATATATCCCAGCTTGTATAGCATCAATTTCAACTCCAGCAGCAGCTGCCAATGCACTTGCTGCCATGACATTCATCAGATTATGAGCACCTAACAATCTTACGTCCTGACATGCCATTATTGAATTTGTCACTCCATTGTGTCGCAGCATAACTGTTTCATTTTCGATAAAACAGCCATCATCAAAGTTGGCATTCGAATCCATACTAAACCCCCAACAATGACCACGAACTCTATCGCTCATTGCCCTAGTGATTTCATTGTCCCATCCCAATACTGCCACGTCATCTGATTGCTGACTGTCCAATATTTTTTGCTTATCTGTCACATATTCATGCATATTTGTATGCCTATCCAAATGATTGGGAGAAACATTAAGTACACCAGCTATATTGGGACTAGATGTCATAATTGCCAATTGAAAACTGGACAGTTCCATTATCGCGATGTCCTGATCAGTCATTTGATGCATATCAAGCAAGAGCGGATTACCCACATTACCACCGACCCACACATTCCTGTAATTTTGTGAAGCTGCAATAATTTTTCCGACAAGTAGTGTGGTCGTCGTTTTACCTGACGAACCAGTAATACCCACAACTTTGCAGGGCAATTGTTCTAATGCAAGCTGCGAATCATTAGATATAGGTATATCCTTAGTACGCGCCTCCTGCAACAACGGTATATCCAATGGTACTCCCCCTGAGACGTATACAATGTCTACACCCTCGAGAAGCGAAATAGGGTGTTCTCCTAGAACGAAATCAATAGCATAAGGACTCAAAGTTTGAATTGATTTCGCAAGATCCTCTGAACTTCGTAAATCCGTTACTATCACGTTTGTGTCCCCAGATACGAGATGCTTTATTACAGCCATACCTTGCCTGGCCAGCCCTATAACAAGTGCAGTTTGCCCAATCACGCTAATCTTCTATCCCCATCATGCCAATTGTCAATTATTAGCCTTATATTCTTGCGTATGATCTGATGCAATTCCAACCCAAAAATGATTAGGAAGTACATTAGCAGCAGTTTTAACTGATATGCCCTGTGGAGGGCCACAATCCTCAATCATGGTGTCAGGGTGCATATAACATACTGTAGGTTGATCACCAAAACGCTTCTCATAATGACTCACTGCATTGTTAATTTTTTCGTTCAGTGATCTCTTTTCACCATCGTCAAACCATAACAATCCTATTTCCATAGCAACCTCCTATTTGTATACTAAAGTAACGCCAAAGCCACACCAATCATGCCGGATAGAATGGACACTAACCAAAATCTTTGCACAACTTGTGTCTCACTCCAACCCATTAATTCAAAATGATGATGAAGTGGAGCCATACGAAAAATCCGCCGACCACCACTCCACTTGAAATACAACACTTGTATTGCCACAGATAAAGTCTCAGCCAGCGGCACAATAGCTATAATTGGCAAAAGCAGCCATTGACCTGTCATAAGCGCTACTACTCCCAATAAAGCTCCAAGTGATAGTGATCCTGTATCTCCCATAAACAACTGTGCTGGATGAACGTTGAACCACAAAAATGCGAAAAGGGCACCAACTAGTGTGAAACAGAATCTAACAAGGAAAACTTGCCCTTGTAAAAGAGCTACAAATCCGAAAGCCATAAAGTTTGTGACTAACACCAATCCAGCCATACCATCCAACCCATCAGTAATATTTACAGCATTGGATGTACCAACAATAATAAAGACGCCTATAGGAATATAAAGTAAACCTATGTCCACTTTTCGAGGAAATCCAGGTAATGCCACACTATGTATGTCAAATGCAAAATAAAGCACTAGTACTGCTCCAAGTGCAATTATCACTTGGGTAATGAGCTTATAACGGGCACGAATCCCCTCACCCTTACGACCATTTCTTAGGCCAGACCAATCGTCCCACATACCTAGCGCAGCAAATCCTACCAATACAGACAGTGGCAGTAGAATGGAACGTCCAGTGACAACTTTCGCCAAACTAACCAAATTAAGTACTGCGGTAATCGCTAGTACTGGTGCTATGACTAGCAAACCTCCCATAGTAGGAGTACCAAGCTTGGAAAAATGTGTTTGAGGTCCGTCAATCCTTATCTGCTTACCGATTTTTAGGCGCCTAAGTATCTCCAGTAAAGGACCACCCCAAATCACAGTCATTACAAACGTAATACTAGCTAAAGTGAGCGAGAATATTCCTTCGGGATTCATGCTAATATTTCCAAGTTATTAACCAATCTGTCAAGTCCCAGCCCTCTCGAACCCTTTATTAGAACTACATCTCCCATGCCTATATTATTTGACAAATAATTTAGTGCATGCTTGCTATCTCGACATTGAACTATTTCACTCTTGGTCATACCAGCTTTGAGAGCACCTTCTGCAATAAGCGAACCCAACTCCCCTACGGTAACCAGCAAATCAACTACATGCCGTGCTCGCGTGCCTACAGAAATATGACCTTGATGTTCAAAAGGACCAAGCTCTAACATGTCACCGAGAACAGCTACACGTTTTTCCGCATCTAAATCGTCCAGCAAATTAAGAGCAGCAATAGTTGATTCTGGTGATGCGTTGTAACTATCATCTAACAGCATACTCCCCTGTGGGCCTGGGACTGCGTACAGACGCAATTGTGTCTGTCCATCTTGCGCCTGAAGACCTTCAAGTATCTCCTGCCAGGTTAGTCCTTCCACTAGTCCTATCGACGCAGCACGTAACGCAGTATGAACTGAATGTCGACCAAGTAGTGGAACACGCACATGTAAAGTATCACCATCGTAATGCACCTTAAATCTAATACCATTTAATCCCATACTATGGACATCTGATGCCCACAAATCTGCACTGGAATTTAATCCATAAGTGAAGATGCGCGATGATGCTTTGTCTCGCATAGCCATCACAATAGGTTCATCAGCATTCAGGATAGATGTTCCGTCAGGTGCTTTCGGAAGAGCTTCTACTAGTTCTGCTTTCCCAGCAGCTATGTTTTCGAGACTACCAGCTCGTTCTACATGAACTGGATATACGTTTGTTATCACTCCCACATGTGGAGAAGCTAGAGTACAAAGAAATTGAATCTCCCCTATAGTGTAAAAACCCATCTCCAATACAGCATATTCATGCCTTTCTTGCAATGCCAACAAACTTAAAGGAAGACCAATTTCATTGTTCAGATTGCCTTCGGATTTAAGAGTTTTGAATCTCTTAGATAAAACCGATGATGCAAGTTCCTTAGTGGTGGTTTTTCCAACGCTGCCAGTAATACCTATAACTCGAACGTCCAACTGGTTACGCCAGTATTGTGCAAACCGCTGCAATGCTTTTAGTGTGTCTGATACTCTCAAGCATACTGGTAAGACTAAATGCTGTAATTGTTGTTCGATTGAACTAACATCTCGCAAATCTAAACAAACGAAATCACTTCCGACATCCTGCTCCACAAAAGCTGCTATAGCACCTCCATTAAAAGCTTGTTTAACATATCTGTGACCATCATCTTTTTCTCCAGACAAGGCCACAAATACTGAATCCTGCGTTGCCTGGCGCGAGTCAATCACTACATTTGCGATTTTTTTGGACAATACGTCATTATCCAGATGCAATCCGGTTAGAGCAGTAACGGCTGTACCTAAACTCAGCATTGTGACCTCATATTACTCATCGAAAACTAATCGCTGCCTGATTTCGTCTGGAGGAATCTCCATATGTACTACAAGTCTTTGAACCATTTTTGCAAATGTAGGTGCTGCTGTTGATGATCCCCAAGGACTGGTCATGGGAGCATCCAATTTCACATATATTATGAATCTTGGTTGGTCCACTGGACCCCAGCCAATGAAAGATGCCATAGTACGCTCAGGATCATAACCATATGGCATTGGTATTTGAGCTGTACCTGTTTTACCAGCAAGCCTATAACCGTCCACTAATGCTTTTGAATGTGATGTCTCTGTTTGCAGGCTATCTGTGAGCATATCTGTCAATATATTAGCTACTTCTCTAGAGATGGGATTTCCTAATATCTTGGGTTTGGCTGTATAAATCATGTCACCATCACGAATCTCTTGCAACAAATGTGGTTGCATGATAACTCCGCCATTAGCTACTGCAGACACAGCTGTAAGCATCTGCAAACCAGTTACAGCCAAGCCCTGACCAAAAGAATTTGTGGCCAGATCTGCATCATGCCAATTTGGATCACCAGGCCGGCGGAGACTACCAGTTTCCTCACCTTGAATGTCAACATGTGTCAATCTGCCAATACCGAATGCTTGCAAGTAGTCATAATATTGCTTAGGACCAAGAGTGGTAGAGAGAGTCGCAGCGCCGACATTTAATGAGCGTGCTAGCAAACCCGTCATGTCCTGAGCTTCATGAGCTTTGAAGTCCCAATTCTTTACGACAATTCCACCATACTCAAATGTACCTGTGTCATAATAACTGCTATACCTCGAAAATACCCCAGATTCAAGTGCGGCAGCCATAGTAATAACTTTGAAGACAGACCCTGGTTCAAACTGTTCGCTCACAGCTGGGTTGCGCCCTACATTTTCAGTGTCTGTGACAACTGCTTCAATATCGTTTGGATCAAAACCTGGCACGGAAGCTATCGCAAGAATATCTCCAGTAATCGGATCACCGACGAGCATCATTCCACTTTCAGCCTCATATTCCTGAATGCTATCTGAAAGTACTTGTTCGGCTAAAAATTGGATCTCGCGATCTATAGTCAAATAGACGTCAGCGTTTGCATCTGTTTGAAGTTCTGTGCCTACATCGAGAGGTATGATCGATACAAAGACTCTCTCCGTATCTCCACCTAAAATATCATCATAGTATCCCTCTACCCCATAATATCCGGTCTGATTGTACAAAACCAGTCCAAGTATGTGACCAGCTAATGATCCGTTTGGATATGTTCGCAATAAGACCGGCCTTACGGTTATACTTCTCAATGTATGCCCGTACTTTCCAGATAACAGAGCCCAAACATGTTGACGTAACTCAAGACTGAGATCTTGCCCATATGCTTCCATTAATCTCTGTAATTGAATCCCCAAGATTGGTTCGACACGCTCGTCATAGTCACCATTGAGTATTGCACCAAGTTGATCCGCAAACTCCGGTGTAATATTTGGACCATGACTTCCATTCAAAAGCTGTTGCATTTGTCGCCCTAAATCAGGTGCAAGATCTGGTTCCAAATAAGCTTTCAATTTCTTATACGACAGTTTAGTCCCATCCACGCTCGTATCGTCTAGCACCAATTTTTGTAGAGACTCATATGACATTTCCACCAAGCTTGACAGATCCATAGCAATATTTTTCAAGACAATTCGCCTATCAAAATCATCTATATCGCCATCGTCATTTTCATCACTATAGACGACAGAATCATAATCAATACCAACTTCGTAGAAAACTGCATTAGTAGCAAGTAATTCTCCATTTCGATCAAAAATTCGTCCTCTAGGTGGTCGAACCATTTGAAAATTTCCAGGACCTCCCACTGCAACCTCAGCAGCTTTCAAATTGAATTGCAGACTAATAAGACGATAAAACACAAATAGAGTGCATAATCCCAGGAGGAATGCAACAATACCCAAACGGTTGTGAAAAGACTCTGAACGCATTCTATTCTTCTATCAATCCCCATCTTGCGAAATGACGCACAGCCCATTCAGTAAGACTTTCATCATAGTAACTCGTCAAATCTGCAGAATGATTGCCTTCGGGGTTCATAATATGATGTTTATTTTGTTCATAATTAAAATTCGGTACAACCAAGTATTCAATCTGATCCAATTGCAATGGCACATACCCTAGTTGGCCAGCTCTTTCCATCAAAAGTGACGCCGATTCCAAGTATGCATTGTTCGCATGTATAAGGTCATTTTCATATCCAATGTTTTCAACTTGTCGACGTAATTGCTGTACATGCCTACCCGTAACTGCTGCTCGCGAAGTTTCTGCCAAATAAATTGCGCCAAACATCCCCAAAGCAAAAACGATTATCAATATTGGCACTGTAATTTGCCTGTGTCGTCGCCATTGTGCTTGTTTAAATGACTTTTCAGATACTGCATCTAACTGACTATCTGTGGTCATTTCTTGTCTCACAACCATGTCATCCTCCTAGGCAAGCGTCCTTACATAACCCTATATTTCTACTGACTACATTTTGAACACTTACTTTTGTCCTTTTCCATTAAATATGCAAGGTCCATGCCATACGGATATCATAGCCAATACAACAACTACTACATGTGTTTCATCCAATCACACGCAGCTGTTGCAATATAAGCAGTATCAAAACAATGTCGATTGTAAAAAAGGCCAAAGGTCTAAATATCGTTGACAACAGGTACCTTTCCATGGAAATACCTCCGTAACTCTAACTATTAACTTCTTGATATTACAATGTCATATCTTCTCCGCTACACGTAATCGCGCACTACGACTACGTCGATTTTCCGCAATTTCTCTATCTGTTGGACTTATGGGTCTTCGATTCACTCTAGTAATGGTTGCACGATGATTACATACACATGTAATCTGCTCTACTGGGCATACACAATCCTGGGATTCCTTACTAAAAAATCGTTTTACGAGTCTATCTTCCAAAGAATGAAAAGCAATGATCGCAATTCGGCCACCAGGCGCGAGAAGTTCCAACGCTTTAGGTAAGACATTGACAATATTGTCAATCTCTTTGTTCACAGCTATACGCAATGCCTGAAATGTTTTTGTGGCCACATGACGACCAAACTTACTGTGCCTTTTGCAGTTAGCAACAATTTGAGCAAGTTGTACCGTACTCTTAATTGGACGTTCACTGACCAGTGCTCTAGCTATCTTATTCCCTTGAGTTTCTTCACCCAATTCATACAGTATTTTTGCAATCTCATGCTGTGGCCAACCGTTTACTATGTCATCTGCCCTCAGTTCTTCTGTTGAATCAAAACGCATATCTAACGGGCCTTCGAGATTAAACGAAAATCCTCTCTCAGCCTTCTCTAATTGTTGGGATGAGAGTCCCAAATCCAAGACAATTCCATCAACCTTGTGCCATCCCAAGTCGCTTACGCACTTAGCCATTTCAACATATGATGACTTTTTTAGTATGGCACGCTCACCAAACATCTTGAGTGCGATACCAGCAGTATTGACTGCGCATGAATCAATATCCAAACCTAGCAACATTCCATCAGGCTCGCTAGCTTGCAATATGCCCGCCGCATGCCCGCCAGAACCAACTGTGCCATCCACATATTTTCCAGACGAATGCGGCTTGATACATCTAATGATCTCCTCATAAAGGACAGGTATATGTGTCATTTGCAGGGATCCTCATCAACTACCAACCATAAAAATGTGGGTAATTGCGCAACAGAAGTCATTAGGTTTATTTATCCTCCATAAACGTCTCAGAAATATCTGGACTTATTGCCAAATTCAGTGCAGCAAAACGTTCAGCATTAGCTTCACTATCATTGACTGTGCGCAGCTGCATTTCCCAATCATCCTTATTCCATACTTCAATCCAGCCGCCAACACCTGCCAAAACCACATCCTTATCTAACCCAGCATAATCACGCAGAAACGCTGGTACATTTACCCGACCTAATTTGTCAAATTGCCCTTCTCGAGCACTGGCAAACATAACCCTCTGCAAAACACGATGTGCAGGCACCGTCGGACTAAGTTCTTGAGATCTATTGGCCATTTTTAAAAAGGTATTAGTACTATATATAATCAGATAACGCTCCCAGCCCCTAGACAAAACACATCCTTCCTGCAATTTGTCACGATACACAGATGGAACAGTTACCCGTCCTTTACTATCAATAGTATGGTAGTACTCGCCCAAAAACATTAGTTTGTCCTCATAGATACCCAGACATATTCCAAGTCGAGCAATATGTCTCATCTCCCACTTTTATCCACTACAACCCACAATTCGCCACTTTTATAGCACACATACCCACATATGTGCAACTCAATCAAAATCAACACAGTAAGATGAAATGGGCTCTAAATTACTAATTTTCGTGGATTACATACGGTTATACACCTATATAGAGGCACAACCCGCTATATAGAGGCGTATATACGCCTCTATATAGCGGGTAAATTTATTTACAATCAGTCTAAATATTGTAAATTTTAAGGTTGGGAGTAAGGATACTACTTCTTAGTACGTTGAGTGGAAGACAGTTTCCAGTTACAACTGGACAAACAAATACTAGATACTTGTCTATTTCATGATACCTTGCTGCCCAATTCACAGTCCGCATCAGGCATAAGCAATTTAACCTCTCCACTGTCAACAATAGCACCTAAGACTAATACTTCTGAGACAAATGGTCCTATTTGCTTTGGGGGGAAATTAACTACAGCCACCACTTGACGACCTATCAAATCTTTGGGTTTGTAATTAGTAATTTGGGCAGAAGACTTCTTTGTACCCAAACTCCCGAAATCAACAAGCAATCTATACGCAGGACGTATAGCTTCCGGGAAGGCAAGTACTTCCATGATCCTGCCAACACGCATGTCCACCTTCTCAAATTCTTTCCAATTCAGCAAATGTGATGTACTCATCTATCTTATCCTCAATATGTTGATAATTAACAGTTTCACGAGTTGGGCAAGGTATATATTTCGGTACCATCTGGTCTGACAAGAATCACGCTTACTCCATACTCATACCACCCTGCTAAGTAAGCTTTACCTAGATTAACACTCTTGTTAACTGCATACATATTTGACTCAAAGCTATGGATCCAAGTTTCCATAGTTACTCCAGAGTCGCCTGAGATGACCAATTGATTGTCATTAGGAGACCACAACATTTGGTCTGGGCGTGGCCCCGGTATTGTGTGACCGTCAGTAGTGGTCGGCACAAATTCGCTTGTATCATGCAGACGTACAAACAACAAGGGACGATCGCCACTATCAGCTACGGCTAGGATGTTGTGATTGACAATCCATAATGGTTCGTCAAATATCGAAATAATTGATTTATAGGAAAAATCGCTGACTTTACGCACATGTGAATGTTCAACATTAAGCACGTAAAGTCCGGGATCAATCGATTGGCGCACAAATGCAATCTCGGTACCATCAGGAGACCATGAGAAAGCATGCCCAACATGATCTGCTAACATCCTGACCCTACCAGGACTAGTTGCTACCCCTAAAGAAAAATCATCGTGGTCTTCATTAAATACTAGCAACGCAGCTCTACTATTCGTGAAGTTTGAGCTGGGATCCCACGACACACGACCTACTCCGGACGACCACCAACGCATCGCAACATTGTTCTGATAGTCAAAAGACCAAAAATCACTAACGGACCATGTGCCTTCTGGAGGCGCATGGTATTCACTACTTGCATAAGCAAGAAGTTCAGTTGCTACATTGTAATCCCAATACAATTCATATCTGGGTGGATGATCTTCTTTGTGAAATATCCCATCACTATTGGTTAACAACCCCCCATTTGCACCCACAATGACAATTCGAGATGCTTCGTCATTATTGAGATTGCTAGCATAGCTAGTATCTCGGCTATCATCAACACCATTGTCAACATTTACATTATTGTCAAATAATGGGGGACCAACAACCTCAGACAAAGTACTACAGGCAACCAGACTAAGCACAAGAACTATAACAATTGAACGAAACTGGCAAAAGACACCAGTAAATGATATGTCACGACCCTGATCTAAGGTTAGTTTACCTGGCACTTTCCATTTCTGTGACTCTTGTCTCATGAGCAACAATCACTTTTGTAGCCATATCAAGGAACAATCCATGCTCAACAATTCCTGTTCTAGATTTGATCAGTGCAGCCAAATGCTTGGGATTATCTATTCCATCGTCAAACCAGCAGCGCACAATTGGATTACCGTTGTCAGTCAACAACGCCAAACCATTGTCCGATAACCATAACTCCGCCACACATCCCAATTGAGTTAGCCAACGAATTTGAGAGTCAACTGCAAATGAAACCACCTCTATAGGTAGAGGACCCCGTGTACCAAGTCGAGAAACAAGTTTAGTTTTGTCAACAATAATTATAAATTCATCTGCATGTGTAGCCACTACCTTCTCACGCAGCAAGGCTCTACCAAGACCTTTAATAAGATTTAAGTTATTATCAACTTCATCTGCTCCATCTATTGCAACATCCAATCGTTCACACTCATCTAATGTAGACAACTTCACGCCTACCTCACGAGCTTGCTGAGCAGTTTCCTCAGAAGTGGGCACCGCTACTATGTCGCTTAATTCTCCAGACTTCAACGATGCACCTAATGCTTTAATAAATAAAGCCATTGTGGAACCACTACCCAATCCTATTACGTTCCCTGAACGAATATATTGAAGAGCATGCAGTGCCGCTTGTTTTTTCAAATCCATTAACTTCTGTTCCTCATAGCCTGGTCAATTGACATATAGCAACATATCACTACTGCTGTTAAAGATAACATATATTATATTAGCTTGTATGCGATATTAATTGCGTGGCATTAAAAACAGAAAACCCCCTGGCAATGACCTACTCTCCCGGGCCGTCTCCAGCCAAGTACCATCGGCGCTAGCGGGCTTAACTTCCGGGTTCGGGATGGGACCGGGTGTACCCCCGCTGCTCTAATCACCAAAGGGCGTTTCTTACAAAAACTTACTGAATAGAGTATTACTATAACTGAAACAAACTTCAAGTTCTCCGCACCATGTTATTGGTGAAGCCTCTCGACCATTAGTACGCCTAGGCTCACACATTGCTGTGCTTACACCTGGTCGCCTATCAAGCAGGTAGTCTTCCTGCGGTCTTACAAACACAAGGTTTGGGGAATCTAATCTTAGGGCAGGTTTCCCACTTAGATGCTTTCAGCGGTTATCCTTGCCAGACGTAGCTACTCAGCGATGCCGTTGGCACGACAACTGACACACCAGAGGTCTGTCCACTCCGGTCCTCTCGTACTAGGAGCAGCTCCCTTCAAATTCCCTGCGCCCACAGCGGATAGAGACCGACCTGTCTCACGACGGTCTGAACCCAGCTCACGTACCGCTTTAATGGGCGAACAGCCCAACCCTTGGGAC
>Ga0187827_10000161_pt1 | contig 102097 bp, 98 predicted proteins | sample ETNtaG_39_FD_167969 | JGI IMG/M metagenome (GOLD analysis project Ga0187827, IMG submission 167969) | Marine microbial and viral communities from oxygen minimum zone, Eastern Pacific Ocean - ETNP2014_SV_150_PacBio MetaG (Illumina Assembly) | ecosystem: Environmental > Aquatic > Marine >... | reverse complement strand
CGGCTTTTACAATGCTAGGAACATAATGTTCAGTATAATTATGTTCTTGCGTGTGAACATCAAGCATAAATTGAATTAATGCTCGATTAAGTCTTGCTAAATCGTTCTTAATAATAACGAAACGCGTTCCGGATATCTTTGCTGCTGTTGAAAAATCTAACATCCCTAAATCTTGACCCAACACAACATGGTCTTTAACCTTAAAATCAAATATTGCTGGCTCACCCCAAAGTCGTATTTCTTTGTTACTTGATTCATCTGAACCATCAGGAACGGAATCATGAAGTAGATTGGGTAAATTTAATAATAATCCGTTTAACCGTGAAGATAGTTTACTCAGTTCACTCTCTGAATGTTTCAATGAACGATTCAACTCACGCATTTGATCTTTTAACTCTTCAGTAGCTTCAGAATTTGACTTTGCCAAACCAATGTCTTTGGACACTCTATTCTTTTGACTTCTTGATTTATCAACCATAGATTGCAGTTGCCTGCGTTTGGAATCTATCTGAATAATTTCATCAAGATCAATTTCCACACCTCTACGAGCTAAATTACTAGCTAGGTTATGACTATCGTTTCTTATTTCCTTTAAATCCAGCATACGCAAATAAAAAGTCTATAAAATTATTGGGTAATTAAACAGAACTATTAAATAATTTATTCATTAAAAAATGACATAAAGAAATACTGAGAACTAACCCTAGAAAATCTGCAAACCAGTCAAGCCATTCAAATGATCGCCCCGGGAAAAACTGCATTTGCATCCATTCAAGTATCAGTGCATAAAGAAGTAATAAACACCCAACAACATTCCAATAAGGCTTTGGAGTAATATTCACAAACCAAATCATGGTGAAAAAAAATAACAACAAATGAGCTAATTTATCCACTCCAACAATCTCCACCATCGCCATTGAAGGTGGTGTCATAACATGCAAATATGTCAAAACTGCCAATACGAATAGTGTCCCAATTATTTTTATCAATTGAGAAGGTTGTTGTTTAAAAAAAATCATTCTCTTTGATCAAAAATATCCACCCCTTTTGGAGGCATAAACTTAAATGATGAATCTGGCAAAGAAATATTCATTTCAATGTTTTCAAAAAAAATGGATATAGATTGCCCACTAGAATCCCATAATTTTATTGTGTGTATCAACATTTCCGAAATACTTATTTCAATTTTCGTAAAAAGGCTATCGTCTTTTTTCTGAAATAAAGTAATCAAGTAAAACCCATCATCATTAATCTTAGTTTGGATTTCATAAAAAACCTCTAGGTTATCGTTATTAATTAATATACTAGCTAAAGATGATTGATATTGATCCGTGTATGGAACAATTAATAACTGATTCAGGTTGGCATCGTAAATTGAAACACTTTCACCATCTACAATAATTTTTTTTATATTCGGACGCTGAAACTCCCACAAGATTTGCTCTGGTTTCTTTAACCAAATAAGACCTTCTGAATAATCAATAGCCTCTTTACTAGAACTATAAATTGTTTGCTTGAATTCAGCTTTAAGCGTGTTAATCCCACTCAAATAATCATTGATATTAAATGTATCATTGATAGCTCTAACTGAAAGATCAAAACCAAAAAAACCAACAAACATTACAGCAATGTATGCAGAATTTTTAAATTTTGGCATTTTAAATTAGTCTTCTGGTGGTGGTGGAGCTAGAATTTCTCTCTTACCATTTGATTCCAGAGGTCCGACTAACCCTACTTCTTCCATTTGTTCTATAATCCTTGCCGCCCGGTTATACCCTATTCTCAATCTCCTTTGGACAGATGAAATAGAAGCATTTCTTGATTCAGTGACAAGCTTCACTGCCTCGTCGTATAAAGGATCTGATTCGACATCATTCGAGCCTTCTCTTCCTGTTTTCGTATCAATACCTGGTACCTTGCCTCCTCTCCCAGAAGTCACTTCTTCAATATAAATCGGCTCTGAATGAGATTGAAGACTTTCGGATACTCTTTTGACTTCCTCGTCAGAAACAAAGGCTCCATGAACTCTGATCGGTGTCGATGAGCCTGGAGGAATATACAACATATCTCCATTGCCTAACAAACTTTCTGCTCCCATTTGATCTAGTATGGTTCTTGAATCAACTTTAGCAGAGACTTGAAAGGCAATTCTTGATGGTATATTCGCTTTGATCAACCCAGTAATAACATCAACAGATGGTCGCTGTGTTGCGATGATCATATGAATTCCAGCAGCCCTGGCTTTAGCTGCTAATCTGGTAATGAGTGCTTCCACTTTCTTGCCAACTGTCAACATCATATCAGCCAACTCATCAATAATGACGATGATGTAGGGCAATGGTTCTAAATTGGGGGCAGTTAGGCTATCTCCAGACCCGGATGGATTGTCTGGATCAAACAATGGATCGGTAATTGGTGTTCCTGCTTTTATTGATTCATTAATACGTTTGTTCATGCCCTTGAGATTTCTAACTTTTAGACTTGCCATCAGTTTATATCTTCTATCCATTTCGAGTACGCACCAGCGAAGAGCGTTGGCAGCTTTTTTCATATCAGTGACTACTGGACACATTAAATGGGGAATACCTTCGTAGATAGATAATTCCAGCATTTTCGGATCTATCATGATTAGCCGTATATCATTTTTTGTCGCTTTGTATAGTAAGCTTAAAACCATTGCATTAATTCCCACAGATTTACCTGAGCCTGTTGTCCCAGCAATCAAAAGATGGGGCATTTCCCCTAAATCGGCAATAATAGGATCACCAGATATATCTTTACCAAGTGCAATCGAGAGAGGAGATTTTAAGTCTTCAAACTTTGTTGACTTAAGAATCTCTCCCAAGACAACTAATTCTCTTTGATCATTAGGAACTTCGATTCCAATAACTGATTTACCTTCAATGACCTCAACAATTCTGACACTGGATACCGATAAGGATCGAGCAAGATCCTTGGATAAATTACTGATTTGACTCACTTTCACTCCAGGGGCAGGACTGACTTCGTATCGAGTGACAATCGGACCCGGTAAAACTTCCTCAACAGTTGCATCAATACCAAAATCTTTCAATTTAAGCTCTAAAAGTCTCGACATTGCTTCTATAGATTCCTCTGAAGTGCCAGTCTTTTTATCTGAAGCTGGATCTAACAGACTCAGTTCAGGTAACGTGTCCTCAGAACTTGATTCAAAAGGTTTTGTTTGTTTTTCTTGCGTTGCCTTCTTAACTTCATTCTCAACCTTAATTGGTTTTATAATTTTTGTTTTTTTCTTAAGAGTTTTTTTGGGTTTAATTTCCTGACTAATGACTTTCTCTTGATTCTGGTCTTTGATTAGAGTTGTCTTTTTAGCAGTGCGTTTCTTCTCGGTTATCCAGTGAAATACCGCACTAAATATTTTTCGTATAGAAGAAACGAATTGCTTGCATATTCCGATCAACTGTCGCATCAAATAAATCCATGAAAAACCAATAAAAATAGGTATAGAAGCCAACCATATCGCTGACAACAGTAAGGTTGTACCGATCATTCCAAGACCTTTAAGTAAAAATGAAGCGATAATTGAACCAACTATGCCTCCAGATTCTTCGGGCATCCAAGGAATGGCAAGATGGATGCTTGCTAAGCCGCAGGTTGACAGCAAGACAAACATAAAAGCTACAAACTTTATGAGAATGAGTGGTTGATAGGATTTATCTTGGTTTTTATTACCCATCAAGTTAAAACCGTATACGAAAAATAAGATGGGGAAACAATAGCTAGCCAATCCAACAAATGCGATAGTGAAACTAGAAAAATATGCACCAACAAGTCCCACATAGTTTGCTATTTCTCGGCTGGTTCCAGTAGTACTAAAACCTGGATCATCTGAATGATAGGTGATCAGTGAAATCAATAAAATAAGTGCAAAAGAAAATAAAGCAATGATGATGGATTCACGTAGAATGGAGCCCTTATTAAACAATTTTTTGATATTAATATTAGAAATAATTGCTTCCTTTTTTTAAAGATTTTTTAATAGGTAAAACTAATATAATAATGGAATTATATACTCATCATCGATACTCATTTGCAATATTATCATTGTTTATAGAAAATCTAATAAAACACTTTTAGTCATGAGAAAAAATAAACACAGTCGTTTAATCATATTAGGTGCGGGTCCAGCTGGTTATTCGGCTGCAATTTACGCAGCAAGAGCCAACTTAAATCCTGTTCTAATTACAGGATCGGAACCAGGTGGTCAACTAATGACAACGACTGATGTTGATAATTGGCCTGGTGATATTGAAGGATTATTAGGACCAACACTAATGGAAAGAATGCAAAAACATGCAGAGCGTTTTGAAACCGATATTATTTATGATCATATTGAAAAATCAGACTTATTAAAAAATCCTTTTGAGCTTTATGGTGCAGATACTAAATACACAAGCGATGCGGTCATTATCGCCACGGGATCAACTGCAAGATACCTAGGGCTTGACAGTGAAGAAAAATTCAAAGGAAAAGGAGTTTCTGCTTGTGCAACCTGTGATGGTTTTTTTTATAAAAATCAACATGTCGCTGTCATCGGTGGGGGCAATGTCGCTGTTGAGGAATCGTTGTACTTATCCAATATTGCTAAAACAGTGACCTTGATCCATAGGAGGGATGAATTGAGAGCAGAAAAAACACTGCAAATGAAACTTTTTAATAAAGCTGAAAACAATGGCAATGTAACAATAGTTTGGGATCATATCCTAGAAGAAGTTTTGGGTGATAAAAACGGTGTTAATCAGATCAAAATTAGCAGCACAATTAATCAAAAGCAAACAACATTACTCGATATTTCTGGGGTTTTTATTGCAATAGGCCATGATCCAAATACATCTATTTTTAAGAATCAAATTCATTTGGATGACTCCAATTATATTATCTTAGATAATCAATCCTCAAAGTTCAGTACACAAACTAACATCGATGGGGTTTTTGCTGCAGGGGATGTATCCGATCCCACATATAGGCAAGCAATAACTTCTGCAGGAAGTGGTTGTATGGCTGCGCTTGATGCAGAGAAATATCTGGATTTAATTGAATAATACAGATTAAAATAATACTTTCTTAAAGAGAATATTGATATGGCAAAAGAAGAAGCGATAGAAATGAGTGGGGTAGTAAAAGAAACACTTCCTAATACTATCTTTAGAGTTGAACTAGAAAATGGTCATATGATTACTGCACATATATCCGGCAAAATGAGGAAACATTATATCAGAATCTTAACCGGTGATAACGTGACAGTAGCAATGACTCCATATGACTTAACCAAGGGTAGAATAATCTTCAGAGAAAGCTAAAATCAGCTTGAATCATATTACTCTTTACTGTAATTTAGTGGCAAATTCTTAAGCATAGAATTACACCATCTATATGGACATATAATTGGAGAAAAATTTAATGAAATCCAAAAAAATATTTAAAACTTTTATTACATCAAGTGTTTTATTATTACTCTTAACCGGTTGTTACGGTGCATTACAGAATCAAATTGATGAAATGAAGGGTGACACTGAGAGAGCAGAAGAAGCTGCTGCACAAGCTGCACAAGCTGCTGACGAAGCTGCTGAAGCTGCTGACGAAGCTGCTGTAGCTGCTGTTGAAGCTGCGGAAGCTGCGGAAGCTGAAAAAGAAAAATCTGAAAGAATATTTGAAAGAGACTTGGGTAAAAAATAACCATATTTAAAGCGCTTTCCTTTTCGAATAAACAATCTAATCTAACCCTGATTCAGTTATACCAAACTGTATAATCATAGCTGGGATACCTGTTTTCTCGTCAAATATTGCCTTAACTCTAGTCCAATCAACTGTGGACTGTATGCCTTTGATAGACAGAAATTCCTTAACCATTGACTGGATATAATCGAAATTATTTCGCACATCATCTGTAGTAAGAGTTTCGTGAATTTCCAATAAAATTTCATTACCTAGTATTCCTATCTTAAATGGTTGGTCAGCAATTAATACTGGAGTATTGATCTTAGTTAAGGGAAAAATTAGTTTTATATCCTCTGGGAAAAGACGTATACAACCATGAGAAACTTGCATTCCTACACCATCTGGTTTATTGGTTCCATGGATAAAATACCCTCCGGGTATATCAATACGCATTGCCAATTTTCCCAAGGGGTTTTGAGGCCCGGGAGGAACTACAGGTGAAAGGTATTCTCCTCGCTGCTTGTATTCTTGTTGCACAGATTTTGGTGGATACCAACTAGGATTTTCCAATTTTAAATCGACCTTAGACTTTCCCAAAGGAGTGGTCCAGTCCATCCTCCCTATCCCAACTGGGAAAGTAATTAATTTCCCATTATTCATATAATACCCCCTATATTCAGGGAGATTAATGATAATCCCATCTTGGAAACTATGATTGGGAATGATGAATTTCTTAGGCAAACGAATTATGGTTCCCGCTCCAGGTAACCACTTATCAACAGATCTATTGGCGATTACAATTTCAGTAAATCCTAGATTATGAGCTCTCGCCAGATCAATCAAAGTGTCCTCATAAACAGCTATAATGGTCTCGTCCTGACCCACAATTTCGATATTTTCTTCGAGATCAAAAACGGAGGCTGCATGTGTGGTATTTAAACAATAAAATAGAAGAGTAAAATATAAGAAAGATTTTTCAAAATATTTCATAAGTTCTGTTTAGTTTGTGAGAACTGATTAAACTTGAAGGATCATTGTACCCCAAGTAAATCCCGCACCAAAACTCTGCATTAGAATTGTTTCTCCAGATTTAATCTTTCCTGAGTGAATACCATGATCAAGAGCCAGTGGAATAGATGCTGCAGAAGTGTTCCCGTGTTCTGATAGAGTTAAAATGACTTTCTTTATTGGTATATCCAGTCTACTAGCTACAGCTGCAATAATTCTTTTATTTGCTTGATGGGGTATATACCAATCAATATCATTAGGATCCATGTTTTGTTTTTCCATTGCATCCAGTGCAGTAGACTCAAGGGTTTTAACTGCTACTTTAAATACTTCATTACCTTTCATTTGTAAAAAATAATCATTTGGTTTTGATATTTCAGGTTTTTTTGAAACACCGTATGCCACAAATAATAGGTCCCCATATTTACCATTGGCTCCCAATTGAGAAAATAAAACTCCAGGTGTTTCTGAAGGTGCAACAATTACTGCCCCTGCTCCATCAGCAAATAAAACGCAAGTATTTCTATCACTCCAATCGGTTAATCGAGAAAGAGTTTCTGCTCCTACCACTAAAGCACACTTAGATTCCCCTGAGGATACGAATTTATCTGCAATATTCATTGCATAAATAAATCCACTACAAGCAGCTTCCACACTAAAAGCAGGTGCGTTCTTAATTCCTAGTTTTTCTTGAATAATTGTACCAACATTGGGAGTAGCAACATCAGGAGTACAGGTTCCTACAATTATTAAATCAATGTCTTCATTAGAAATCTTAGCCCTATTTATTGCGACTCTAGCTGCTTCGTAAGCCAAATCTGAGGTGGTTTGATTCTTTGTAGCGATCCGCCTTTGCTGAATACCGGTTCTTGATAGAATCCATTCGTTTGATGTATCTACCATTTGCTCAAGATCATGATTAGTGATCTTTTTTTCAGGGAGGTAACTACCAGTTGATATGATTTTTGAAAACATAAGAAACTCTAGTTTAGAAAGCTTCTTTCAACTTAAAAACGATTTCTTTTTGGACTTCTTCAATTGCAGTCACCAATGCATGCTGTATACCAGTGGGGTCAGAATTACCATGGCTTTTAACAACCACACCATTTAGTCCCAATAAGAGTGCACCGTTGTATCTCCTAGGATCTAGTTTTTCTTTCATTTTATTTAGTGCATTCTTTGAGAGCATGCCAGCAAATCTATTAAGTGTGGAAGTCTTAAATGAATCCATTAGAAATTTATCCATCAAGCTAAAACTTCCTTCCATGGTTTTGATTGCGACATTTCCACTAAATCCGTCACAAACTACAACATCAGCTTTATCTTCGACTAAATTATGGCCTTCAACATAACCAATAAAGTTGATTGAGCCGGAGCTCATTAACTTTGCTGCTTCTTTTACTACTTGATTACCTTTACTCGCTTCCACACCCATATTCAATAGACCTACCCGAGGTTGTTCAATCTCTCCAATCTCTCTGGAGATCACTGTGCCCATTAAAGCAAATTGGTAAAGCTGTTCTGGTGAACAACTAGAGTTGGCTCCCAAATCAAGAACGTAAGTGTGACCCTTAACTGTAGGCATAGAAGCCATTAAGGCAGGTCTTTTAATTGTTGGTATGGTTTTTAGTACATATTTAGAAATTGCCATCAGGGCTCCAGTGTTTCCGGAGCTAATACATGCTTGAGATACATCATTCTTAACAAGATCAATCGCAAGTCTCATGGATGATTGCTTTTTCTTTCGTAAAACGACAACCGGCGGATCATTCATTAGGACGACCTCTTCCGCATGCAGGATTTGAAGGCGATCTATTGTTCTCCCTAAAGTTTGTTTTTCTATGATTTCTTGGTTGCCTACAAGAATGATTTTCACATCCTCTCTCAGAGCCAATAGATTTAGTGCAGCAGTAATTGAAGCTTCCGGATCTTTCTCCCCACTCATCACGTCGAGTGATAGTGTTATAAAATCATTCAAAACAAACCCTCTATTCTTGATCTTCCTCTATTGTTTCTTTCTGTTTAATGGTCATAACCTGTTTACCACGGTAAAAACCTTGTGGGCTAATATTGTGCCTAATATGGGTCTCCCCTGTGAGTTCGTCACTGGTTAGTGAAGGTTTCCTAGCTTTAATCTGAGACCTTCTCATATCTCGTCTAGATTTTGTTTTTCGCTTTTTCTGTACCGCCATGCCTAATTCCTTAAACCTGTTTAGATAAAATTAGTTCTTATTTTTTAATAATTTAGATAACCCTGCAAATGGTTTATTTTTCTTTTGATCGTCATTTGATTCATCACTCGCAGCTAAAAACATGCTTAAGGTATCGTTATTTTCACATAATGCAACTGTTTTATGCATCAAGGACATCGGAATCATTGACAAAATCTCATCTTCGACAATTTTCTCAATGGATACTCCATTATAATCCACAATAATACTATTGATGGCCGATTGTTTTGTTTTGACTGGACTAGAGTGATCTGCAATGGATAAATCAATCAATGTTTCTTTTTGCCACCCTACGGGGCCAAGACATCGAGAACATCGAAGCATGAGCAGTGAGAAAATTTTACCTTTGAGTTTCTGAGTATTGCTTTGATCTGTCAAAAATTCTAAATTTATTGATACGTGGTTTGCTTCTAAATCTCCATCGTTCAATATTAAGTTCGATAATCTTGAAAATTCAACTGCTGGGATTGTAAGATTCAAAACATAATTCTTTGATGCAAAATCGGAAAAGTCTTTGAGATTTAAATTCTTCTTAAACATGTTTCTAGTCTGGGTATACTGTCATTCTAATCGACTAAAATAATTCTTACTAGCTATCAATAATTTGTAAATGAATATTAATCCACGAAAAATTATCCTTGGATCGAGCTCAATTTATAGAACAACATTATTGTCAAAATACCTCCCTGATTTTATATCAATATCACCGAACATTGACGAATCTGAACGCCCAAATGAATCTGCTAATGACTTATCTTTAAGATTGGCATTGGAAAAAGCAATAAAAATTGCATCGAATAGACCCAAAGATATTGTTATTGGATCTGATCAAGTTGCAAGCTTTAAGAATGTCAATATTGGCAAACCAATGGACCGTAGTACTGCGTATAATCAGATGATTAAATTCTCAGGTAAGGATGTATCTTTCCATACTGGTGCAGTCATTATGATTAAAGAATTGGAAACAATGCTTTCACATGTAGATAAAACCATAATCAAATTCAAACCATTTGAGAAAAAAGAACTAGAGGATTATTTAAATAGCGAAAATCACTTCAATACCACAGCAGGAGTAAGAACCGAGTCATTCCCATTTCAAAACTTGGTTGATAAGATCGTGACAGAAGATAAAGAAGCAATTATTGGGCTGCCAATGATATGGTTAGTGAAACAAATAAAAAATCTTCAATCCTAATGAAACAAATAATGTTCTTCTCTGTGAGTCTATTCAGTCTATTGTGTCATTGACCTTAACTTATTTAAGAGATGGATTAATTTTGGATCCAGTTCAGATTTAAAACAATAATTTTCTTCATTATTGGTTAAGCCAGGGAATTGAATGGTCTCCGAGTGCAAAAATAACCGGTTTAAACCAAATTCTGAAACAATAGGATCAGGTTGAATACCATAACGATTGTCACCTGCTAAAGGAGTTTTCATATATTTTGCATGTGCCCGGATTTGATGTGTTTTTCCTGTTATTGGTTCAATTTTAAATAACGAAGAATTAGAGTATCTCTCAAGTAAAGCAAATTGTGTTTTAGCCTTCTTACCTTGATGATCAGGGACTGATAAGCGACCTTTCTCAAGAATTGTACTCACTTTTAAGGGTTGATCAACTTCATAATACTCATGATCAAATCTGCCTATCATTAATCCAATATAGGTTTTTTTAATCGTCCCTTCTCTAAAAAATTTATGTAATTTTCTAAGCTTAGATTTTTGTTTAGATATTAACAAACAGCCACTGGTTGCCCTATCCAGTCTATGAACCAATTCCAAGTTCTCCTTCAGATTATCTCTAAATGACCTTAGAAGCTCAATTAAACCAAAATTGATTCCACTGCCTCCATGAACTGCTAGACCAGAAGGTTTATTGACAACTAGAAAAGAATTGTTTTCAAAAATAATGGCATCCTTAAGCCAATTTAAATCATTCCTTTTAAACGAAATAGTTTGTTGTTTTTTGTAAAGATTAGGAGGAATTCTAATTTTATCATCGGTAAATATTCTATCTTTTGGTCGAGACCTTTTTGAATTCCTCCTCACCTCACCTTTTCTAATCATTCTATAAATCCTTGATTTAGGTACCCCTTTAAGGAATTTTATAAGATAGTTATCTAATCTCATACCCTCATCATCTTTGTGGACAGTGAGTTTGTTATTAGTATTTAAATTTCTTGCATTTTGCATGTCTTCGCGATGTTTTGAGTAATATTGGTGATAACTAAGCAACTTTGTTATAATCGCCACCGAAATAATAACTTAATTATTATAAATAAGATAAAACAATAGATTAAAGATAAATAATCTAAATAGGTCGTAGAGACCAAGAATTTTTAAACAAAGACAATTAGATAGAATTGAATCTTTGTTGGTTAAAAAAAAGTTTCACTATTCAAGCGGAAAAGACAATAAAAAAACTTCAGTACTTGGAATTAAATGGTACTGAATTACCAATTTAGACAGAATAATACCTATCTAGTTGCCTATATAAAGAGGTAACTATGAAAAGAATACTAATCAACGCAACACAAGAAGAAGAGTTGCGAGTGGCCATGGTTGATGGTCAGAGACTCTATGATTTCGATATAGAACTTAAATCGAAAGTTCAAAATAAAAATAATATCTACAAAGGTAAGATCAGTAGAATAGAACCAAGTTTGGATGCAATTTTTGTTGATTACGGGTCAGAAAGAAATGGTTTCCTCTCTCTCAGAGAAATCTCAAAAGAGTATTTTTTATCCAACCCTATTCCAGGTGAAAAGCAAGATATAAAAAAGCTTTTGAAAGAGGGTCAAGAGATAGTGGTACAAGTGACCAGAGAAGAACGTGGATCCAAAGGCGCTGCTTTAACTACTTATATCAGTCTAGCAGGTCGTTTCATTGTTTTAATGCCTAATAGCTCTAAAGGCGGAGGTGTCTCTAAAAAAATTACAGGTAAAGACAGAGACGATGTTCTTAAAAATCTCAATAGCCTTGAAATCCCTACAGATATGGGACTAATTATTAGAACAGCTGGTATAGAAAGATCAGAAATTGAACTGCAATGGGATCTGAAATATTTACTTGGAGTTTGGAATTCAATTAAGAAAGTCGCAGTCAAGGTTGAGTCACCGTCTTTAATTTTCCAAGAAAATAACTTAATCGTAAGAGCCATGAGAGATCATTTTGATGAGGATATAGGTGAAATTATTATCGATGATGAAAATACTTACAAAGACGCCAAAAAATACCTCAAACAAGTAACACCCAATAGCTTAAAGAAACTATCTCATTACAAAGAGGACACACCCTTGTTTACAAGATTTCAAATTGAGAATCAAATTGAGTCTGCGTATTCAAATAAAGTCAACTTATTATCGGGTGGCAGTATCGTTATTGACTACACAGAAGCATTGGTTGCAATTGATATCAACTCTGGAAAATCAACAAAGCAATCGGACATTGAATCCACCGCCTTGAAAACAAACTTAGAGGCTGCTGAAGAAATAGCAAGGCAATGTAAGCTAAGGGATTTGGGTGGTTTACTAGTTATTGATTTTATTGATATGAGGCAATATAAAAATAAAAAACAAGTAGAAAACACTCTTAGAAATGCTGTTAGGCAAGACAGAGCTAGAATATCGGTCGGAAACATATCTAGATTTGGATTGTTAGAGATGTCTAGACAGAGATTAAGGCCATCATTAGGAGAATCAGCATACAAAAATTGTCCGAAATGTAGTGGTATGGGCAAAGTAAGAAGCACTGAATCTCTGGCACTGTCAGTACTAAGACTGATTGAAGAAGAAGCAAGAAAAGAAAATACCGCGAGCATCATTGCAGATATCCCTTCAGACTCAGCAACCTACCTTTTAAATGAAAAAAAACAATGGATTAAAGACATTGAAAAACGAGAAGGGATCAATATTATTTTAATTGCAGATTCTGAAACCATGGGTGGTAATTTCACAATTAAAAGACTAAAAGCAGATGAAGTCAATCTGCCTGAATATAAGAAAGCTAGCTACCAATTAGGTAAAACTCTTAAAGAAGATATTAATTCTACAATTAATCATATCAATCAGAATAAATTTAGAAACTTAAACCCACATCCTCTTACAGCTTGGGAAGTCGATGACATTAAAGCACCAAATCTATTGGATCGTTTTATGTTTTGGCTACTAAATAATAAAAACAATACAATAAAACCCAAACAAAAAAAGATCAAACCTAAAGCAATAACTAGACAGAAAAATACTCACCAAAATAAACGACAAAGACCTAACAATAAAAAATCGTCACTGAAGAGATCTTCACCGACGAAATCGTCTCCAAAGAAAACTTCAATAAAGAAAACTTCTTCGACAAAAGAAACCAAAAAGACAAAAGAAACCAAAAAGAAACCTGTACAGAAAAAGGCGGTTAAAAAAGATACTAATAGTAAATCAGTAAAGAAAACTCCGAAGAAAGCAGCAACATCTAAAATAGAAAAACATTCTACTAAAACTAAAGCTGATCAGAGTTCAAAACCTAAGCAACTGATAACAGACCAAAGTTTTAGTAAAGACAAGGTTAACAAAACTAAAGATGATCAAGATAAGATACTTCCTTGGGAAGACATACTTCCTCCAAGAAAATAGATACTAATTGGATTGTAAGTGTTTAATCAAGCCTATTGATGCTTGTTCTAGAAGATCCAAGACAATCTCGAATCCCCTTTCTCCACCGTAATAAGGATCAGGAACCTCCTTGTATTCGTTGAGTTCTGCATAATCTAGGAAAAGATGAATTTTACTCCTATCAGTTTCATCAACCATAGAGTGAATTACGTTTAAATTAAAATTATCCATCACTAGTATATAGTCGAAAAAGTCAAAATCATCTGCTTCGATTTGTCTTGCCTTTTGTTTTGAAATATCAATGCCTCTATTCGCAGCTGCATGTTGAGCTCTTCCATCAGGTGATTCACCAATGTGATAACTATGGGTTCCACACGAATCAATATATATTGAGCTATCAAAACTTTCGTGTTCTTCAATCATTTTCCTAAAAACACCTTCTGCTGATGGTGATCTACAAATATTTCCAGTACAAACAAAAAGAATTTTATGTTTGGATTGCAATAGATCGTGCATCACAATTTTAGTGCTTTGCCATAATTGCTCTGACCACATTCAGATCAGATTCAGTATCAACTTCAGGACCAGGAATAATGCTCGCCTCTTGGATGACGATCTCTATATTTAAATCAAACGCTCTCAATTGCTCCAATCTTGCTGCTACTTCCTCTTCACTTCTCTCATGTTGGCTAAAAGATTTCAAAGTCCCTACCCTATAGGCATATATACCAAGATGCCTCCAATACATTTGGTTGTTTTTGCTTTCAACTCTCCTATCGAATGAGGTTGCCCTAGCAGATTTGTCAAATTCAACCTTCACCACATTTGGATCTTCAAGTTCTTGTGGATCTAAAATTTTTGTTGCCAGAGTGGCAATTCCAGCATCAGGTCTATCAAATAATAATTGAGCTACCTGGTTTATATTTTCTGCTGGCATCAATGGACTATCTCCTTGTAAATTAACAATAATTTGATCTTCTTCCCAACATTCTAATTCAGCGACTTCATTGATTCTGTCTGTGCCAGAAGCATGTGTTTTTTTAGTCATGATAGTTTTTGCATCAAAATTTTCTGTGACTTCCTTTATTTGATTACTGTCTGTTGCAATCAATATCCCTTTTGCATCACTTTTCAACGCAGCACAATAAACATGTTCAATGAGTGATTTGCCATTTAAATTTAATAAAGCTTTCCCGTATAGACGTTCTGAATCAAATCTTGCAGGGATAACAATAATAAAATCAACCTGACTCATGGTTCTTTCTCACTAGTGTTTGGATAAATTCTGGTAAATGATAGCTATCATCAAACTCAACTTCCGGTTCCATAATCCAGCAATTTTGATGCAATTGTAAATCATATTTCACAGCGTCTTTAGAGGTCATTAGGATTGGTGTATTGGTATCCTCTCTGATTACTGATAAATCAACCTTTCCATGATCATCAATTTCAATTTGAATAACAGAGATACCATTCTCTTCTAAGATTTGTAATAACCTCTCAGGGTTGCTGATTCCAGCAAGTAAATAAACCTCTGATCCTGAAAATTCACTGATCGATTTATTGACAGTACCATTGTGATTGACTGCTGTTGCATCTAGTAGTTTAAAGCGATTGCATTGAATATCCTTTGAAAGAGATTCATCAAAATTATTACCCTCTCCATTTAACAAAATCCAATCAGTCATTTGAATCCTTTCTGGATTTTCTCTCAACGGACCTGCAGGCAGAAAATAACCATTTCCAAAACCTCTGACAGAATCAATGATTATGATTTCAAAATCTCTTGCTAGATGATAATGCTGCAATCCATCATCTGAAATAATCACTTCAGCCCCCTCAGATATTAGAGTTTTAGCCGCTTTAACCTTGTCGGTACAGACACAAACAAGTGCATCCGTTGCTTGTGCAATATAAACAGGTTCATCCCCGTATTCAACCGCATTGTCGTTCTTTGTAACAAGCACTGGCTTGTTTCGAGGTTGGGTACCACCATAACCCCTGGAAATAACTCCAGCAGTCATACCCGCCTTTTGAAAAATGCCAACAAGCCATATAGTCACAGGTGTTTTGCCTGTCCCTCCAGTGGTTATATTACCAACGATGATAACAGGAACCTTGACTTTGATTTGCTTAAAGATTTTTAACTTATAGAGTTGTCGTCTAATGACAAATACTAATTTAAAACATAAAGCCAACAATTTTAAAAGGATATTTGGTGGTTCGTTCGAGTACCAAATGGACTCTAATTTACGACTGAGCTTCATCGTTAAACTGTAACCTATGAAGCAATGCATATTCACCGTCTTGGTCGATCAATTGTTGATGTGTTCCACTTTCAACAATCCTACCGCCTGCCAGTACAACAATTCGGTCCACTTTCTCGACTGTTGATAAACGATGTGCAATTACAAAAGTAGTCCTGTTCTTCATCAACTCCTCTAAAGCGATCTGAATATATTTTTCAGATTCGGTATCCAAAGCAGAAGTTGCTTCATCGAGTATCAATATTGGTGCATCTTTCAATAGTGCTCTCGCTATTGCTATTCTTTGTCTTTGACCTCCTGAGAGTAGAATCCCCTGATCGCCTACTGGTGTATGTAGACCATGAGGTAACTGATCTAAAAATTCGTTTATATTAGCTGCTGAAATAGCTTTGAGTATCTTCTCTTCAGTAAAATTCCCATAAGCGATATTGTTATAAATAGTGTCGTTAAACAAAGTCACTTCTTGTGTTACTAAGCTGATATTCTCTCTCAGAGAATTTAAAGTATAGTCCTTCACATTCACATCATCGATTAGAAGCGTGCCTTTAGTCAGGTCGTAGAATCGTGGTATCAGATTAACTAGAGTTGTTTTTCCGCCTCCTGACTTACCCACAATTGCCAAAGTTTCACCTGATTGAACAATAAGACTGACTGCATCAGTGGCCGTACTCTGAGCTTTTTCATAGGAGAAAGAAGCATTTATAAATTCTATCTTTCCAGTTAATCTTTTGGCTTCTATCTCACCGAGATCGATTTCATTTTCTTCATCAAGTAATAAAAATACGCTTGCTGATGCGGCTATTCCTCTTTGAATCATGGCATTGACATTGGTTAGTCTTTTAAGTGGGGTCATGAGCAAAACCATAGCGGTGATAAAACCACTGAAATCGCCAACTGTCATTGCTAACTTAACCTCGTCAAGTGTAGCAACGTACACAACACCGGCAACACCTAGTGACGCCACAAAAATGGTCACTGCATCACCAATAGCTTTGGTAGAAAAAAGCTTCATATTATGTTTTCTATTGCTTTCATTAACTGTTTCAAACTTGTCATTTTCATAACTTTGAGCGTTAAATATCTTTATAATTCGGTGATTCTGAAGGATCTCTTTAATAAGGTGAGTTACATTCCCCATAGATTCCTGAATTCGATGACTATATCTGCGAAACAGCGTGCTCAGGAACCTAACAATCAAAGCAATGACTGGTGCAACAATGAAAATAACCCCAGCTAACCTGGGACTGAGATAAACCATATATATACTTAGTGCGATGATCGTAAGTGTATCTCTGATCATTATGGTTATAATATTTGAAGTGGATTCAGCAACTTGCTCAATATTGAATGTCATCTTGGAGAGTAATTCAGCATTGGATTTTCGATCTAAAAAAGTAGTGGGAAGATACAGAAACTTAAGAAAAACCTCTGCTCTCAAAGCTTTAATAACCTGTCTACCTATCCAACCGATATTGTAAACTGAGAAAAAACCTGAAACACCTCTGATAAAAAAAATAACAATCACGGCAACTGGCAAATAGAATTTTAGTTGATTCAGCTCGGCTTGACTGGTTTCATCTGCAAAACTGTCCGTCAGAGTTTTAATGAGAAAGGCAAAACCAGTGTCAGTCAATGCGTAAATCAGCATTGCCAGAGCTCCAAGAACAAAAATCATCCAATAGGGTGAAGCATACCTCAACAATCGAAGGTATGTTATATAAGCACTATTTACTTCCTTATTATTTGACAAAATCTGAACCTAAAAAAAACATCATTTATTATACGCCAATTCTCTAATCTATCTTAAAAGCCTATTGTGTTGAAAAAATGAAGAATAATAGTCTTTTTGTGAAGACTTTATCTATTCTATTCTCTTTAGAAGTCAGTCTCTCTAATTGTACCTCGTTCTAAAATAACCATTTGATCGAGCTTGCAGGCAAGATCATGATTATGAGTCACAACTATCAAACTCGATCCAACTGAGTGATTTAAATTTATCAAGCCATCAAAAACTTTTTCTGCTGTTTCAGGATCAAGATTACCAGTAGGCTCATCTGCCAAAACAACGAGCGGTTTAGCGATTAATGCTCTAGCGACTGCTACTCTTTGGCACTCTCCTCCTGAGAGCTCAGAGGGCTTATGATAAAAACGATCGGCAAGACCAATCTCTGCTAAAAGCTGCTTTGCCTTCTCTCTTGCTAGTTTTATAGAGTCTCTTCTAACCAATAATGGCATCATGGTATTTTCTAAAGCATTAAATTCATTGATCAAGTGGTGGAATTGAAAAACAAAACCAAAAAAATGATTTCTTAGTCTGCTGATTTTTTTATCTGACAACTTAGAAACAATTTCTCCCCTCACTTTGACGTTACCTGAAGAGGGTTGATCAAGCATTCCCAGGATTTGTAATAATGTGCTTTTACCAGTGCCTGATGACCCAATGATTGCAATAGTTTTACCATGTTCGATGCCAAGATTTACACCGGATAACACCTCAACCTCTTGCTGACCTTTGAAAAAGGATTTTTTTATATTCTCTGCTTCTAATATTTTTTTAACCATATTTTACTTACCTATGTAAACGTAAGATATCAGCAGGATCTAATCTTGAGGCTCTATAGGATGGAATAACTGATGAAATTAAGCTTAGCAATACGGCAATAAGACCAATCCACATTACTTCCATCCAATTAATTCTAACTGGTAATTCACTTAAGAAGTACACCTCTTTCTGATACAAAGTTATATTAAATATCGACTCCAAATACTGGATAATTTCAGTCAACTGGGAAGTTACAAAAAACCCAACTATGATTCCTAAAACCGAACCTAAAAAACCCAACAAAAACCCTATGGAGAGAAAGATTCTTATTATCCCTCCATGATCTACCCCCAAACTTCTTAATACTGCAATAGAACCTCTTTTTTGTCTAATGAGCATTACAAGCGTTGAAACAATATTGAATGAAGCTACTGCCAAAATTAAAATTAAAACCATAAATATTATTGTTTTAGTGAGTTCTAAAGATCTAAAAAAATTAGGGTTCTGAGCTGTCCAATCACTCACCAAAAAACCTCCTCCGGCCTCTATTGCAATATTTCTGATTGTTTGTCGTGATAAATTTGGGTCAAAAAAATCAATATCAATGTCTAAGATTTCCCCATGTCTTTGCAGTAAATTTTGAGCATCAAACAAATTCACAAATGCAAGATTTTGATCAAATTCTTGTATGCCTGCATCGAAAATACCTGAAACGTTAAATTTTTTTAACCTTGGAATTGATCCAATCGCACTGATAAGAGTATTAGAAATCACAACAGTAGCCGAATCACCTATTGAGAGATCAAGATCTGCGGCCAACCCATTTCCTATGACTATATTGAACCCACCAGCACTTAATGTGCCTATCTTTCCATATGTCATGATATTGTTGAGTTTATCACTCAACCCACTCTCTTCCGGATCAATACCCTTAATCTGGATACCTGCTAAATCTTTTGAGCTCAAAATAAGTGCTTCACTAGAGACTGAGGTAGAAAAAGACTTTATTTCCTTATTATCAATCAACACAGTTTGCAAAGCATCCCAATTATGGATACTTTTTTGTGACCCAATGATACTGGCATGGGGAATCACTCCCAACATTCTATTCTTTATTTCTGACTGAAAACCATTCATGACCGACATAACGGTAATCAGAACAGCAACACCTAGAGCAATGCCCAAAACACTAAATACTGCAATCGATGACATTGCCTCTTTTCTAGTCTTAAGAAAAGCAAAAATAGTTTTCAATTCATAATTTCGATTTGCAGTTAATGACATAGAACTATCCTTTATATGCTTTCAATATTTCAGCTGGATTACCCCTTGAAGCCCTCATTGAAGGGTAAAGACAAGCAAGAATGCTAACGATTAAGGCACTAAAGCAAATAAAAAAAATGTCAGAGTATCTTAAAATATAGGGCATTGACGTAATGTAATACAAACCAGTCGGTAAGAACTCAAAGCCAAATAGGTATCGAATAACTCCTTCAACACTGTCTAAATTCACTAATATACTTATACCAATAATTACTCCACATAGAATACCTAAAATAATAATTAAAAGACCTTGACAGAAGAAAATTTCAGCAAGATCTTTGGAGGAAAAACCAATACTTCTTAGAACTGCGATATCGCGCTTTTTATCGTCTACTGAAATAGAAAGCATCACGATGACATTAAAGGTTGCAATCAAAATAATTAGAAACAAAAGCACACTCATAATGGTTTTCTCGATCATAATTGCATCAAACAAAGTCTGGTTTTCTTCAGTCCAGTCTTTAACGTTATAATATGAATCCGTGTTTTTACTGATGAATTTTTCAATATCCTCAGCTACGACCCTTGCTTGATAAGCATTTACAAGTTCTATGGCAATACCATTAATAGATTGTCCCAGTTCAAGCAAAGATGAGGCTCTATCTATATGAATGATTCCTTGCGAAGAATCAAATTGCTGTAAACCAAACTCAACAATCTCTCTCAGATTAAAGTACTGAGTATCGGTGAAACCAAGCTTACCATTAGGATTCACTCTGGCAACAGTTAATATAATCGTATCGCCTGGTTTGAGATTTAATTTCAAAGCCAATCCTTTCCCCAGTATTATTTCGTCCATACCTAGATCCTTCAGATCAATACCAAAGAGAGAACCTTCGTATTTATCTCTGATAAAAACTGGATCGATTCCTTGGATGAATACCGCAGAAGATTCTTTTTGATGATTTAAAATTGCTTTTGTTTGGATGAAGGGATAGGAAAATTCAACCTCTTTAAATTGACCTAAATCAACCAAAATATCCTGCCATTTCCTAATCGGCTGATTAGACTTAATTGTGATATCTGAATTTAGCCTTATCACTCTTTCTTGAATCTCTGCTTCAAAACCATTCATGACAGAGAGCACAATGATCATCGCAGCAACACCCAGAGCAATTGCTATAGATGATGAAAAAGTAACCATCGATACAAAACGACTCTGCTCTTTTGAGAAGAGCTGCTTGTAGGCGATAAAAAAAATTTTCAGTAAGGCTTTCAAATATCTCCTTCTTTGCTATAAACATCATAAAGATTAACCATCTAAACACGAAGAAAAAAATCAAATATGTGAAATAATACGAATTTCTCAATCACGTTATTATTTGATGCAAAAACAAAATCAAAAAATATTTTTCAACAAAAAGGATATTTGCTCCACAAAAGATACTCAACATTATGGGCAACTTTATGGTTCTGCTACCAGTCTTGCTATTGCCGAAAATATCGAAAATAAAACTGGTCCAAAAATTATCATTACTCCTGATATGGATTCAGCAGAAAAAATCTGCATTGAGGTCAATTTTTTTACTGATTTCAATTTTTCCATTGCATTGTTTCCAGACTTAGAAATTCTTCCTTATGATATCTCTCCACCAAGTAAACAGGTCATTGCAAATCGCTCCGAAATTCTCTTCAAAATGACTACTAATGAAATCGATGTGCTGGTTCTGAATGCAGCAAACTTACTCTGGAGACTACCACCTAAGGATTTCTTCACACAACAAAGTTTTTCACTCCAAGAAGGTCAATCATTTTCAATGAATCGAATGAAACCAAGATTAAAGAACAATGGTTATGAACGAGCATCATTGGTTACTCAACCTGGAGAATTTTGTGTGAGAGGCTCATTGATTGACGTCTTCTCACCACTCTATAAAAACCCCATCAGAGTTGATTTTGAAGATGACAAAATTGATTCGATAAGGGTTTTTGACATAGATTCTCAAATGACCGTCAATCGTATTAAGAAGGCGACAATAATACCTTCCGATCAATATCCTAAAAATAATGAAACAATAGATTTTTTCAAAATCAATTTGAGAAACCACTTTGAAGGAAATCAATTGGAATGGCCTCTTTATAATTTCATTGAATCAGATGCGGAATCCTATGGTGTTCATAATTATTTACCTTTTTTCTTTAAATCGATGTCATCCATTTGGGATTATTGCACTTCAGAATATGAACTTTTTTGTTTGAATGACATAAAAACCCCAATCAGGGAGCATCAAAAAATAATTCAGGAAAGATTCAAAGTCGCTGGCAATAAAGAACAGCCTAGTATTGATCCGAGTGAGTTATTTTTTGATGCCAAAGAACAAATTAACTATATCAATAATCTCAATCCTATTAACATTCAAAATAAAAAATTCAGACCCAGTTCCAAGCACCATATACATAACTTTCAAACAAAACCTATAGGACTTATCAAACCTTCAAAAACTTCCTCAATTGATGACAATGTTATGAACTTAATTGAAACGTCAACATCTAAAGTTTTACTATCTATTACTAATACCAACCATTTCCAAGCTCTCAAAAATCAATTTAATCAACATCCTGTCGTTGAGAAAGAAATCAAGAGCTGGAAGGAGTTTTTAAAAAAAGAGAAAGGCATCTATCTAACACAGCAATTAATTCATCAAAGTTTTATCGCACCAAAATCAGAAATTATGGTTATTGGTGAAGAGGATCTTTTTGGTAAAAACCCCAGAATCAGGAAAAAAAGCAGCTTAATAAATAAAAATCCGGAATCAATCATTCAAGACTTAAAGGATCTTAAGGTTGGTTCTTTGGTTGTGCACGATGAATATGGGGTTGGAATATATCAAGGTTTATCCTCAATGAAAATAGATGATATTGATTCAGAATTCTTAACAATCGAATACGCCCTAGGTGATTTACTCCATGTGCCTGTAATACTGATGGATTATGTTTCAAGATATATTGGTCAGAGTACTGACAAAAGTATATTGAGTCATTTAGGCAGTGATCAATGGAAGAAATTATGTAACAAAACCAAACAACAAACCCGTGATGTTGCTGCTGAGTTACTTGAAATTTATGCCAATAGAAAAATGACTAGAGGCAGAAGACATATAGCCAATCAAACTGATTATGAAAATTTTTGTGATGGTTTTGAATACATTCTGACTAAGGATCAAGCAAAAGTCATCGATGATGTTCTCAACGATATGGCTTCAAGTAAATCAATGGAAAGATTGGTCTGTGGAGATGTTGGCTTCGGCAAAACAGAAGTCGCACTAAGAGCAACGTTCACTGCTGCCATCAATGGTTTCCAAGTAGCTATTCTTGTACCAACAACACTTCTAGCTCGGCAACATTATGAAACTTTTAGTGAGCGTTTTTTAAACTGGCCAATTAATGTAGACATACTTTCAAGACTCCAAACATCTAAAAAAAATCAACAACTAAGAAAAAATATAAAAAGTGGTTACGCCGATATTGTTATAGGAACGCATGCTTTATTGTCTGATAAAGTAGTATTTAAGAATCTTGGTCTGGTTATTGTTGATGAAGAACATCGTTTTGGAGTCCGTCACAAAGAAAAACTTAAAGGTATAAAAAAAGATGTTGATTATCTGACACTTACAGCAACACCAATTCCCAGAACACTGAATATGGCTATAGGTGATCTGAAAGATATTTCAATGATTACAACCCCTCCAGAAGGTAGGATCCCAGTAAAAACATTCATTAGCCAGTGGGACAGAGACCTCATTCGTGAAGCATGTCAGAGAGAAATTAATCGAGGCGGACAGATTCTTTTTATTCACAACAAAATTGACGGTATTGAGAATATTGCTGAAAGCATCAAGCAAATCATGCCGGAAATCTCACTAGAAATGGCACATGGACAAATGAAAGAAAAATCTCTTGAAAAAGTGATGCTGCAATTTTACCACAACGAATGTGACATTCTATTGGCTACTTCAATCGTTGAAAGCGGTCTAGACATACCCAATGCCAATACCATTATCATTAATAAAGCTGATCGATTCGGTTTGGCACAACTTCACCAGCTCAGAGGTCGTGTTGGAAGATCGGAAAGACAATCTTATGCTTATTTGATCGTACCACCAAAGAATCAATTGACAACGGAGGGAACCCAGCGTCTTGAAGCCATTGAAGCTATTGAAGATTTGGGTGTGGGCTTTATTTTAGCTACACACGACCTTGAAATAAGGGGTGCTGGTGAAATATTAGGAGATGAACAAAGTGGTCAAATACAAAAAATTGGCTTTAGTCTCTATAAAGATATGCTCGCTCAAGCCATCAATTCTCTTAAAGATAGCTCCAGTACACAAAGCTCGTTGGTCTCTTGTGACATCAACTTGAATATTCCAGCATTGATCCCAGAAAATTATATGCCTGATGTCCACCTCAGGCTTACGATGTATAAGAGAATTTCAAAAGCTAGATCCAAAATAGAAATCAATGACATCAAACATGAATTAATTGATCGTTTCGGCGATTTACCAAAGCAAACAAAAAACCTCCTCTTAATGGCACATTTGAGAAATAAAGCAAGCGGCTTAGGTATTAATAAAATTAGAATAGACAAGAGATATGGAAGAATCTTCTTTGACCCATCCACATCGATAGAAACAAAAAACTTGATCAATTTAATCGATTCAGAACCTGATATTTTCAAAATGTTTACTGATCAATCACTTGGTTTTAAAGGGAATTTCCCTCAAGTTGATGACCGGGTATTAAAACTTCGCTCCATCATAAGCTATTTTGAACAAGATCTAGTTTAGTCTTACTCTCCACTAAATTCGATTCAGTATCATAGCTGTTATTCAATAAAGGTCTGAGAGAACTTGATTTTTTCTCAAGGTTCGTAAATTGTTCACCAGAAAAATGGAGTTTTGACAAGCATTCAGAAACTGCCTGCATAGAATTACAAATCAAAACAAAATCGCAACCTGCTTCTAGGGAAGCGTTTACTTTTTGCATCGTTGATGATAAAAAATCTGTGCTCTTCATCATTAAGTCATCAGAAAAAATAATCCCATTAAATTGGAGTTCTTTTTGCAAATATTCTATTAGCCAAAACTTAGAAAATGTTGCCAGTTTCTTATCTACGAGTGGGTACTTGATATGTGCAGTCATGATGCCTCTTAGACCTTTATTTATTAGATTTTTATAGGGCTGTAGGTCTTTGCTAATTGTCCGAATTGACCTTTGATCAACAGGTGTATTTTGATGCGAATCTTCTTTTACAAAACCATGACCGGGGAAATGTTTTGCAATGCACTGCATTCCAATATCTTGAAAGCCATCAAAAAACGAGGAAGCCAAATGGCCTACTATTTTGGGATCACTGTGGAAGGATCGACTGCCAATAATTTCTGAAACTCCATAATCTATATCTAAAACAGGGGCAAAACTAAAATCTATACCGACATTCATGAGCTCAATTCCTAGAATTTTTGCTGCATAATATGCTGCTTGCATAGCAATGTGATCCGATTGATCATACATTTTTCCTAAAGATCTCATCTCAGGAATTGGATAGAAATCATCTTGAAATCTTTGCACTCTGCCACCTTCCTGATCAACACTTACAAACAAACTAGGATATTTTAGCGCCTTGATGGAGTTGACAAGCATTTTCAACTGATCCTTGTTTTGGTAATTTCTGGAAAATAAAACAACACCGCCAACAAGATCATTCAGCAAGATTTGTTCTTCATCTCTGGAAAGCTCTGTGCCGCTAATGGAGATAAATAATGGACCTAATCGCATTGCAATATTAATTATTATTCAATATCAACTGGAGTACCAGCAACAACGGCATCAAAAACATCTTTGACATCATTATTGCTCATGTTGATGCATCCTTTAGAACCTGGAATTCCTAAAATATTTTGATCTGGTACTCCGTGGATGTAGACAAAACGCTGCATGGTATCGACATCACCGAGTCTATTTTTTCCAATTTCTATGCCACTCAACCAAAGAATCCTTGTTAAAATCCAATCACCCTCTTGTAAATTGTGATACTTTTTAGAAAATACTTCGCCTGTTGATCGTCGTTCTTTAAAGATTGTGCCTATTTTTTGACCATCTCCAATTTTTGCTCTGATAATGTGCTGACCTCTTGGGGTGCAGAAGCTATTTTTCACTTCACCAGGTCCATATTTTGAAGTAGAAACTAAGTATGTTTCTACACCTTCAGAGTCAATTAACTCAAGTGTTTGGGAACAAATAGAAATTTTAATCCTTGTAGTCACAAAAACAAAACTAGCTTTGTTTCTCCCATCTTTTAAGGAATACTTCAAAATGTTTCTTATTGGTGTCTTTGAGCATTATTCTGAATTGTTTTAATTTAATGGAAAGCTGATCTTCAGACAATTTGCCAATCATTGTTTGATACTTAAGAAAAACTAGATATGTATTGAAAACATCAAAATCACAATCATTGCTAATACCCTCCTCATTACCTTCAAGATAGGAATTCCAAACCTGCCCTCCCCGTAAATTGATGTTTCCTGGAAAACCAAGCCCTCTGGAAACTTGATCTAGGCTGCCCTGTTCTTTTGGATGATGACCAGATAAAGAGTCTTTAATATCTATGTGCCAAGATTTTTTTTGCCAATAAGATGCTGCATCCACCTGATTAAATAAAGCTCGATAATTCAGTACAGGTAAATCAAATAAAAGACCATTCCAAGTTACTAAGCAATAATCTTCCTTTTCAAGTGTGTTATAAAAACTTTGAATAATTAATTTTTCATCGTCCCCATTAACAACTAATGATTTAAGTTCCAATGTATCTTCAGCATCGATTAACACTGAAATTGAAATTACTTTTTGAAGATAGAGAGGCAAGAATTCCTCTCCTGTTTTCTGTTGCTGCTGAAAAAACATGGCACGACCAATATCTTCATTATTTAATCCATCAAGATTAAGAAATCGCCGACCATAATCAAGATCTGGTATGGTTTCGACGTCAAATATCAAGTAGTTCATTTCAATTTTTCTCTAATACAACAAACGCTTGAGCCCAATGACCTTCATCTGTCAGACTAATGTGTGAATTAGTAATATGATGTTTCTGAAGTAGTGATTGAGTTTTCTCAGAAAATATTAATTGGGGTTTCCCTGTTTTATGTTGAATTACACCGATATCTTTCCAAGTGATACCTTGTGAAAACCCCGTTCCAAGGGCTTTTACTGTCGCTTCCTTGCCTGCAAACCTATTTGCCAAGAATTTTACTGGATTGGACTGAGAATAAAAAAGCTCTTTTTCTTCAGAGCATAAAATTTTGTCGGTAAATCTTTGACCATATTTCTCGTTGAGCTTCTGTATTCGTTTTACGTTTACCAAATCAATGCCAATACCGAATATGCCCATCATCTGGCATCCATCATAATTTTTTTGAGGCTACTAACGGCCTTTGCCATTCCTAAATCAACTGATTTTGCGACAATAGCATGTCCGATATTAAGCTCTAGAATCTCTTCTATTGACGCTATAGGTGCTGTATTTTCGTAATTCAATCCATGACCAGCGTGCACTTTTAAGCCTATCCTAGTTCCATGTATAGCACACTCTATAATTCGATTTAATTCATATTCTTGGTCATTATCATTAACTGCATCAGCATAATTTCCTGTGTGCAATTCAACCACTTCTGCACCCCCTAATTGACTTGATTCAATTTGTCTTGGATCAGGATCAACAAAAAAAGCTACTCGAATACCCGATTTTTTTAGTTTTGCCGAAGCTTGTGATAATGGATCTATCTGATCCATTACATTCAAGCCTCCTTCAGTTGTTAATTCTTCTCTTTTCTCCGGAACTAAACAACAATCAGATGGTTTTATTGAACAAGCAAAATCGATCATTTCTCTGGATAATGCCATTTCTAAATTTACCCTAGTTCTAGTTAAACGAACCAATCTTTCCACGTCACGATCCTGAATATGCCGCCTATCTTCTCTTAAGTGAACTGTGATGCTATCAGCACCGTGTTCTTCTGCGATAAGAGCCATCTCAACCGGGTCTGGATACGTGGTACCTCTTGCTTGACGTAACGTTGCGATGTGGTCAACGTTTACTCCAAGTAATAATTTTTGTTTTCTTGTCATAATTAATATCCAATCATTCTTCATATGATATAACAACATCCAATTCGCTGAAACTTGAAGCGGAAATGAATTTAGAATAAAGTAGCTTGACTTATTAACTGGGGGAAACAATGACTAAACTTTCTCAATTTGCAACCGTTGATCCTTTCGATGGAATGAATAGTAAAAATCCAGGAAAAGCTCAGAATTTAATTAATGGTGAATGGGTAGATACACCTAAGTATTTTGATGATATTCCAGATCCTATTACAGGAGAATATTTTATAGATATCCCAGATACAGAGGACCTATCTGACTTCATTCAAAATCTTGAAAAATGTCCTAAAAGCGGCCTGCACAATCCATTAAAAAATAATGATCGTTATATCATGTTGGGAAATGTTTGTGCAAAAGCTGCTGCACTTCTTGCTGATCCAGAGGTGGAAGGCTTCTTTGTACGTCTGATACAACGAGTTATGCCAAAAAGTGACAATCAATGCTTGGGTGAAGTGAGAGTTACAAGAACTTTTTTGGAAAACTTTGCAGGTGACGGTGTTCGTTTCTTGGGAAGAAGTTTTTCAAATCCAGGAGACCACCTGGGTCAAGAATCTTCAGGTTATAGATGGCCATTTGGATCTGTTGTAATCGTTGCTCCTTTTAACTTTCCACTTGAAATTCCTGCATTGCAATTCTTGGGTGCACTGTTCATGGGAAATCGACCGTTAATCAAATCTGCAACAACGGTTGGCATTGTTTTTGAGCAATTTCTAAGACTATTAATTCACTGTGGCCTTCCTGCAATTGACTCTGACATGATTCATTGTCGGGGTTCAAAAATGGGTAAATTGATTTCTGACGCTAACGATAAAATAAGAATGGTTCAATTCACTGGCTCTTGTGAAGTGGCTGAAAGGATTTCTGAGGACATGAATGGAAAAATCAGAGTAGAAGATGCAGGATTTGATTGGAAAGTTATCGGGCCCGATTACGATCCAGATTGGAGTGATTATGTAGCCTGGCAATGTGACGAAGACGCTTACAACGCATCCGGACAAAAATGTTCAGCCCAAAGTATATTATTTGTTCATAAAAACTGGGAAAACGACCTCCTGCCAAAATTAAAACAATTGGCAGAACGAAGAAAATTAGAAGACCTCAGTATTGGTCCTATATTAACGTGGAATAATGATCAATTATTTGATCACATCAATAGTCTTCTAGAAATACCTGGTGCCACTTGTTTATTTGGTGGAACTGAACTTAAATCTCACACGATCCCAAAAGTGTACGGTGCGATTACTGCAACTGCAATTCTTGTACCTGTGGATCAACTCCTAGGTAAGGATTTTGAAGTAATTACTAGTGAAGTTTTCGGACCAGTTCAGGTAGTAGTGGTATATGAAAATAAGGATCTATCTATCATTATGGAAGCTTTGGAGAGAATCCCACAAAATCTCACAGCTGCAATTGTAAGTAATGATGTTCATTTTCAACAACAGGTTCTTGGCAATACTGTCAATGGAACCACTTATACGGGGATGAAAGCGAGAACAACTGGTGCTCCTCAAAATCATTGGTTTGGACCAGCAGGAGACCCGAGATCAGCAGGGATAGGTACTTCTGAAGCCATCATAACTACTTGGAGTGGGCATAGGGAGATTATTAAAGATATCGGTCCACTTGATCCTAAATGGGAGATACCTGAAAATTTATAGAATGACATGAAGAGATCCCTCCAGAAAGATTTGATTCATAAAGAATTAGAGTTCGGTGCAGATACTTATAAACCTCTCCCTGTGGTGTTGTCCAAAGGCTCAGGTGTATGGGTTTGGGATGTGGATGGAAATAAATACCTTGATATGATGTCCGCTTATTCAGCGGTGAGTCACGGTCATTCTCACCCCGAGCTGATTAAAGTTTTACGGGAACAATCTGAACGCTTAGTACTAACCTCTAGAGCTTTTTATTCCGAGACTCTTGGAGCATTTTTGGAAAAATTGACAGAGATTTCAGGTTTCGCAGTTGGTTTACCGATGAACACAGGTGCGGAAGGGGTGGAAACAGCCATTAAAGCTGCTAGAAGATGGGGCTATAAAAGCAAAAAAATACCTCCTAACAAGGCTGAGATTATAGTTGCTGATCAAAATTTTCATGGAAGAACAACCACAATCATCAGTTTCTCCTCAGACAAAGAATCCAAAGATAATTTTGGTCCCCTTACCCCAGGATTTAAGACAGTGAAATTTGGTTGCATTGATTCACTTCAATCTGCGATTACTGAGAATACTGCAGCTGTACTTGTAGAGCCCATTCAAGGTGAAGCTGGAATTGTGATTCCAGATCCATCTTGGTTACCAAAAGTTCGTAAGCTCTGTACGGAAAATAATGTGCTTCTAATCTTAGACGAAGTCCAATCAGGTCTTGGAAGAACAGGAAAAATGTTTGCCTATGAACATTCTTCGATAAGGCCTGATGGATTGATTTTAGGAAAAGCATTGGGTGGTGGTCTACTTCCAGTGTCTTGTTTTCTTAGCAGCAAAGAGGTCATGCAGTGGTTTGTTCCTGGATCCCACGGCTCAACATTTGGTGGTTTTTCATTAGCAGCTGCCATCGGAAAAAGGTCTATTGAAGTCATAGAAGAGGAACAACTTGCAGAAAACAGTATGAAACTTGGAAACTATTTTCTTAATCAATTGAAGGAAATATCTAGTCCTATTATCTTGGAAGTACGCGGTAAAGGTCTTTGGATTGGTGTTGAAATTGACGCAGAGATAATTTCTGGTAGGGAATTGTGTAAACGTTTGCTGACTAAAGGGATCCTCAGTAAAGAAACTCACAAAACGGTTATCCGTTTTGCTCCTCCGTTGGTTATTACAAAAAAAGAAATAGATTGGGCATTGGATATTTTTAAGCAAGTAATCTTGGAAATCGAGACTGAACAACTCAATTAAATCATTCATGGCAGCACAATCAACCAATCATATTCTACTCATTGAACCTGCAGAATTTTTTAGTAATCTAGAAACAATCGATACCAATCATTTCCAAAAAATAAATCAAGAAGAAGAAAAGGATAAAATTTTTAGAAAAGCTTTGGACGAATTTAGAACTTTTGAACAGACTCTAAGAGATAATCATATCCATGTAACCACACTCAAAGGACAAACAGGCTGTCCTGACAATATTTTTCCTAACTGGGCTGTGACCTTTGAGAATAAAACGATGCATTTGTTCAGCATGATGGCTGAAAATAGAAGACTAGAAAAATTAGAGGATCACATCGATTTTCTTAATAGAGTTTATCAAACAACTACTGATTTAACTGAGTTCGAAAAACAAGGCATATTCTTAGAGGGAACAAGCAGTATGGTTCTTGATAGAGTCAATAAAGTTGCCTATATGGGGCTATCACCAAGATCGAATAAAAAAATAGCTTGCCGATGGGCTGAGGAAAATGACTATGAGATTATAATTTTTGAAACCCAAGGACATATTGGCAAACCAATTTATCACACTGATGTGCTGATGTTCATTGGCACTGATGTGGCCGTTATTTCTACCAACACTATAAAAAAAGAATATCAATCAACAGTCAAAAATAAATTGAGTCAGATGCATTCAATTATTGAAATTACGAGAGCCCAGATACTAAACTTTTGTGGGAATTGTATGGAGGTTAAAGGTGACAATAATGAATTGAACCTGGTGATGTCAACTCGTGCATATAATTCATATTCTGGAACACAGAAGCAATTACTCCTTGAGCACTATGATAAAATCATTCACTCAAATATAACAACTATTGAAAACTATGGTGGTGGTTCTGCAAGATGCATGATGATGGAACTTTTCTAAATTGACTATGATAAAAGAACATAAATTTGGAATCATTATTATTTTTCTGATTTTAGGGTCGTTACTGAGCAGTGAGTTGGCATCCAATGAGAACTCATCCTTACTGATCATCAATGCAAAAATCATCGATGGAACGGGAGGCGCTGCTCGATTAGAGTCTGTGAGGATCAATGGCAACCGAATCCAAGAACTTGGTCAATTAAGACCTCTACCTGGAGAAATAATACTAGATGCTACAGGACTTGTTCTGTCCCCAGGATTCATTGATACCCACAGCCATCATGATATTTCAATCTTCAACATGCCTGATGCTCTTTCAGCAACCAGTCAAGGGATAACTACTATAGTTGTGGGTCTGGATGGTTTTTCAACAGTACCTCTCTCTAACTTCTTTGCCAAAGTGAAAGATAATCCGCTTGCAGTCAATATTGCCTCATACTCTGGGCACAATTCACTTCGGAATATAGTTATAGGCAAGGACTATCAAAGATTTTCCACACCAAAAGAAATTGAAGACATGAAAAACCTTCTCCGATTAGACATGAAAGCTGGTGCGCTAGGGTTGTCAACTGGACTTGAATATGATCCGGGTATTTACTCAGAAACCGATGAGGTTGTTGCCTTGCTAGAAGTTGTCCCGAAGGATCAAGGACGGTACGCCAGTCATATTCGCAGTGAAGATGTTCATTTGGAATCAGCACTTGATGAATTTATAGAGATCAGTCGAAAATCACAACTTCCCTCGCAAATATCACATATCAAACTTGCGAGAAGGGATTTATGGGGTCAAACGTCTTGGATGATCAATAAACTGAATGCTGCTCGCCACGAGGGTCTGGATATCACAGCAGACATCTACCCCTATACCTACTATGAATCGACAATGAGAACACTTTTTGCCAAGCGTGATTTCGATAATAGGGAGAGTGCTGAATTTGCTCTAACTGAATTAGTTCATCCAAATCAGCTGACACTTTCTCATTACGAACCAGACCCAAATTTAGTGGGTAAAACTATAGCTGAAATTGCTGTGATGAGAAAAGAAGATCCAGTTACGGTGCTGATGAATTTGATTAAAGAAGATAAAACAAAAACAGACTCAGCAATTGGTGTGGCTATGACACAACCAGATATAGATAAATTGATGCAGTGGGAACATAGCAACATATGCTCAGATGGGGAACTGAATAATGGTCATCCCAGAGGTCGGGGTGCTTTTGCTAGAATTTTAGCAAATTATGTACGCTCAAGAGGAATCCTAGGATGGGAGACAGCCATTCACAAGATGACTCAACTTTCTGCTCTGCATATGGGATTTAAAAATCGAGGTGTAATCAAGTCAGGTGCCATTGCAGATTTAGTCTTATTTGATCCGGAAAAGATCCAAGACAATGCCACAATGGATGATATCAACAGATTATCATCGGGTATCATTAATGTTTGGGTAGGAGGTGAATTGGTTTACTCTGATAAGAAATCAACAGGTCTAAGACCGGGACAGGTTATCAGGAGAGCTGACTGAAAAAATTACTACCCAAGATTTCTTATAACTTAGAATACTCTTGATAAGTTTTTGGATCAGTGTCACCTTCGGTGGAAAAAATCAATACCCTTGAATTATCATCCAGTGAAAGTTCTTCCTTTATTAGGCGATGTCTTTGATTTATGCAAACCTCGTGGAGAAATCCAATTGGAGCTGCCCCACTCTCGCCTGAGACGATAACTGCATCATTGCTTATTGGATTTGCTAATAATTGCATGCCTTTTATTGCAATCTCATCCTCACAAACCACAAACGCATCACAATTAGATTTGATGATGTCCCATGCCAGAATACTTGGCTGACCACATGCAAGTCCTGCCATCATTGTATTCAGTTCCTTTGTTAAATGCGGTTTGCCATCCCCGATTTGTATGGAATTAAAATAACAAGCTGCTCCTGTTGGTTCCACTAAAATTAATTTAGGCAGAGCTTTGGGACTTGCCAAGAAATAGGAAAATACCGATGCAGCAAAGGAACCAACTCCTGCTTGGGCAATCACGTGTGTCGGCCATTCAGTCGTCTGATCTGCAAATTCTGACACCAAGCTGAAATAACCTTGCATAATATGTTTAGGTACAGTCTGGTATCCTTCCCAAGAAGAATCTTGAAGCAATACCCAATCATTCTCTTTCGCTTGTTGGGCAGAAAACAGGACTGTCTCATCATAATTAAGTTCAGTGATTTCTGCCTGAGCTCCATGTGCTTGGATTGCCTCTAAACGAGCTTTCGAAGTACCTTTGGGCATAAAAACTACAGCATTGCAACCAAATTGCTCGGCACACCAAGCAACTGCTCTACCATGATTACCATCGGTAGCCGTGATGAATGTTAATGATTTGAGCTCATTTGGATTTGCTGTAATCGTATCAAAGTTAACTCTTCCGTTTTTCAATTCCAGCAAACGTTGTATTTCTTTGGCTATGGCGTAACTTGCCCCCAAAACCTTAAATGCCTTTAACCCAAAACGCTGACTCTCATCCTTTAATATTAAGGAATTAATTTTAAATTTTGCAGCAAGACCTTCCAGTTTTAATAAGGGTGTGTATGCGTAACCGGGTAAACTTTGATGAAAAAAACTGACCGCTTCTATCTGATCACCACCTACAAAATGGGGCACCTCTCTTTGTTCTGAGAGAAATGGATTTAAAATGCATTTTATCATTGGCTCCTCTCTATTAATCTCATCGATATCATCCGGCTTGTATCAAATTATGAGAAGTAAAAGCTTGATATTCTAGATCATCAGGGCTTACTTGCGTCGGTAAATTGGGCTGCAAGAAGACACAGGATTTCAAACATCATTGTGACTCCGACCAGAGAAGTGTTTCCGGTATGATCAAATGGAGGGGAAACCTCAACCACATCGCCACCAATGAGATCAAGACCATCCAATCCTCGAAGGAGTTGTTGTGCTTCCAGTGTTGTTATTCCGCCAACTTCTGGTGTTCCTGTACCCGGTGCATAGACTGGATCAAGACCATCCACATCGAACGAAATATAGGTTGGTCCTTCACCCACTACTTTTCTGGCCTCTTCAATGATATTTTTGACCCCCAATTCTGTGAATTCCTCTATGAACACCACTCGCATCCCACTGGTCAAAGAAAAATCAATTCCATCAAGAAAATTTTGCCCGCCACGAATACCGATTTGGATGGTTCGCTTGGGATCCAATAAACCATCTTCAACAGCCAAACGAAATGGTGAACCGTGGTGAAATTTAGAGCCCCATATATCACCCCAAGTATCGGTATGTGCATCAATATGTACCATCCCAATGGGTTTATCAGTCACAATCCCTTTGAAAATTGGATAGCTAATGGAATGATCACCTCCTGCACTGATAGGCAATACACCGGCTTCATGGATTCTTCTAAAAAAGTTCTCGATATCCTGATTAACGATTTGATGGTCAAAAGGTTTGGAAAATCGAACATCACCGACATCAGCAATTCTTGCTAACTCAAAAGGGTTGATCCGGGTGACATGATGAAATTCACGAATGAAACTTGATTGACTTCTCATTTCCCGAGGTCCATGACGGGCACCTGGACGATTAGTAACGCCTCCATCATAAGGAACGCCAACCAATGCAATGTCTAATTTCTCAAGAGTATTTACCAGAGGAGTTCTCATGAACGTAGGCAATCCCCCATATCGAGGTTCCAACATGGTCCGATAATTTTCCCCTGTTACAGGAGATTTGTGATCATAGAATTTTTTCATGACATTTCATTCATTATAAATTTATTTTAAGATCAATTAATTATAATCAATTGTATGAAGGATTATGAAGAATAGTGTTCTTGATCTCCACGGTATCAGTCATAACCAAGTTGATAGAGTCGTGGAAAATTTTGTTTTGCTACACCAAAGTCAAATTCCATTGGAAATCATTTGCGGTAACAGCCAAGTCATGGTTAATCTAGTAATTTCTATATTAAATCGGATAGGTTGTGAGAATTTTGAAAGGGTAGATTATGGAACCATAATAATCCGTAAACTATAACTTCTGGCTTAATCATTCACCACTTTTTCTTTCAATGGATTTAAATACTTTCTTACTCATTAATTCTTTGCCATCAAGATGATATTGGATCGATAAACGCACTATTTTCTTGGCGCATCTTAAGGTTTCAGGATCAGAGAAATCTCCTTCATTGATTGCTTTTATCCAAAGACCTTTGATTAAAAATGAACCAGAATTTTGATCTCTTTTTGAGACAAAACCTTGTCCTGCAGTAAAAACATAATTTAAACCAGCCTCAATTGGTTTTTGTGAAAGAGTTTCAGTTTCAAAATTTATGGCATAACCTATTTCTGAAAGTAGAAAAATCTCAAATCTTCGTAAGCTAGGTTCAATGGATTTTAATTCGGAAAGATCATGGAGAGTAGCTGTATATAACTTAAAAAGATCTGGGTAAGGATCTGCAATTTTAAGAAATGATAAGATCAATTCATTCAAATAAAAAGCAGGAATCAAATGTTTACCTTTGATATTCGATATATTTTCACCAGAAATTTCAGCCTCTCTTAAGGTCTTCAATTGCGACTTTCCAGACCACGATAAACGAAGTGGCAAAAATGGTTGGAGCAATGATTTAAACTTTGATTTTGGCCTTTTTGAACCCTTTGCAATTAAATCTATACGCCCGAATCTGTGACTGAAAACATGAATAATTTGACTGGTCTCAGAATACGGTCTTTGATGTATGAGAAAACTGGGTTCATTCTCTATAATATCCTTTCTGGCCATATCATTAGACTCTTGTTTTCTGCTTGACCTTAACTACTGAGGATAAAAAAACTTTTTTCCCGAGTAGTTTTTCGATTTCTTTTCTAGACTCCGTGCCAACTCTTTTTAACGTTTGTCCCTTTTTACCAATAATAATCTTTTTATGGGATTCTTTTTCAAGAAGGATCGAAAGTTCAACCAGCATTAAGTTGGGCTTCTCCTCCAAATGATCTACCTCACAGGTAAAACTATACGGCAACTCCTCTCTTAATGATCTCATGAACTTCTCTCTCACAATTTCAGAAATTCTAAAGACTATGTTTTTATCAGTTAGGATTCCTTCATCAAAATGAGCTTTCTGAATAGGTAAATATTGTTCAATTAAAGCTCTTAAGCGATTGATATTTTTTGCTCGTAAAGCAGAAACTGGGACAATTTCTTTGAACTCAGATTTAATCGAAGATTGAGCCAAAAAATCTAGGATCTGGGTTTTATCCTTATATAAATCAATTTTATTAACTATTAATATTTTATCCAAAGCAAATTCCTCTATCTTTTGTATCAAATCATTATCATCTTTTTTCCAGCGGTTAGCTTCCACAACAATTAAAGCAAGATCGGCCATGGCTAAGGCATTCCTTGTTTCTTTGTTAATCTGCTTTGGATTTAATTTTTTTTGTCTCCCAGAAAGTAAACCAGGGGTGTCAATGAAGATAATCTGAGCATCGGGAAGATGAGCAATTCCTAATATGTTCATTTGTGTCGTTTGGGGTTTGGCTGTGACAATGGAAACTTTCTCACCAACGAGTGCATTAACTAAGGTGGATTTCCCTACGTTTGGTCTTCCTATAACAGCAACATAACCACTGTGAAAATTGTCTCTAACCATTCTTCATCAGCTTAAGAGCCTTGGAAGCTGCCTTTTGCTCAGCAAGACGAATGCTGTTCCCAGTGGCTTGGGTGGCAATACCTTCTGATTTGATTAAACATTCAACAAAAAATATTTGCTCATGCTGCTTTCCATCTTTACGAATTAGTGAATAAACTGGCAGTTCTTTATTCATTTCCTGCAATCTCTCTTGCAAGACACTTTTATGATCTTTGTGTTCGGAATCTAGGTTTAAATTCTTGATTCTAGAATTGAAAATCTTCAGAACTACTTTTTTGACTGCCTCATAGTCTCCATCTAAAAATACTGCCCCTATGATTGCTTCAAGAGCATTGGATAAAAGTGATAGGCGCTGACGTCCACCCGATGATATTTCACCCTTTCCCAAAATTAGATGTTGATCAACGTTTAACTCTTTGGCTATGTTTGCTAAAACATCTCCTTTTACCAAGTTGGATCTGGCCCTACTTAAAAAACCCTCCGTTTGACCGGTAAAAGATTGAAAAAGATACTCACTAATCACAAGATCTAAAACAGCGTCTCCAAGAAATTCAAGCCGCTCATTATGCTCACCGGAAAAACTGCGGTGAGTCAGTGCAGTTTTTAAAAGTATTTTATCTCTAAAACTGTACCCAAATTTCTTCTCACACCACAAATCAGTTTTCTGCATGGCGATATTTGTAATACTTGATTAATTCCGTCATTCAATTGTTTGCCAAACTCTATTCCAATTTGGCGTGTTTTCAAAATCCCAGTTAAACCAAATTTTTGTTGCCGTGCCAACCAGGTAAGTATCTGAAACAAATCCAGGACTAGAGTAACGGCTATCTTTGCTATTGTCCCTGTTATCTCCCATTAAGAAATAATGATCACTAGGAACAGTGTATTGCCCTTCCAAGCCCTTCTTTGTAGGGACAAGTAACATCAGATGTTTTTTGCCTGCAAAATCTTCCTCGTAGACATGAGCTCCATATTGGCGTGGATGTTTATATACGGATTGGTATTTATTAGGTATTAACTCTCCATTGATGCTAATTTGCTTGTCTCGATAAATAACTTTATCACCAGGTAATCCGACTAAACGTTTGATGTATTTAATAGACGGGTCAGATGGCAGGTTGAATACAACAACGTCCCCTCTTTCTGGCTTGGAAGTTGAGAGAAATACTTTATTGGTTATCGGCCATCTAAGACCGTATGCGTATTTTTTGACAAGAATAAAGTCTCCCTTGATTAAGGTTGGCATCATTGAACCTGACGGAATACGAAATGGTTCAAAAACAAATGCCCTTAAAGTAAAAACAATTAGCAATAGTGGGAACAATCCTCTGGAAAATTCAACCACATTTGAATCTTTCTCTAGAAAAAAATGCCCAAAAAGCCAAATGGCTCCGAAAACCATGGTAATTAGAAATAAAATTGCTTGAAAATCAAAAATCATAAAGCACATTATAAAGTCATTGATCGTAAAAAAATGACTCAATTATGAATTAATGGTGATTATTTTTTTTGAAGTGAAGAGCCTTTTTTCATCATGATGAGGAAAGCTTCCTGTGGAATTTCTACAGATCCAAATTGTTTCATTCTTTTCTTACCTGCTTTTTGTTTTTCTAACAATTTCTTTTTTCGAGTGACATCACCGCCATAACACTTTGCGGTTACATTTTTTCTCATGGCTCTAACATTACCTCTGGCAATTATTTTTGAACCTATCACAGCTTGCAGGGCAACTTCAAACATCTGTCTAGGAATCAATTGAGTTAATTTTTCAATAATTTTACGACCCTGATGATAAGCCATATCTTTATGAAAAATAACTGAGAAAGCATCGATTTTTTCTCTATTCACTAAAATATCCAATCGCACTAATCTGCTTTCTTGAAATCCTAAAAAACTGTAATCAAAGGATGCATAGCCTTTGGATACAGACTTCAACTGATCAAAGAAATCTAGAACAATTTCAGCTAAGGGAAGTTCATAATCTAATACCACTTGTCGACCCAAATATTGAAGCCGTTTCTGCACCCCTCTTCTTCTTTCACACAACTGTATAACATTACCTACAAAATCGGGAGGCACTAATATACTAGCTTCAATAATTGGTTCACGGATTTCTTTTATATGATTCATTTCAGGAAGAGAATTAGGATTGTCTATTTTGATTACAGCACCATTAGTTTTTAAAATTTCGTAAATGACTGTTGGGGATGTTGTTACCAATTCAAGATTATATTCCCGCTCTAACCTTTCCTGAACAATGTCCATATGCAGCATCCCTAAAAAACCACATCGAAAACCAATCCCTAAAGCAGTCGAGGATTCGGGTTCAAAAAATAATGATGCATCGTTTAATTTAAGCTTATCAAGGGCTTCTCTAAAGACTTCCAGATCTTCGGAAACAGAAGGATATAGACCTGCAAAGACCTTTGGTTGGATAGTTTTAAAACCAGGTAAAGCTGATCGGCTTGGATTGGTTTTATTAGTAATGGTATCTCCTACTGGTGCTCCAAAAATATCTTTAATTCCAGCAATTAAAAATCCAACTTCGCCAGCAGAAAGGCACTCCCTGTTCTCTATCTTGGGAGTAAATACTCCTATTGAGTTAACTGTGTATTCGTAACCGGTCGACATGACGGTAATTTTCTCTCCTTTCCTTATAACCCCATTCTTTATTCTCAGTAATGAAATAACACCAACATATTGATCAAACCATGAATCAATAATCAAAGCTTGCAGCCTGTCTTCTAGAATTCCTTCGGGGGATGGTATTGAGGAGACAATTTGATCCATCAATTCTTCCATACCCTCCCCTGTTTTAGCGCTTATTAATGAAACATTTGTTATATCAATGCCAATAATTTCTTGAATATCCTTAATGGCTTTATCCGGATCAGCAGCTGGCAGATCAATTTTATTGATCACAGGTAAAATTTCTAACCCTTGTTCAATTGCGGTATAACTGTTGGCAACACTTTGAGCCTCAACACCCTGAGACGCATCTACGACCAAAAGTGCCCCTTCACAAGCAGCCAGAGATCGTGAAACTTCATAAGAAAAATCAACATGGCCAGGGGTATCAATCAGGTTAAAGATATATTGATCTTGATCCTTGGGCATGTATTTTAGGGAAGCACTCTGTGCTTTAATGGTTATTCCTCTTTCTTTCTCCAAATCCATCGTATCCAATACCTGATCACTCATTTCTCGCTCATTCAACCCACCACATAATTGGATTAAGCGATCTGCCAGAGTTGACTTCCCATGGTCTATATGGGCAATAATTGAAAAATTTCGTATATTTTTCATTTAAGTTGGTAACCATCGTTGCTGCCTAAGATTTCAGAAATGATTCGTCGAATTCCTGGATCTTGGATTCTTTTTGGATCTGCAAAAAATTCAATCAAAGCAGGGTCTTGAAATTCCAGCAAATGCAGAAATGCTTCTTTATCCTCTGTATTGGCTATTGTATATTTCTGATTAAAGTAATTGAGGAGAAGAAAATCTAACTCCTTTAGGCCTCTTCTACATCTCCATCTAATTTTAGATAATTCGATGGAGCCGTTGTTGGTCACAACTCTCTCGTTGCTATCATCTTTTTTATTTCAGCAATAGCTTGACCGGGATTAAGTCCTTTAGGACATGCCAAAGTGCAGTTCATAATTGTATGACAGCGATATAATTTTGATGAGTCATTAAGTAACTGCAATCGTTCGTCCTTGGCTTCGTCTCTACTGTCTTGCAACCATCTGTATGATGCTAATAATGCGGCAGGACCTAAATATTTGTCACTGTTCCACCAATAACTCGGGCAACTAGTTGAACAACACGCACAAAGGATGCAGGCAGAAGGTTTATCTATCTTCTCTTGTTCCTCTTTGGTCTGATATTGTTCCTTACCTTCAGAAGGAGCTGTGTTTGTTTTCAGCCACGGTTCCACTGAAGCATATTGGTCATAAAAAACCGACAAATCAGTGATTAAGTCTTTTATGACATTCATGTGTGGCAGGGGATAGATTCTGATATCACCTTTTATTTCCTTAATTGATTGCGTACAAGCCAGAGTATTTACTCCATTTACATTGTGTGAACAAGAACCACAAATGCCTTCTCTGCAAGATCGTCGGAATGATAAAGATGAGTCAATCTCTGTCTTGATCTTAATTAATGCATCTAAAACCATAGGCCCACAAGAGTCTAGATCAACCTCAAAAGTATCTAGCCTTGGATTTTGATCTTTTTCTGGATCATAACGATAAATAACAAAGTTTCGAGAATTATTCACCTGTGAGTTTAGTAAAAATGTTCTACCTTTCTTCACTCTTGAATTTTTCGGTAATCTAAAGTCGGCCATTGCTACTTTTCCTTTAATAAACCCTTGCTTTTAAAGGTATGGACTCAATTTCATCTGTTTTAGTATCAAGTTTTACCGGATGATAATCAATTCTTGTTACTCCATCATTACTGAGCCATCCAAGACTATGCTTGAGCCAATTCTCATCATCACGCACGGGATAATCATCGCGGGCATGTGCTCCCCTGCTCTCCTTTCGATGTAATGCACATTGCATGGTAATCATCGCTTGTCCTAGAAGATTTTCAAGTTCGAGAGTTTCAATTAAATCAGTATTCCAGATCAGTCCTTTATCTGAAACTGAAACCTTAGCAAAAGAACTTAAACAATCAGATAACAAATCAGCTCCTTCTTTTAATATCTCTTCAGTTCTAAATACGGAAGCATGTTTTTGCATTATTTGTTGCATTTGATTCCTGATTTCAGCTGTAGAAAGATCGCCATTTGAAAACCGTGTTTTATCAAATTTGTCTATTGTTTTATCCACAATTGTTTGAGGTATATCATTGAGTGTTGAACCAGGAGTGAGAGTCTTTGCACATTGTTGGGCTGCCTCTCGACCGAAAACCACCAAGTCAAGTAAGGAATTAGACCCCAATCTGTTAGCCCCATGCACGGAAACTGATGCACCTTCGCCCAACGCCATCAATCCTGGAACAATCTCTTCTTCACCATCTTGATTCAGAGTAATCACCTCTGTTTTGATGTTGGTAGGAATACCTCCCATGTTGTAATGAACAGTAGGAATGATGGGTATCGGTTCCTTGGTTACATCAACATCGACAAAAATTTTTGCCGTTTCAGCAATTCCGGGTAGTCGTTCCTCAATGACTTGAGGATCCAGATGCTGGAGATTAAGATTCATTCTGTCCTTATTCTCTCCGACGCCTCTTCCTTCAAGAATTTCCATGGTAATCGAGCGGCTAACCACATCCCTAGAGGCTAGATCCTTTGCACTAGGAGCATATCTTTCCATAAATCGTTCGTTCTCAGAATTTGTTAAATAACCACCTTCACCTCTAACACCTTCGGTAATTAAACAGCCAACACCATAAAGACCCGTGGGATGAAATTGGACAAACTCCATATCTTGAAGAGGTAATCCTGCCCTGAGTGCCATGCCTGAACCATCTCCGGTGCAGATATGGGCTGCTGTACAAGAAAAGTAAGCCCTACCATGACCTCCTGTGGCTAATATGACTTTCTGCGCCCTAAAAAGATGAAGTTTTCCGGTTGCCATTTCAAGTGCGAGAACACCTTTACAAGTCCCTTCATCCATCAATAATTCTAGAGCAAAGAACTCAATAAAGAATTCTGCCTTATTTTTTATGGATTGTTGATATAGCGTGTGCAACATGGCATGACCGGTTCTGTCTGCAGCAGCACAGGTTCTTTGTGCTATACCTTCACCAAAATGAGTTGTCATTCCACCGAAAGCTCGTTGATAAATTTTTCCATCAGTGGTTCTAGAGAAAGGAATACCGTATCTCTCAAGTTCAAGTACTGCAGAAGATGCTTGTTTACACATATAGGCAATGGCATCTTGATCTCCTAACCAATCAGATCCTTTGACGGTATCGTACATGTGCCATCGCCAATCGTCTTCCCCCATGTTCCCAAGCGCGGCACTAATACCACCCTGAGCTGCAACCGTATGGCTTCTTGTGGGAAAAACTTTAGTAACACAAGCAGTGGATAGACCTGCTTCTACCAGACCCAATGTTGCTCTCAAGCCAGCCCCTCCTGCACCGACAACCACGACATCATAACGATGCTCCACTAATTCGTACTTGTCACTCATGATGATCCACCACCAATTAATATTGATGAAATAGATACGATAGACACTATCACCACCGAGATTCTCAGTAATCGTAATAAAAGTAGAACGTATTTCCTGACATTTTCAGTTGAAATATAATCTTCAATCACAACCTGGACACCTAGTTCAGCATGATAAATGAGGAATAATGACAATAACAACAGGATGAGCGCGTTGAGAGGTTCTGCAGCCCAAAATAAAACCTCGTTATATTCAAAACTAGGTAATACAAAAAGTAGTTGATAAATCAACCAAAAACCCAACACCATTACTATAACAGCAGTTTCACGTTGACTTCTCCAATGCTCTTTTGCCTCCTCAAATGATGCCAAACACAATAGTTTTAAAATCCCCTTTATGATTTTCATGTCTTACCCAAACTTTCCCAGCAGCAGATACCAAAATAACCCCGTAATCATAATAGAAAACAGGATAACCAAGGTTCCTGTCCATTTGACTTGGGATTCCTCAAACCCTTTACCAAGATCCCAAAATAAATGACGCATGCCATTAAACAAATGATAAAAAAATGACAGGCTAACAAGTAACCATATCAGCAACAAGAAATTGCTTGAATAAATTCCTTTAACATAGCTATAGGCACCGGACCCTAGTGCTATCGATCCCAGCCAGACTGCAAAATCGAGTGCTGCTAAAAATAACAATAAGCCAGAGAGCCTATGAAATATGGACAATGTATTAGTTACTTGCCATCGGTAAATACTCAAATGGGGGGATAAAGGTTGTTTATTCTTGTTCATATTTTGGTATGTTTTTATCGCATCAATTATACTTAAATTAATTTCTTCAAACATTTATTTTTGCCCTATGAATTCATTTATCTGGATCCAAACAAGTCAATGAAACATCTCGATCATTTTTCAATTATTTCAATCTCTGGAGCTGATTCAACAGAGTTCATCCAAGGACAAATGACTCAAGACATTAGTGCAATAGGCGATGACGAAGCGAGAATGACCGCCATATTGAACCCACAAGGAAGAGTGATGTCTACAGCATTAATAATGCATTGGGATGATTCCATCATACTAGTTCTAAACAAGGACACGGTCGATGATCTCATTGTTTGGTTGAGTCGGTTTATCCTGAGGTCTAAAGTAACTGTCTCAAGATTGGAAGCTCATATTTACGGGCTTAATCAAAATCTAGCAAACATAGAATCCGATAGCCTTGACCTTGAAAAAGAAATTTTCTGCCTGAGAAGTATTGAGACAGATGCAGAGAGGACCCTATTAATAACTAAATCCCTTCATGATTTTAGTAAGAGTTCCATTACAACAATGTCTAGTAGGAATTGGCAGCTCGCTGATATACAAGCTGGGATCCCAATCATTTATAAAGAAAACATTGCAAAATTTATTCCACAAATGGTTAATCTGGACCTCATCAATGGAATTAGCTTCAATAAAGGCTGTTACACCGGACAAGAAATAGTCGCTAGAGTTCAACATAGGGGGAAGATAAAAAGAAGAATGTTTCACATTTCTACTCAACAGAGTAATACTGAAATCAGACCTGGCACTCCAGTTCTTCTTGGAGACTCAGAAGTTGGGACTATTATCCAGTCGGTACAATACAAGAATCAAATTCATTCATTAGCTGTAATCAAGAATGATGCATCAAAAAAGAAATTGCTCGTGAATGGATCGGCAATAAAGATACAAAGTTAGAGAGTGTATTAAATAGAGCTCTTTTTATCTGGTTATTATATCTTTTCTCTCATATGTGGAAAAAATAAAACATCTCTTATTGAAGGACTATCTGTAAAAAACATTATCAACCGATCAACCCCAACGCCCAATCCTGCTGTTGGCGGTAGTCCATATTCTAGTGCTTGAATATAATCTTCATCATAGACCATTGCTTCATCATCACCACTATCTCTCTCTTGAACTTGTAATTTAAAGCGTTCTGACTGATCGTCCGGATCATTTATTTCCTGAAAACCATTGGCTAGTTCGCGACCGGCGAGAAAGAATTCGAAACGATCCACAAGCCATGGATCCTCATCATTTGCTCTTGATAGGGGAGAAACATCTCTTGGATAACCAGTGATAAATATTGGTTCTATTAAGTTTTCCTCGACGGTCTTCTCAAAAATTTCAAGCAATATTTTCCCAGCTAGAGCATCGTCACTGATTTTAATTCCTAATTCATTTGCAGTGTTCAATAAATAGTCCCGATCCCTTATTTTTGTAGCATCAAAATTAGGATTAAAGTGTATAACTGACTCTTCCAGTGTCATTCTTTTGTAAGATCCGGATAAATCATATACTCGCTCTTGGTATTGGATCATCTTTGAGCCATTAATTTCCATACAAATCTCAGCTATCATCTCCTCGATTAGGGTCATAAGATACTCTGGTGATTCATGAGCTATGTAGAGTTCTAGCATGGTAAATTCTGGATTATGTTGTGTAGAGACTCCCTCATTCCTGAAAGAACGATTAATTTCATAGACTCTGTCCAGACCACCAACAACCAATCTTTTCAAATACAGCTCGGGCGCAATCCTGAGATAAAAATCTTTACCCAAAGTATTATGATGGGTCACAAAAGGTTTTGCTATTGCCCCCCCTGGAATGGGCTGCATCATTGGAGTCTCAACTTCCATAATATTTCTATTATCTAAAAAACCTCTAATAATGGAGACAATCTGGGATCTTGTCTTAAAAACATCTCTAGTTTGATCTGACATAATCAAATCAAGATATCTGCGACGATATCTGGTTTCCGTATCCGTTAACCCGTGATACTTTTCAGGCAAAGGTCTCAGAGACTTAGTTAACAGTTCCAATTCTAGTACTTTAATGGTCAATTCGTCGGTCTTTGTTTTAAACAAGAGTCCTTTGACCCAGATAATATCCCCAACATCTAGTGTTTTAAATTCATCGTAGGTTTCTTTTGAGAGATCAGAGGAACTGAGGAAGATCTGAATATCACCGGAGATATCTTTGAGCTTAGAAAAGCTGGATTTGCCCATGACTCTTTTGGCCATCATCCGACCCGCAATCCTAACTTCTTTCTTGCTTTGACCCAATTCATCGTTTGATAAATCTCCAAAAGCTTCAGTCAGTTCATGAGCATAGGCATCTATTTCTATAGATTTTGGAAAATTGAATCCCTGATCTCTAAGTAAAGTCAGTTTCTTTCTTCTCTCTAGAATTAATTTATTTTGATCCTGATTTTTTTCAGACATTATTATCTCAACTTTTTTTTACAAATTTTGTTTAAGACTGGCTTCTAAAAATTTATTGATATCTCCATCCAGTATAGCTTCTGGATTACTGGATTCAATTTGGGTTCTTAAATCTTTAACTCTAGACTGATCAAGAACATAAGATCTGATTTGGCTACCCCAACCAATATCTGCTTTGGTCTCCTCCACTGCTCGTGCTTGGTCAAGTCTTTCTTGTTGTTCCATTTCAAATAGACGGGCTCTCATTTGTTTCATCGCTGTGGCCTTGTTTTTATGTTGAGATCTGTCATTTTGACATTGTACAACTGCCCCGGATGGCAAATGTGTAATCCTTACAGCAGATTCAGTTGTGTTAACATGCTGACCTCCTGCTCCGCTCGCTCGATAAACATCGATCCTCAAATCCGATGGATCAATATCAATTTGAAAGTCATCTTTAATCTCAGGCGATACAAAAACTGCTGCAAAAGATGTGTGTCTTCTATTGCCCGAATCGAATGGTGATTTTCTTACCAATCGATGGACCCCGGTTTCAGTTCTAAGCCAACCAAAAGCAAATTCCCCTGACACATGGATGGTAGCACTTTTTATTCCTGCGACTTCTCCTGGGGATGTTTCAATTAACTCGACCTTGAAATGATTGGACTCACACCATTTCAAATACATTCTTAACAGCATATTAGCCCAGTCTTGGGCTTCCGTCCCGCCAGAGCCAGCCTGGATGTCCAAAAATGTATTTGAAGTATCCATTTCCCCACTGAACATTCTTTGTATTTCCAATTGGCTGATTTCACCATCCAATGTTTTTAAATCATTAGTTAAATCATTAAATGTCTGGAGATCATCTTCACTGGTTGCAAGTTCTAGTAACACAGATGAATCTTCTAATTGACTCTCTAATTGATCTATTACAGAAAGGGTTTTTTCTAGTCTTGATCGCTCTTTATTAAGTTCTTGAGTTTTTTCTAGGTCTTCCCAAATTTCTGGGTTATTCAGTGTTTCTAAGATTTCAGAGAGACGCTTGGATTTCTCATCGAAGTCAAAGGTACCCCCTCAGAGCATAAAAACGCTCTTTCAGTTCATTAATGGTCAATTTGATCTGAGATTCATCCATCAAACAATCCTCTTTGCATGTGAGTTATATCTTTTTCGTTAATTATCTCATAGTCAAATGTTTTTCTTAGCTTTTCAAACTGTTCTATAAAATCATCTCTCTGCCCAATAAACACCTGAGGGTGGTTATGCTCTACTGCAATTGCTATCACGATTTGGGATATAGGTATCTGGGTTCTTTCTTCAAACATAACTGCGTATGCAGCTGACTGCATAAAATAACCATCTATCCATTGTTCTTTTTTGAGCTTGGCGCTAGTTTTAAAATCAATGACTGATAAAGTACCATCCCACTCTGCCACCAAATCCACCCTTCCTCCAACTTTTAAAGAATTACTGTAAAGAGGGGCTTCAATAGCTTTGATAGTACCAACATTGGCATCTAAAACCTTTTTTAATTGTTCAAACATATGCTCAATGAGCGGTGTTCTTTCTTCTTCTGTGGTTGGCTTATTACTGAGATATATCTCTGCCAACTTGTGAACCTTATTTCCCCTGTTGGTTGCAGCTTTGGTAATTTTATTTGCTGCAGCTTCACCCACCCTCTTTCGCCATGCTTGAATCGCTGCTTTGGATAGTAGACCTGTAATTGTTGTAACAGAAGGATAACGATTGCCATCGGGCGTCACATAAAACCGTTTTCCATTAGCGGTAACTGTTTTAAGATCAAAGAGTTCAACTAAATCGTGTTTAAATTTCATAATTATAAAACAAAACTACTGACCTCCTGGCCAACGAGAAATAATAAAATAAATGAGCAGTATGAAAGCAAAGAGCAACAATATTTTTATCAATCCTGTAGCCATCTTCAAATAGTTTTCCATAAAACATAGACAACAAAAAGTATTAAAATCAACCAACCCACTTTATCAATATTTTTTCTAATAGCCGGCATTCCCTTTTCTCCACCAAAATATGCAGCTGCAGCAACCAAATAGAATCTGATACCTCTAGAAAGAGAAGCTGCGATGATAAAGAAAATAAAATTCATCTTCATCGCACCTGCGGCAATGGTGAATATCCAATAGGGCACGAATGAAAATCCTGCAACAAATACCATGCCTGTACCCCATGTGGTAAACCAACTCACAGCTTGAGCATAATACTCTTGTAATCCTAATGTTTCGATAAAACCAATAGCAACATCAATTATAAAAAAACCGATAGCAAAACCAATACAACTACCGATGAAGGAACCAAGAAGAGTAATACCTGCATAAAACCAAGCCTTTTGAGGCTTGGACAATACCATTGGCGCTAAAATAAAATCAGGTGGCAGTGGAATAAAAAAAAATGATTCAAAAAAACTGATGGTAAAAAGAAAATAAACCGCTTTGGGTTTTGATGCTATGTCCAGGGCAAGATCAAGTAATTTTGTGAACAAATGCTTCATCAGAACAATTCATTAGAAAGATGAGCAATCCATCCTTGCACACTTCCATCCTTTGATCGATGCTTTGCCGACAAGGACTGATAATCGGTAAAATCACTCACTAGAGGTGTGATTGAGACATGATTGTTCTGAACGGCAAAAAAATCTGTGCCCTCTGAAGCATCTTTCGGTGGTGGTGGACCACCAACCCAATATATAGTATCGCCGTATCGATCTTTATCTGGCCTTGTTATCGCTTCTTGAGTATCTCTCTTCCCTAAACGGGTCAGGAGAGGTTCTTGTACCTCCTCATAGGGAATATCGGGAATATTAATATTGTAGACTTGATTAGGTAGGGATCGGTGATTAATATAATTATCCACTAATAACTTAGTTACTGTCAGAGCCGTTTCAAGATATTGAGGCTTTAGACTAGTAATTGAAATGGCTAAACAAGGAACGCCAAGAGAACGACCTCCCATTGCAGCACCAACGGTTCCAGAATATAAAACATCATCTCCTAAGTTTTGTCCATAATTGATGCCACTAATAACTAAATCAGGTTTACTTTCAACGATACTTGTCAATGCAAGGTATACACAATCGCTTGGGGTACCATTGACATAATAACCATTGCTTTGAAATTTCCTTATTCTCAATGGATTTTTTAATGTCAGGGAACTACTGGCACCACTGCAATTGGTCTCAGGAGCAACCATGGTAATGGTTGCTCTGTCGGATAAAACTTTCTCAAGTTCTCTTATTCCTTTTGAATAGTAACCATCATCATTGCTTAATAAAATTTCCATACAGTTTGCTACAAAGACCTTTCAACATGACTAGTCACTGTTTGTTTCCTCCAGTATTGGCTTGGGTTGAGTGATTAAATAAAATTCTTCTCCTTCCTTAATCATACCGATATCTGTCCTGGCTCTTTCTTCAATGGCAGCATCACCTTTTTTCAAATCTTCCACTTCTTCCCTCAATTGGGTATTTCGGGTAGCCATTGCACTGTTCTCGTTTTTCTGATCCTGAATGAGCGATTTTAACTCAGTGATTCGAGGATAACCATCGTCTTTAAACCAAATATTGATTTGAAGTAATAACAACAGAAAAATTAGTATGATAGTTATAAATTTCATAAATCCAAGCTCTTGTTATCGATTAAAAATAGAGCCGAATGCATTCTTGCCTAGATACTTTGCTTCCTGTGCCAATGCTTCTTCAATTCTTAGCAATTGATTGTATTTTTCCACACGATCTGATCTACACAGTGATCCTGTTTTAATTTGGGAAACCGATGTGCTTACAGCGATATCTGCAATGGTCGTATCCGCTGTCTCACCTGATCTATGAGAAATAATGGCTGTATAATTTGACGATTTTGCCATATCTATTGCTTGAAATGTTTCTGTTAATGTACCAATTTGATTGGGTTTAATTAAAATAGAATTGGCGATACCTTTGTCTATTCCTTCCTGAAATATTCTAGTATTGGTTACAAACAAATCATCACCTACGAGTTGGATATCATTACCAATGGATTGGGTCAATGCTTGCCAGCCAGCCCAATCATTTTCTGACATACCATCTTCGATACTGATTATTGGATAATCCTTTGAAATCTTTGACAAATAGTCAACAAATCCAATGGAATCAAAACTTTGACCTTCTGAAGAAAGATGGTACTTCTCATTATCAAAAAATTCCGAACTAGCAACATCCAAACCTAAATAAATATCCCCACCAGGTTGAAAACCTGCCAATTCTATTGCTTGCAAAATGGTATCTAATGCTGCGATGTTGCTTGGAAGATTAGGTGCGAAACCACCTTCATCTCCTACGGCTGTATTTAGCCCTTGTTTTTTCAATACTGATTTTAATGAATGAAAAACTTCCACACCATATTGCAATGCCTCACTATAGCTTTCAGCCCCAACCGGTAGGATCATGAACTCCTGAATATCAATATTATTATCTGCATGTTCTCCTCCATTAATGATATTCATCAAGGGAACCGGAAGACTGTAATCATCAGATTGCAGGTATTGGAATAATTTTTTTCCTGAAAAAGAAGCCGCTGTGTGAGCAGCAGCTAGGGAAACTGCCAAAATTGCATTTGCCCCCAACCTGGATTTATCTTCTGTGGAATCCAATTCAATCAGAGTTTTATCTATCTTTTTCTGTTCTAATACCGATTGACCTATCAGTGCTTTTTGTATTTCAGTATTGATGTTTTTAACCGCAATAGAAACTCCTTTCCCAAAAAATCTAGATGGATCCCCATCTCGAAGTTCCACAGCTTCCCTGCTGCCAGTTGAAGCTCCTGAGGGAACAGATGATCTAGCACAGATACCATTATGTAGGGTAATCTCAGCCTCTACAGTTGGATTACCTCTAGAATCTAGTATTTGCCTGCCTTGTACCGATTTAATCTCTGACATGAGTAGATCTTTTATTGAGTATTTATCGTTATCTTTTGCTAAAAAATTATGACCTTACTTAACAATACTATCGATGTCCTTTAAGGCATGCAAAAGAGAGCTTAGTTGATTCAGTGGAAGAGAGTTTGGTCCATCGCTCAGTGCTTTTTCTGGATCAGGGTGAGTTTCAATAAAAATACCTGCTACCCCAGTTGCAACTGCAGCTCTGGCTAATGATGATATAAATTCTTTCTGACCTCCCGAAGAAGACCCTTGACCACCCGGCAATTGAACAGAATGTGTTGCATCAAAGATGACAGGGCATTTAGTTTCTCTCAAAATCACCAAAGAACGCATATCGGCTACTAAATTGTTATAACCAAAAGCAAAACCTCGCTCACAAACTAAAACATTATTATTACCAACGGATTTTGCTTTATTAACAACATTTTGCATTTCCCACGGTGATAGAAATTGGCCTTTTTTGATATTGATTGGCTTATTTTGTGCAGCAACGCTTAAAATGAAATTTGTCTGTCTACATAAGAATGCCGGTGTCTGCAAAACATCGACTATCGATGCAATTTCCTCCAATGGTGTATCCTCATGGACATCTGTTAGAACAGGAACATCAACGCTCTTTTTAACGCTTTCTAAAATTTTAAGTCCTTCATCAATACCTGGACCTCTATAGCTTGACAAAGAGCTTCGGTTGGCCTTATCAAAAGAGGATTTATATATAAAGGGTATCTCCAATTTTGTGGCAATTTCTGCAATGCTACCAGCAACCTCTTGAGCAAGCTCCAATGATTCTATTACACAAGGTCCTGCTATCAAAGTTAGAGGTAGATTGTTACCCACTTTATTTTTTCCGATACTAACTGACATCTATCATTCCTTTTTTGTTCTTGAATATTCTACAGAAGCTTGAATAAAAGATTCAAATAGTGGATGTCCTTTTCTTGGAGATGACGTAAATTCTGGATGAAATTGGCAAGCAAAAAACCATGGATGATCCGCCAACTCAATGATCTCAACTAAACCATCTTTCGAATGACCTGAAAAAATTAAACCTTTTTTCTCCAGATCCTCTTTGAAATTAATATTAAATTCATACCGATGTCTGTGCCTTTCGAAGACTGAACTTTTCTGGTAAACGTCTCTGGCTAATGTTTTATTTGTGATCATACATTCTTGAGCACCAAGCCTCATACTCCCTCCTAAATCAGAATCTTCATCCCTATTCTCCAAGGATCCGTCTTCGTTCATCCATTCCTTAATCAAAGCAATAACAGGTGCATGAGTATCGGGGTCGAATTCCGTGCTATTCGCATCTAATAAATTTAGATTATTCCTCGAAAATTCAATCACAGCTGCTTGAAGACCTAGACAGATCCCTAAAAAAGGTACCTTGTTCTCTCTGGCAAACTGAATTGAGTCGACCATGCCCTCAATGCCACGATCACCAAATCCCCCTGGAATTAAAATCGCATCCATTGCTTTCAAGATACCCGTTCCATTTTTTTGTATCTCTTCAGATTCTACGTATTCGATTTGAATTCTTGTTTGTGTTTTAAATCCCGCGTGACGAAGAGCTTCGCTCAAAGAAATATATGAGTCCCTAAAATCAACGTACTTGCCTACCATTGCAATTTTAACAAGAGATTTACTACTGTTCTTAGCAAGAAGAACACTCTCCCAATCTGTCAGATCTGGCTTTGTAACATTGAGTTGCAATTTATTGATAATGATCTCATCTAATCCCTGATCCCTTAAAATTAAGGGTATCTCATAAATATCACTTGCATCCTGAGCTGAAATTACAGCTTCTTCTTTTACATTAGTGAATAAAGCTATTTTTTTCCGTTGTTCTTCAGGTAGAGGTTTTTCTGACCTACACACCAATGCATCGGGTTGAATACCAATTGATCGCAATTCTTTAACTGAATGTTGTGTGGGCTTGGTTTTGATTTCTGAAGAAGTTTTTATATAAGGGACCAAGGTCAGATGAACGTATGCAACTTTAAACCCATTTTCCTCTATGCCCATTTGACGGATGGCTTCCAAGAAAGGTAGTGATTCGATATCCCCTACGGTTCCACCAACTTCAATTATTGTGACATCAAAACCATCTGCACCAATTGTGATATTTTTCTTTATCTCATCTGTTACATGGGGAATCACTTGTACCGTGCCACCCAGATAATCACCTTTCCTTTCTTTCGCAATAACATTTTCGTAAATCTTCCCGGCGGTGAAGTTGCTGTTTTTCCCCGTTGTAGTATTTACATATCGTTCGTAATGGCCTAAATCAAGATCCGTTTCAGTACCATCTTCGGTTACAAAAACCTCACCATGCTGGTATGGACTCATAGTTCCGGGATCTATATTCAGATAAGGATCAAGTTTCATCATCCCAACCTTTAATCCCCTGGCTTCAAGAATTGCACCGAGTGAAGCAGATGTTACACCCTTACCGAGTGCTGATACTACGCCTCCAGTAACAAATATATAATGTGACATGTCCGGGTTTTTTATTCCAATTAGTTAAAATTTACTTGGGATTTTTTTAAAATAATCTCAGGCTTTCCCAACACTAATATCCCGGTATTTCAAACTAACAGATATTGTGACAATGAACAATCAGCAATTATGTTTTATGTTAATTTTTCTCTGCCAATCAATCAAAAAACCTTGCTCATTTTGAGATGCAGTGTAATCATCATGAATCCAAAGATCTGCTACACCAATGAGTTCAGTTCCACTATATATCAAAGGAATCTTATCCCTCACCCAAGGTAAAATATGGTTTTCTTGGAACAAATTTTTCAACTTCTTTGTTATTTTATGTCCCACCGGTTTGATAGACTCTCCTCCAATGCGATACCTAATAGTTAAATTCTGATCGCATTTACTCAGCGATAAGCCTTGTCCTCTTACCAAGGTAACTTCTAACAAACCGCCATCATTATCTAATCTCAATGGATTTTTTATCTTCCAGTTTTCTGGTTCAAGATTTTGATTGGGTTTTAACTGAGAAGCATGGAGAAAATAAAGTTTATTGCGATATCTTTTTATACAACAATCATCCCAAAACATCGATGGATTAATTGACTCATCATTTAAAAGTATATTAATCCCAGCATTTAAAACTCGCATCGAAGGTGATGACATCTTATTTCTCGAAATAAGGTAGCGCATCATATTAATAACTCGTTCATTTGATTTATCATTGAATACATCGATATTTAATTCTGTTATAGAAGAATCTTTTCCTAAATCTTGTTCTGCTAGCTCTTTTAATAAAATCAAAGTTTGACTGGAGATTTTTGATAATCTAGAAACACTGCTAGGAAGACTAGGCCATCTTTCCTTCATGATCGGAATGACTTTTTGTCTTAAAAAATTTCTATCAAAGTAAACTTCTTTATTACTAGTATCTTCAATCCATTCCAATTTATTTCGCTTTGCATAATCTTCTATCTGATCTCTGGTAAAATCTAAAAGAGGTCTTAAAATGATTCCTTGTCCAAAATCAAATTGTCTCTGAATAGCTTGAAGACCATCAATTCCAGTGCCTCTGGCCATCCTTAATAAAATAGTTTCTAGCTGATCATCTTGGTGATGTGCTGTCATTAAGCACTCATCCTTGTGGATACTTTCTCCTAATTTTTGATATCTAGCTTTTCTTGCAGCTGCTTCAATTCCAAATCCTTCATGTAAATTTATTTTTAAAGAATAAATGTCTAAATTAACATTGAGTTGGTTACAAATCTTTTTACAAAATTGAGCCCAGCTCTGAGAACCTTCTGTTAAATTATGATTAAAATGAATTGCCCTTAAATAAATCTGTTCTCTGGCTATTTGATGGAGGATATGCAGCAAAACAATGGAATCTAATCCACCACTCAATGACACACAGATTTTTGTTAAATTGAGTCTTTGAATATGATTTATTAAGGTCTCTTCGAGATCTATATTTTTACTTACAACCATTGATTAAATCTCTTTAAATTGTCCAATGGCTCTAAATTTAACTCTCCTTCGCTCCAACAGATCTGACATGTTCATATTGCTCAGTAAACTTACTTCATCAACTATGGCTTTGGTGATTTGCTGATACATAGGTTCTGGATCACGGTGAAAGCCTCCTAAAGGTTCTTTGATCACTTGGTCTACAACTCCTAATTTAGATAATCTTTTTGCCGAAAGCCCCATGGAATCTGCTGCAATTTCAGTTTCTTCAGGATTCCTCCATAGAATAGAAGAACAAGCCTCGGGAGAAATTACAGTGTACACACTGTATTGCAACATCATAAGTGAATCCCCCATGCCTATGGCTAAAGCGCCCCCTGATCCACCTTCACCGAGAACCAGATTAATCACTGGAGTTCTAATCGATGCCAGTGTAAAGAGATTTTTTGCAATTGCTTCACTTTGTCCTCTCTCTTCAGCACCAATACCTGGATATGCTCCTGGAGTATCGATTATGGTGACTATTGGAATTGAAAATTTCTCAGCAAGTTTCATTACTCTAAGTGCTTTACGATAACCCTCAGGCCTAGGCATGCCATAGTTTCTATACACCCTTGATTTTGTATCCTTACCTTTCTCCTGAGCTATCAACATCATGGATAAATTATCTATGGTTCCTAAACCAGAAATAATCGCGGTATCATCTGCATACATTCTATCGCCATGCAACTCCTGAAAATCGGGTGTTATGGCTTTAATTACATCTGAAGATTTTGGTCTGTTCGGATGCCTTGATAACTGAACGATTTGCCATTCAGTCAGATTGGAAAATATTTTATTAGTTAAAGCTTCACATTTTTGACTTAACTTATTGATTTCTTTATCAATATCTTCAGAATACTCTGAATCTGTAACACTTAGCTTAAGTTCCTCAATTCTTCTTTCTAACTCAACAATGGGTTGTTCAAAATTCAAAAAATCCATAATGTAAAATATTATATTAAAATATATCTATCATTCTACATTAGAAAAAATAAAAAAAATCTTATAAAAAAATATAAGAATTTAGTGGTACGTCAAGAACTGAAAGTTGCCTGAACCAAACTCAGCCGTTAATCTATCCCTCAGTTCCTTGGTCACTTTAACAGTCCATTCTTGGCCAAATTTTAATTTGTAAACGTCAATATCAGTTTTATAGTGAACGTTAACTTTACAAGAACCTGGAGTATGGGCCTGAAGAATTGATTTAAGTTTTTCTGGGTCAAAATCTGGATTGCATTTAATTAAGAGCGTTTTAGCTTTTTTTTCTATCAATGCATCTAATTCCAAAATCTCTGAGGCAACAAATTGCCATGTGTCAGCATAAGTATCATAGCGAAAGCTTCCATTAAGATGTAATATAGCGTTGTTATTAATCAAATCTCTAAATCTGTCTCTATTCTCACCAAAAACAATTGCATCAATGATTGCAGTGCCATCATCTAGTCGAAATATAAGATTATTTCCTCTCCGTTTTACGTCAAAAACTAAACCTGCAATTTCCATGAAATTTTGACTATTAAATAGCAGTGATCCGTTATTACTTTTTTCCATCTTTGCTTTTATCTGTATTAATGGTCCTTTAGTTAGATGGATACAATCTTTTCTATATGGATCAAATGGGTGACCGCTAAAATAAAAACCCAAACTTTGAAACTCACCTTGTAATAAATCATTTAACTTCCATTCTTTATCCCTATTTAGACTAGGAGGAGTTTCAGCGTGATCACCATCAATGGAAAATAAATTATTTTGACCTGATTTTTGATCCATTGCTTTTTTATTTGCGAAATTGACTCCAGTTCCAATCGACCTGAACAACGTGGACCTGTTTTCATTCAAACAATCCATTGCCCCACTTTTGACTAATGCTTCTATCGTTCTTTTTGATAGCTTTTGATCGGTAAGTCTAGAGCAAAAATCAAAAAAATCTTTATAGGTACCGTTTGTTAATCTTTCGCTTGTCATCGCTTCAGCTGCAGATTCGCCAATACCTTTAATGGCACCTAAGCCGTATCTAATGGACTCAGAATCTTGTACAAAAAAATCATAAGCTGAGTGATTAATACAAGGTGGTAGAATTTCAATATCTAAATTAGTGCAATCTTCTTTTAATGGAATTATCTTATCCGTGTTATTAATATCTGCTGTCATTGAAGCAGCCATAAATTGAGCTGGGTAATGCGTTTTTAGCCAGGCTGTTTGATAGGCGATGAAGGCATAGGAGACAGAGTGTGATTTATTAAAACCATAACCTGCAAACTTCTCTATCAAGTCAAATATTTTTATTGCGGTTCTCTCCTTAACATCATTATCTATGGCGCCTTGGATAAAAACATCCTTTTGTTTAGCCATTTCCTCAGGAATTTTCTTACCCATCGCTTTCCTGAGAATATCAGCACTGCCCTGTGTATATTTGGCTAACTTTTGTGCAATTTGCATCACCTGCTCTTGATAAACAATTACACCATAAGTTGTTCGTAGAATAGACTCGAGCATGGGGTGGAGATAATCTATTAGTCTTGATTGATCAGCCTTTCTTCGTTCAATGAAGTCATCCACCATTCCTGATAGTAGTGGACCGGGTCTGAAAAGTGCAACCAAAGCGATAATATCATCAAATTTTTCAGGCTGCATTCTCTTAATCAAATCCCTCATACCTATTGATTCCAATTGGAATACTCCAACAGTCTTAGCCGATGATAATAACTGGTAAGTATGAATATCATCAGTTGGTATTTTTCTAATATCGATGGTTTTAAGTTGTTCATCACTTTGCTGTTGATGTATTAATTCAACGGCAGTTTGTATGACGGTAAGTGTTTTAAGACCTAAAAAATCAAACTTAATGAGTCCCATTGATTCAACATCATCTTTATCAAATTGAGTAACAGTTCCCCCTTCGTCTCCCTCAACCGTATAAAGTGGCATAAAATCTGAAAGGTTGGAGGGAGCTATAACAACTCCACCTGCATGTTTTCCGGCATTTCTTACCAAGCCTTCTAACTGTAGAGCTAAATTTATTATTGCTTGAACTTCCTCCTCATTTTCATATCGCTCATTGAGCTCTGATTCTTTCTTCAATGCGTTTTCAATAGTAATACCAATCTCAAATGGAATTAATTTGGCAATTTGATCAACCATCCCAAAAGGATAGCCCAGTATTCTTCCAACATCCCTGACAACCGCTTTTGCTGACATTGTGCCAAAAGTAATGATTTGTGAAACCATTTCTGAACCGTATTGATCCGAAACATAATCAATAACTTGATCTCTACCTTTTACACAAAAATCGATATCAAAATCTGGCATAGAAACTCTCTCAGGATTAAGAAATCGTTCAAAAAGTAAATCGTATCGAATCGGATCGATGTCAGTTATCCCCAAGCAAAAAGCAACCAAAGATCCGGGCCCAGAACCCCTTCCCGGTCCAACAGGAATATTCTTTACTCTGGACCATCTAACAAAATCAGAAACAATTAAGAAATAGCCAGAAAACCCGGTAGAAATAATAATATCTAGCTCAGTATTTAAGCGCTGATTATATATTTTTGTTAGCTTTTCATTTTCATCAACAAGCTGATCTAAGCCTTGTTTCGCCTCCCTTTTTAAATATCCTTCTACACTCAAGCCTTTAGGAGGCAAATATGCAGGAAGGGCAACTTGATCGGTTGTAAATTTAAAGTTACATTTTTTTGCAATATTAACTGTGTTGTCTAAAGCTTCTGAAATATCTGAAAATAAATTAGACATTTCCTCTTGCGTTTTGAAGTATTGTTCATTTGTGTAATCTTTTATCCTTTTTACATTATCAATGACATCACTCTGATCTATGCAAACTCTTGCATCCAGAGCCAAGTAATCACCCTTATTCAAAAATCTTGGATTGTTTGCTGCCAGAAGTGGAGTATTTGATGACAAGGAACATTCAAGAGTTTTATGCAATAACTCCTCATCCCTATTGTTACCTAATCTCTGAATTGATAGATAAACATCATTGAAAAAAATAGCTTGTAACTGCTTCAGTTGATCGGCAGCATCATTTGTTTTACCAGATAATAGGAGCGCCTGGATCAAACCTTTGTGACCTCCTGAAATTGCTATCAATCCTGAACTATTTTTCTCATTCAACCAATCAATATCTATCGATGCTTGGTCATTCCTGTATCCTTCAATATAAGATCTTGTAATTAAATGAGATAAATTTTTATACCCAGTTGAATTCTTACAAAGAAAGGTCATATTGCAAATCACATTGGAACGATCTGTTTGCACTGAAATATTTGCACCAATAATAGGCTTAATACCCAAATGAACTGCTTTTTTATAGAATTTAAATGCTGAAAATAAATTATTATGCTCAACAATGCCCAATGCTGGCATATGATCTTCAAAACATTTGTCTAATACGGATTCAATTCGAATAATACTTTGACCTATAGAATATTCAGAAAAAACGTCTAAGTGAATGAATAATGGTTCTTTTTTTATCATTTTAACTATTATATATTTCTGATTTAAATGTCATTCTATGAATTGATGTTGGGCCAAATTCTTGAATAGCTGATAAATGGTCCTTAGTAGGATAACCTTTGTTTTTATCAAAATGATATTGAGGAAATTTCTTATGCATTTTCAACATAAATTGATCTCTAGTTACTTTTGCTATTACCGATGCTGCTGAAATACAAGGATAACGATCATCTCCACCAATTTTTGGCTCCATCATTATATTCTTATTTGAATCTATCATTGGGCAATGCGGGCCATCTATCAAGACTTTAATACCCTTGTTTTGTAGTTTCTCAATTGCCCTCTGCATTGCGAGCATTGTTGCCCTCAGAACATTATATTGATCCACTTCCTGATGATTAGCAAGACCGACGGACCACTCTATTGCTTGAGTTTTTATGATGGTAAATAATTGTTGTCTTCTAATGGAAGACAATTTTTTTGAATCTTTCAAACCTTCTATCTTTTGATTGTTAGGAATGATCACAGCGGCAGCAATAACCGGTCCGGCCAAACACCCTCTTCCTGCCTCATCAACACCTGCGATTAACTTCATAGAATCAAAACATAAATTAGACAATCAAACCATTATTATTCTTCTATAATCTCGATGATTGCGTTTGCTGCGAGCATTGAAGCATTTCTTTTCAACTCAAGGTAGAGACCATCAAATTGTTCTTGAAGCTCGTCGACCACTTTTTGACTGGAAAGATACAACACACTGGCATTGAATATACTTTCAGGATGTGCCTCTTTCTGGATCAATTCAGGCACTACTTCTTTTCCAAGAAGGATATTGGGTAATGAAATATAATTTGTCTTAACAATCTTGAAAATTCTCAAAAACCAGTAGCTCAGAGAAGACATTTTATATACCACAATCAAAGGTTTTTTATGCAAGGCTGCTTCAAGAGTAGAAGTGCCAGATTTTGTAATGACTAAATCACACGCTGATAAGGCTAATGTTGCATTATCAGTAATAACTACATTGAGGTTCTGAAACCGATCGGTTAGTAACTTCTTAAGTTCTTGTTCAATGGTGTAATTTACTACTGGGACCACAAATTCAACAAGATCATATTTTTTCGAAATCAAATCAGCTGCCTCAAACAATAATCCTGCATGTCTTTTAATTTCAGTATTTCTACTACCGGGCATCAGTGTGATTACAGTTTTTGCTTGAGCATCCAGTTGCAAAGCATTTCTCGCAGACAAAATATCAATACCGTGATCTACTGAATCAGCCAATGGATGTCCAATAAAGATAGAATTGACATTATGCTGCCTTAAAAGATCTTCTTCAAAAGGAAAAAGACAGAGTAATAAATCGGTAGATTGATTTAGGGATCGAACTCTATTTTTGCGCCATGCCCAAAAACTGGGCGATACCACATGGATAGTTTTGATACCTTTATTTTTTAGTTTTTTCTCGAGTGCTAAATTAAAATCGGGAGCATCAATTCCAATAAATGCATCAGGAGGATTATTGAGAATTCTTTTAATTATTCTTCTTCTGATTAAAAAAATTCTTGGTAAGTGCTTAAGAACACCAAATATACCCATCACAGAAAGCTCTGAGGAATTAAACCAATCCAAGCACCCAGCTTTAACCATTTGTGGACCGGCTACACCCTCAAATGTAGCATCTGGCATTTGCTCCTTTATTGAATCAATAATCTTGGAAGCTAATAAATCTCCTGATGATTCTCCTGCTACAATAACAAATCTAGACACAATAACTGGATTTTATAGAATTCAACGAACAATTCCTCTTGAAGAAGCTTTCAGAAAATTAATCATTACCTGTAGTTCATTTGAAACTTCATTAAGACCAGCAATTTTTTCTTGAGCTTCTTCTAACCTTAACTCAGACTTATATAAATATTTGTAAGCAGTTTTTATATTTCTGATCTGGTCGGGGTTAAAATCTCTTCGCTTTAGACCTTCTAAGTTAATTCCCCTAGGTATGGCAGGTTGTCCTGTAACAATGACATAAGGGGGCAAATCTCTCGACACCCCAGAGTACATTCCCAAAAAACTATGGCAGCCTATTTTACAGTATTGATGAGCACCTGAAAAACCACCTAAAATCGCGTAGTCACCCACTTCCACATGACCAGCCAGGGTCGTGTTGTTTGCGAAGATAGTGTTACTACCAACTTGGCAGTCATGGGCTAGATGGACATAGGCCATAATCCAATTATCATTTCCCAACCGCGTTACACCTGTGTCTTGAATAGTGCCTTTATTGATAGTGCAATACTCTCTGATAGTATTTCTATCTCCTATTTCTAATTCAGTATCCTCACCTTTGTATTTCATATCTTGAGGGTGGTCTCCAATTGAAGAAAATGAATAGATATGATTGTCTTGTCCTATTTTGGTTCTGCCAGTAATAACTACATGGGATTCTATAATTGTGCCACTAGCAATCGAAACATCTGGTCCAATGATTGAATAAGGACCAATGGTTACACTATCGTCTAACTGAGCCTCTTTAGAAATCACTACAGTTTCGTGAATCACTTTTAATCGCCTATTTTTTTACTGATGGCTTTTACTAATTTCTGAAGCTTGTTTAATTTTTTAAAACTGGCTGCATTTTTTTGCCATTCTGTTGCTTTTTGGGTCGAGAACAGATTGCCAGAATAGACTCCAGAATCTTTGATATCTTTAGTGACAGATGTTCTTGCTGTAATGGTAGTATCATCGGCTATTTTCAGATGCCCAACAATCCCAACTTGACCACCAATTTTACAACGCTTACCAATTGTAGCACTCCCTGCTATTCCTGTTTGAGCAACAATAGCAGTGTGGTCACCAATGATAACGTTGTGTCCTATTTGTATGAGATTATCTAATTTCACCCCATTTCCGAGGATGGTGTCTGTAAAGGTTCCTTTGTCGATGGTTGTATTCGCACCAATTTCAACGTCATTGCCAATATTAACGCAGCCCATCTGAGGAATTTTTACCCACTCAGAATCTTTATTTTCTGAAAACCCGAAACCATCCGCCCCAATGACAACTCCTGAATGAATAATAGTTCTTGAACCTATCTTTGTTTTGGCTCCAATCATAACTCCTGAACTAATCCAAGAAGATTGACCCACCTTGGTATCCTGTCCTATTACTGTATTGGCCCCCACAAAAACATGCTCTCCCAAGACAACATTCTTAGCAATAACTACACCGGATTCAATCCCGCAAGTGGAGGAAACTTGACTGGATGGATGAATAGTCGCTGAAGTATGAATCTCCGGATTGAACTCCTTAGTGGTATCAAAATGACTCGCAATTTGAGCAAATAATAAATATGGCTCATTTGTAACCAAAGCATTAGTTGGGCAAAACTTAAGATCATTTTGAGTCAGCACAACTGCTGCTGCTTTTGTTTCCTTTAAAACAGATTTATATTTAGAGTTTGCTAAGAATGTTAGGGAACTATTCGTAGCACTACTCAGAGTTGCTACATCGGCTATAACCACAGAGGAGTCTCCATGAATTTTACAATCGTACTGAGAAGCTAATTGCCCTAGAGTAATCACAGTTTCAGACAAAATTCTAACTCTCCAACATTTGCAAAACTAGACGCCTTTTAACTAGCCTCCAATTTTATTTATCTTCCTGAAACTTCTTCTCTAAAAGTTTTGCTACATCGTTGGTGATATCAACAGAAGCACCTGTGTACAATGTCCCGCCACTCAATAAGGTGTTCTGATCGATCTTGCCTTCATTGATAACTAGATCATAACCGTTATCTCTGCCAAATTTTTTAATAATATCTATGATTTCTCTAAAAATTTTATTTAATTCAATTTGACTTCTACTATTGCGATCTTGTTGAAAGCTCTGTGCTAAATATTCAAGCTCCCTTTGGTCAGAAGCAAGTTTTAAGGTAGCACTCTGGCGCTCATCTGTACTCAAAGCAAGATTATCTTTAGTCAACTGATCTCTACTGGCATTAAATGCAGATTCTTTTGACGAAATGTCCCTTACCCTGGGAGCAAATTCTTCTTCAATGGCCTCTTGCATATCTTGGAACTGAGGTGACTCTTGAAGCAATTTATTCATATCAACCACACCAATTCTGGCTTCGACTGCAGTCTGTGCAAAAATGGGTTGTGTTAAAAACACTGCTCCAATAATTATCAATAATACAAAATTTGTTTTCTTCATATCTATCCTCTATAAAATAATAGTCTATTGTCTAAAAAGCTCCCCCAATTGTAAATTGGAATCGTTCAGTTTCATCGCCCCATGAAGTCGAAGTTGGAGAATCATCATTTAATGGCATCGCATAACTAAACCTAAATAACCCAAGAGGAGCCAACCATTGTGCCGCCAACCCAAAAGATTGCTTTAAGTTGCCTGCATCAAAATCATAATCGACAGGATCACCCATTTTATCAAAAAAATCTATCTCAGTGGTGGAAAAGACATTACCAATATCAAAAAACATACTAAATCTTGCTCTTGAAGCCCATTTTTGTGGCATCGGCAAAATGACCTCCAATTGGGCTGACATCAATAAATTTCCACCGTACGGGTTCCCAAAATTATCCCTTGGTCCAAGATGATGTTCTTTATAGCCTCTTACAGAATCTGGACCTCCTCCGAAAAAGTTCTTATATGGAGGAACGCCAATAGTATCACCATATGCATCATTGAATGCAATATCAGCTTTTGCCATCAATGTAAGATAATTCACCCATGGAAACGGTATATTAAAATACTGTTTATAACTGAAGTTAATACCATAATACTCAACATCACTGCCAGGTATTGCAGAGCTGATTATGAGTCTTTGCGACATGCCTCGGTCAGCAAAAAGAAAACGATTCCTGGAATCATAAACCCAACCCAGTAAGAGTTCTGCAGCATTAAATTTGGTTTTACAAAAATTAAAATATTCTTCATCAAAACAATTATTATCGCCATTGTTGCTAACCCACTGAAGTGCTTGATTTGCACTATAAGTTCCAGCTAACAATTCGGAACTCTGTAAGGTTGAACCGAAAATAACTCGTTGGTATTCACTTAAAGGGTATGAATATTCCAATCCTGTAGACCAAGTTTTGGTTGAAAAATCAGAAGCAGACGAGGTGAACTGATTGAAGGTTGAATATGAAAATCTTACCGTTCTGGAAATTTCATTTAATCCGGTATAAGGATTCGTATGAGAAAAACTGTAGAGATCCCTGTATTTACTTGCGTTTAAATCAAGTGCAACTCTATTACCGGTACCAAAAAAATTGGTGTGAACGAAATTGCCATTTAAAATCATTTTCTGTGCACCAGAATATCCTATGCCTCCGCCAAATTGTCCTGGAAGACCCTCTTTAATCGTGAACTCCGCATCAACTAAATCATTGGTTCCTGCAACTGGAATTGTGTCAAATTCCACTTCCTCTATATAGGGCAATCTTTGCAATCTAACTTTTGAGCGTTCCAATCTACTTTTCGACATATAAGCACCTTCCAACTGCCTTAGTTCACGTCGCAAAACTTCGTCATTAATGGATGTGGTATCGGAGAAATTGACACGCCTAACATAGACTCTACTTTTTGGCTGAATGTAAAAAACGATCTTTACTTCCTTGTTTTCACGATCCAGTTCTGGAATTGCTTCAACTTCAGCAAAGGAATAACCATCTTCTCCGAGTCTATATTTAATTAATTCTGAAGCTTGAGTTAATAGTGCTTGTGAAAAAAATTGACCCGGTTGAGCAAAAACAAGCTGTTCAATCTCTTCTTTAGGAATAACAAATTCACCAGTCAACTTGACATCTGAAAGTTGATACACCTCCCCTTCTGTAATATTGATGGTAATAAATATACCGGTTCTATCTGGTGAAATGGCAACCTGGGCAGAGTCAAGTCTGAAATTTGCATAGCCTCTATCCAAATAAAATGATTCGATTGTTTCTAAATCACCCTGCAAATCTTCTCTAGAATAGCGATCATCTTGTTGAATGAATGACAACCAATCTGGCATCTGTAATGTTAATTGATCCAGTAGATCCTCATCATTGTAAATAGTATTCCCAACAATATTAATCTGCCTAATTTGAGCTCGATCACCCTCTTTAATATTGACTTGTATATTCACCGTATTGCCTGGTAGATCATCTACTTTCGTTTCGATCTGAGCGCTGTATTTACCGAAACTGAAATATTGATCTGTCATTGATCTCTCGATCTCATCCAAAACAGAAGGGTCGTATGTTCGTCCCACTTTAAAACCTATGTTATTTAATGAATCCTCCAGATCTTCTGTCTTTATATCCTTGTTTCCATCAAACACAATATTACCTATGGACGGCCTTTCCAGGACCGAGATAATCAAAATGCCGGATTCATCTTGTCTAAATTCAATATTCTTAAAAAAACCACTTGAATAGACTGATCTTATTGATTCTTTAACTTTAACATCATCAAGTATGTCGCCAATGTTAATAGGCAAATAATTTAATAACGCTCCTTCAGAAATCTTCTGCAAACCTTCAATTCGAATGTCTTTGACAACGAACGACTCTTCAGCTTGAACTGAATAAAAACAAAGAAAAGCCAAAGCAATAATTATTAATCTGATTTTCATAGTTTTGATTGAGTCCTATTAACTGAATATCCTTACAAGATCATTGTATACCGCAAAGACCATTAAGAATAATAGTGCTCCTACTCCAATTTGCTGAAAAATTATTTGTATTTTTTCTGGAATAGGTTTTCGAATGATTTTTTCTATTAGAACAAACAGGATTTGTCCTCCATCCAGAATGGGCAAAGGAAATAGATTGAGAATACCCAAACTAATGCTAATAATTGCCATAAAAGATAAAGTTGCAATAAGTCCTCTTTTGGCAACTGTTCCTGCGTCCTTGGCGATTCCGAGTGGTCCACTGAGATTTTTCCCTGAAATTTGACCGGTAACCATTTTGCCAAACATATTTAAGGTCATAACGATCATCTGATTGGTTTGATCCAATGCCATTGTTAAATTTTTAGGGAAATTATATTGTTGAATAGCCTGATACTTCTTGATTTCTTCCTCATCAATTCCTGCTCGGAGTCCTATAAAACCCTGACTTACATCATCAGTCCTAGAATCCAAAAGCACTGTTGTTCGATACACTTGATCAAGTCTTTTGATCTCAATATCAATCTCTTTATTTGGATTGGCAATGATGATTTCTCTAAAATGGTTCCAGTTTTTGATATCGATATCATTAACTTTTAGAATGATATCTCCCGACATAAGACCTGCCTTATCTGCCGGTCCATCTAGATCGACCGATTCTATAATGGGCTTGATCTTTGGTGTAAAGGGTTTAAATCCCAAACCAGGCATTAAAGTATTTGGAGAGGTCAACTCCTTGGTTCTTCCTGTGACATCCAATACAACTGTTTTCTGATTACCTAATTGATCGATTGCTATGATCTGGATTTGTTCGTCGTCTAAAATATCACCGATCATTGAAATCAAAGAATCTTGCCATGTTTTGACATCTTTACCACCGACATTGATGATCTTATCTCCAGATCTTAAATTGTTCTGCCAGGCAATAGAATCTGATTCAACATCTCCTATGATAGGAACTACGCCTGGAACACCGATAGAGAACATAGTCATATAAACTACAATTGAAAAAAGAAAATTAGCAAAAGGCCCTGCAGATAAAATAAAAATTCTCTTCACAGCTGATTGATTGTTAAAAGCACGTTTGACTTCACTTTCATGAACTTCTTCACTCCGTTCATCGAGCAATTGCACATAACCTCCAAGAGGAATAGCAGATAAACAATACTCTGTTTGGTCTCTGCCTATGTTTTTACTCCACAGTACTTTACCAAAGCCAATGGAATACCTTAGAACTTTGACATTGCAAAGTCTTGCTACCAGATAATGTCCATATTCATGGATGGCAACGAGTACGCCAACCAAGACTATGAATGCAACAATTGAGAATAAAAAATCCATATATCTAATTATCGATTGAAATTATGAAGAAATTATAAAGAATCAGCACAGCAAAGGAAGTAATAAGAGATAAAAATTATAAATACCGGTAACTAAAAACTTATAACAGAAAGAACCATGCTTAGATAACTCACTTTAAAAAATAAAAATGCGAGTAAGGGAAGAACCGCTATTGTACCGTCTAATAAATCAATGAAACCTCCATGACCGGGTATTAAATTACTGGAATCCTTAATATTTTTATTACGTTTCAATAAACTAAAAAATAGGTCACCAATTACAGATATGAGTGTTACAAAAAATCCGATAAATAAAAATCCAATCACAACTTCACCATAAAAAAGATAAACGATTAAGCTTGAGATTATAGGAGTTATTATAAGGCTTCCAACAAAACCTTCGATGGTTTTACCAGGGCTGATATTTGGTAGTAAAGCAGTCTTACCTACCTTCCTTCCTACCAAATAAGCTGATGAATCTGCAATTGAAACGGTGATAACAACATATAATAAAATTCCAGGATAAATTAAAATAGTAAACAATGATCCAACAAATGGAAGTAGGGTTAAATATCCAAAAATAAAGACTAAAAAGTCATCAATATTCTTCTTTTTATAGGTCAATACCCTGAACAAAATGACAACCCATGCGAAAACTAACAATCCAAAGAAATAGTTACTTGTTTTCTCCAAAATTCCAGTTAAATAAGGTGCTGACAAAACAAAACTAACAAACAGTATCTGAAAAAGTGCTTGATAGATTCGTGATTTAAATAACCTTGAATATTCCCAAACGATAATGAGAGAAAGTAATGTAGCAACTACAATTTTGGCAAGGTTTGCTGTTGAATCCTGAGTTAGGTATATGAGTATAAGAATAAGAACTGCTGCCGAACAGATTCTCTTAGTAATGTTTTTCATTAGTTATGCTCTAGGCTTTTTTCAGCTCTTTTTCTTCCTCAATTGCTCCAAAACGTCTTTCTGATTTTGAGTAATTTTCTAATATTTCAAAAAATTCCTGGTTTTCAAAATTAGGCCAGAGTGTTTCGGTAAAATGGATTTCACTATATGCCATTTCCCACAGCATAAAATTACTTATTCTAGTCTCACCTGATGTTCTAATGATCAAATCTAAGTCAGGTAGATCTGAGAAAGAAAGATAGCTTGAGAGAGTTGATTCATCTATTTGATCTTTATTAATTTCACCTTTGTCTATCCCATCAATGATATCCAATATGCCTCTGATAATATCCTGTCTTGAGCCATATGCTATTGCCAAAGTCAATTTTAAACCGGAGTTTTCTGATGTGATAGCCTCTATTTGCTCTATTTTTCTAACCAAAGTCTTGGGCAACATTTCTTTATTGCCTCTTTGTTTAAAACGAACATTATTCTCGATCAAAAGGCCAGTATATTTTTCAATGGATCTTTCAAACAATCGCATCAAACTGACGACTTCCCTAGCTGGTCTGTCCAAGTTCTCTGAACTTAAGGCAAATAGAGTTAGGGCCTCTATCTCCAATTTGACCGAGTTTTCAACAATCTCTTTAGCCTTTAAAACACCAGCTTCATGGCCAAAGAATCTTCTTTTCCTTCTTAATTTTGCCCAACGACCATTACCATCCATAATAACCCCCAAATGTCTGGGCAGGTTAAGAATTTTTGGAACGTTTTCCTCTGTGGGATTTTCTTTCATGATTTAAAAACTCATTAATTCTTTTTGTTTTTGTTCACTTAAGGATTCAATATTTTTTATCATCTCATCTGTAATGACTTGAACTTCCGTTTGGCCTTTGTGCAAATCATCTTCTGAGATCATCTTCTCGTTAGAAAAATCTTTTAGATCCTGGATTGAGTCTCTTCTTATATTTCTGATAGAAATCTTGGCCTGTTCCTCCTCACTTCTTACTTGTTTGGTTAGCTCTACTCTTCTTTCCTCTGTCAAAGTAGGTAAAGGAATCCTAATAATATTTCCTGTTGTTACTGGATTTAAACCAATATTTGCTTTTAATATTGCACGCTCAATTTCTGGAATAAATTTTTCTTCCCAGGGAGAAATGGTGAGTGTTTGAGAGTCTTCTACGGTTATATTTGATAATTGTTGTATCGGTGTATCATTGCCGTAATATTCAATCTGGATACTATTAAGGATATCCGGTGTGGCACGTCCTGTTCTTATTTTGGTTAAATTCACTGAAAAAGCATCAATAGATTTATGCATTCTTTCATTGGTTTCTTGATTAATCTCTTCCAGCAAAACTTTCATCCTTGATTACATTATCAAGGTCCCCACGCTCTTACCTTGGACTATATCCAATAATGCATTATCGATATTAATATCATAGACCCTAATTGGTAGATTATTTTCCTTGCACATGACAATAGAAGTAGTATCCATGACTTTAAGGTTTTTTGATATAAACTTGTCAAAAGAAATTGTTTCAAAATGATTTGCATCCTGATTCTTTAAAGGATCTTCTGAATAGACCCCATTGACTCTTGTTGCTTTAATCAATAGATCGGCTTCAATCTCCACAGCTCTAAGTGATGCAGCAGAATCAGTAGTAAAATAAGGGTTGCCAGTACCTGCTGAAAATATAGTCACTCTGCCCTTTTCTAAATGCCTAATAGCTCGTCTTCTAATATAGTCTTCGCATACTTCATTAACTTTTAATGCAGACATAACTCTTGCGACCAGCCCTTGTCGTTCTAAAGCATCCTGAATGGCTAATGCATTTATAATCGTTGCCAGCATACCCATTTGATCTCCAGTGACTCTATCAATTCCTGACTGGGCTAAACCTTCACCTCTAAAAATATTACCCCCTCCAATCACAATTCCTACTTGAGTACCTAAATCCAGAATAGATTTAATTTCCTTGGCCAGATAAATTAATACATCTGGATCAACACCAAACTCCTTCTTGCCCAGGAGTGCCTCACCACTTAATTTCAAAAGGATTCTTTTTATCTGTTTATTTACCACATTAAAAAACCATAAAAATTCTTGATCAAAGAGAATAAAAATTATTATTTACTTGCTTCAACTTGTTCTTTGACTTCATCAGCAAAATTTTTATCTTGGTGCTCAATTCCCTCTCCGACCTCATATCTTACAAAAAGATTTACAGTTGCATTGGATTTTTTTAATAACTGAGAAATATTTAAGTCAGGATCTTTAATATATTCCTGACCAAGCAAAGTTATTTCATTTAGGTGTTTATTCAGTTTACCTGTAACTATTTTTTCAATAATTTCTTTAGGTTTCCCTTCTTGTTCAGCCTGTGATCTCAATATCCTAGACTCTTCATCAATAATTGCTTTGGGAATATCTGTTTGAACTATGTATTTAGGTTTGGAAGCAGCAACGTGCATGGCTAGATCCTTTGCTAGATTCTTATCATCAATATCCACATCAACTAAAGCTGCTATTTTATTACCATGAACATAACTGCCAAGAGTTCCTTGATAAAATATTCTTACAAATCTTCTGATGGTTATATTTTCTCCTAATTTAGCAACAACAGATTTTCGAAAATCTTCGACCCTTTCAAATTTAGAAATTGAACAATCCATGAGTTGATCAATATTTTCAATTTTTTCATTGACTAATAAATTAGAAATTTGATTTGAAAATTCTACAAATTGATTATCTTTAGCAGCAAAGTCAGTTTCACAGTTAATTTCCAGTACGAGTGCTAAACGTTGTGCTTTTTCAATTTCTATTGACACTATACCGTGGGCAGCGACCCTACCTGACTTACTATCAGCTTTACTCTGACCACTCTCTTTTAGAACTAATATTGCTTTCTGAAAATCCCCTTGAGATTCAACCAATGCTTTCTTACAATCCATCATCCCGGCATTGGTCAGTGCTCTCAGTTTTTTCACTTCGATGGCAGAAATTTTCATCTTCTAACCCGTGCTATTAGGAATCCTTTTTATCTTCGTCATCTTCTGATTCACTAGATCCTGGAAGTTCTGACCCAGGCTTTGTTTTTTCCTCAACGGATGGTTCACTATTCGAGGGATCGTTTGATTGATCTGAATCTCTGTCTTGATTTTTTTGTTCTTCTTCTGTGCTGATATAAAGATTTTCTGACTCTCCGATATCGTCGATCTTGTCACTCTCTGATGCATCATCACTCTCAACTTTGTCTTCTGAAGCTTGTTTCTTAGTTATTTTTTTATCCGCTACAAAAATTCTCTTTTTCCGTTTAATCTGATCTTTTGAAATTTTTCCTTCGGCATCAACTTCGACGAAGTCATCATCAATATCATCCAACATAGGTATTGATTTTTTACCCTTTAAAAATGATTCAACAATGCTTGCTGTAATGACCTTGGCAGTACCTCTGGAATCATCATTTGAAGGAATAATATAATCAATATTATCCGGCGATGAATTAGTATCCACTATACCTATAATCGGAATACCTAATGCTTTTGCTTCCTGAACAGCATTCTTCTCATAATTCACATCTATAATAAATATGACATCCGGAAGCCTATTCATGGATCTAATGCCACCTAAACTTCTATTAAGCTTCTCAGAAGCTCTTCTTATAGTCAGTGCTTCCTTCTTTGATAAATTTTCATCCTTGAGAGATATCTCTAGATCTTCAAGTTTTTTAATGGATTGAGCTATAGTTTTATTATTTGTGAGAGCCCCCCCCAACCACCTATTGGAAACATAAGGCATCTCGCATTCCTTACCTGCATTCAGAATCTCATTTTTTACGGCAGGTTTGGTGCCAACAAACAATACTGTCCCAGATTCCGCTGCTAGATTCTCGATAAATAGACAAGCTTCTTCAAGCAAAGGAAGCGTAGTTTCTAGGTTGATAATATGGATCCCATTGCGTTGGCCATAAATATATTGGGCCATCTTAGGATTCCAATACCTCGTTTTGTGTCCGAAGTGGGCGCCAGCTTCAAGCATCTGACGCATTGTTATTGTTGCCATTTTTATTCCTTATTGGGTTGTCACTCCCACAAATCCCATATATAAACTTTCCAATCCGTGGTCAGCACCCAATATATGTGTCGATTTATGTTCGAATTTATGCAAAATTGCCGATGTTTTATAACATAATAATGTCTAAGCGACAATAAAGCCGACTAACAATAATAATTTTTACTGAAAATGTCCATTGATATTAAAAATAAAGACGAGCAAGAACAAATGAGAATTTCTGGGAAATTAGCTTCAGAAGTGTTAGACATGATTGAAAATCATATTAAACCAGGGATCACAACGGGGGAACTGGATCAGATTTGTCATGACTATATTGTCAATGACCAGAATTCTATACCTGCTAACGTCGGCTATAAAGGTTATCCCGCCACCATTTGCACTTCTGTCAACCATGTCGTATGTCATGGGATACCGAGCACGAAGAAATTGAAACATGGCGATATCCTCAACATAGATGTAGCTATTATTAAAAACAGTTTTTACGGTGACACAAGCAGGATGTATTTGATCGGCAAACCTACCCAACAGGGCGAGCGTATTTCAAAGATAGCCTATGAAGCACTGTGTCAGGGAATTAGACAAGTTAAACCAGGAAATCAACTGGGGGATATTGGTCATGCAATACAATTGCATACAGAAAAACATAATTATTCAGTCGTCAAAGAATATTGCGGTCATGGAATTGGAAAGACTTATCATGCAGAACCACAGGTTCTGCATTACGGGATTCCACACCAGGGCATAGAAATCAAAGAAGGTATGACCTTTACCATTGAACCGATGATTAATGCCGGTGAACCATCGGTTAAATTGATGCCAGACCAATGGACCGTTGTCACAAGAGATCACTCGCTCTCTGCTCAATGGGAACATACCATTCTCGTTACCAAGGATGGGTTTGAAGTCTTAACGCTATCCCCTAACGAAAAGATTGTTTAATCAATGTCGATTGAAAATCCTGAAAAATACAAGGAGTTCAAGACAGAAACTTTAATAAATACACTAAACTCGCATCCGTTTACGGTTAAAAATTACAAAAAATTTATCAAAGAAAAATCAGATTTTCTAGATACATCATTCTCTATTCATCACATCTCTCACCTGCTTTTGGCAAGATCAAAACTCAACGATTCTATAGTGATATCTGCAGCAGAAATATTTTTTAAACAGAACCAAGAAAGTATTAATGTAATTGCTGTTGGTGGCTATGGCAGAAATGAACTCCATCCATATTCAGACACAGATCTTCTACTACTAATTGAGAAAAATGAGAAAAAATCATTTCAAGATAGTCTTGCAAAGTTTTTAACTTTTTTATGGGATATAGGCATCCAAGTTGGTCATAGCACTAGAACTCTCCAAGAATGCTTGAAAGAAGGTTCAAAAGACTTAACTGTTGCCACTTCATTGATGGAAGCTCGGTATTTGTATGGATCAATAACCACATACCAAACACTAGAAAAAGAAATTACCGGCAATAAATTATTATGGTCTAACACCCAATTTCTAGAAGGAAAAAAAAATGAGCAACTTTCCAGACATTCACAATTTAACAATACAGCCTATAATCTAGAACCAAATATTAAGAGTGGCCCTGGTGGTTTGAGAGATATCCACTCTATTTTCTGGGTTGGAAAAAAAATCCTTGGCATCCAACAATTACAAGAACTCAATGGACTAGGAATTATTTCAAATCAACAGTTATCAATGTTGATTCATGCTAGAGACTTTTTGTTCTCTATTAGATATGCATTACATGCATTAACTCAAAGGAAAGAAGACCGTTTACTTTTCGACTATCAAAGAACGTTAGCAAAACAATTTGATTATCATGATGAACAACACCTATTAGGTGTTGAACAATTTATGCAGGATTATTACAAATCAGCTAAAACCATCGGTCGATTAAATGAAATCATTCTACAAATTTATACTCAAAAACTGTTTCAATCTAAAAAATCAAAAATCAAAACTCTGAATCATTCCTTTCAGATTAGAGACAATCTTGTGGAATTAAGAAAAGGGATTCAATTTAAAGACAATCCATCATTATTATTAGAGATATTCCTCTTATTTCAAAAACATAAAGACATTCAAGGAATAGGCTCAAAAACTATTAGCATGATTACTGAAAACCTCCATCTTATTGATGATTCGTTTAGGGAAAATACAGAGAATAAAAAACTATTTTTAGACATATTAAAGGCTCCAGAAGGAGTTACTCACGAACTTAAGAGAATGAATCTTTACGGCGTCTTAGGTCTCTATATCCCTGCGTTTGGGAAAATTGAAGGGAGAATGCAATACGACTTATTTCACGCATTTACAATCGATGAGCACACCCTTCTTGTTGTCAGTAACTTAAGGCGTTTAGCACTAAAAAGATTTGATCATGAATACATGGAATACAGTAAAAAAATGCAATTGATTGCAACTCCGGAAATTTTATACATCGCTGGCTTGTTTCATGACATCGCCAAAGGTCGTAATGAAGATCACTCGAAATTAGGTTCCCTAGAGGCAGAATCTTTTTGCCTGGATCATGGAATGAGCAAATACGAATCAAAGCTTGTTTCATGGCTTGTCAAAAATCATTTGATACTCTCTCTCACCGCACAAAGAAAAGATATCAATGACCCAAACGTAATCCGATCCTTTGCAATAAAGGTAGGGGATGAATCAAGATTGGACTTTTTATACTTATTAACCATTTGTGACGTAAGAGCGACCAATCCTAATTTATGGAGTACTTGGAAAAGACAACTTTTTGATGAACTATACTTGTTAACAAAAAAAGCCTTAAGAGAAGGTCTTGAAAATCCGATCAATAAGGATGAATTAATTGCTGAAAAGAAAAATCTTGTTGAAGCAAAACTGAACGGTAATCAAAGGAAAAAGGGACTTACAAATCTATTTTCATTTTTAGGTGAAAGTTACTTTTTAAAATTTAAGGATCAAGAAATAATTCATCATTCAAAAATCATCATGGAGAAGAAGTTTCTAGAGAATCCTAAGATCATTATAAATCTTCAGCAAGATATTATTGAAGGACAAACATGCGTCTTCATAATCTGTCAAACACAGAGTAATGCGTTTTTAACAGCAACGGGTATTTTTGAACAAACAAATTTAACTATTCACGATGCAAAAGTTACAGAACTCAATAACGGATATTCTATTTATAACTTTTATGTCCAAGAAATGAATGGTGTTGCAATTGAGGACAAAAAGAAGATTCAACAAATTAAATCAAGAATCGAAAAAACATTGAGTGTTGAAGATGACAGTTCACCAATAGTCAGTCGGGCATTGTCTAGAAGATTAAGATATTTTGACACCAAGACATCAATCAACTTTACAGAAGACCATATCAATAATAGGACTGTGATGGAATTAATCTCTATAGACAGACCTGGTTTGTTGTTTGATATCGCCAAAACACTAAAAACAGAAAATATTTGGATTGAATCGGCAAAAATCGCAACGATTGGTGAAAGAGTGGAAGATATCTTTTATTTAACTACTCAGAATAAAGTGAAACTCAGTAAATCTAATTGTGAACAATTAGAAAAAAAACTTGAAAAAGTGATTAATCAATCATAGAAAAATCAGTATCCATTATACTTCGTTTGATAAATTGCCCACGTTCCGTATAACGCAAATAAAACAAAACAAATCAACGCCCAAGCCGGCATGCTCAAAGACAAAAAAGACCAATTGATTTCTGCGCACTCGCCCGAACCACTAAAAACCATTCCAAAAACCTCTAATAATGGGAAATTAGAAATCATATAGGTAAGATCACCTCCACATCCAGGAATCTGATCTGGTGGCAAATGTTGCAACCAAACATGCCTTCCTGCAACACCTAGTCCGGCAAGACTGAAAGTTATGAAAAATATCGAAGCTGTTAATTTAGTCGCTGTGGTCTTTGGAGGAAGGAGTGTCATACATAAAAAAATCATGCCCAAAAAAATGACTGCAATTCTTTGTAGAATACATAAAGGGCAAGGTTCTAAACCTAAGACATATTGAGCATACAGCACGTAAAGCATAAGAAAAACGGTTGCTAAGAATCCATAAAAAAATAGATGTCTGTTTGTTAATAGAAACACTTGTCTTTCCTTAATTCGTAACTTGGTCCATCAGATAATTCGGAAGAGCTTCAAAAGACTCAACCGTTTTGCCTGATTTAAAATCCCTGATTGCTAGTTTTATCATAATTTTTGCATCAGGTAATACTTTCTCTCCCTGATGAATCAATTCAACACAACCTTTGTCTCTCAGATGATTATATTGTGACCAACCCGAACCGATCCCACAATAATCTCTTTCAGAGAAATCAAAATTATCAACATCAACTAAACGATCTGGATATGTTGCAACGACCAGACCCTCAGCTGATACACGGTAACATCCAAAATAAATTTGATTTCTATTCGCATCTATCGCTACTGCAATCTTTTCGATAGAAAATATTTCTGCTGCTTGTTGCGCTATGACTGAAAGGCTTGAAATACCACAAACTGGTATTTTATGGATATAAGACATGGCTTGGGTTGCGGCTGCTGCGACTCTCAACCCACTAAAACGACCGGGTCCTAAACCAAATCCAATCAACTCTAACTCTTGTAATTCCACTCTTGCATCATTCAATATCTTATTGATATTGCTGTAAATATCCCTAGCGTGATCCATACCGTTTTCTTGGTTGAGTTCAAAAAATTCTCCATCATTCAAGACCGCAAGTGTCAGCCTGATTGTCGATGTATCGATTGCAATGCACTTAATCATAAATAACCTTCCTTGCTAAACAGTATATGAGTAAAGAAATTAATGAACCAATAAAAAACATAGATATAATAAACTCTCTTTTAGAGCGAGATAAAATGAATACAAAAAATAATCAATTACAGAATTGGGTTAATGAGGTTGCTGCTCTGACAAATCCATCTGAAGTCTTTTGGTGTGATGGAAGCCAAGAAGAGTATCAAAATATTATTACTTTAATGCTTGATTCTGGGGATCTCTCGGAACTGAATCCAGACACGTTCCCAAACTGCTATCTACACCGATCAGATCCCATGGACGTAGCTAGAGTTGAGCACTTAACTTTTATATGTACTTCTGAAGAAGATGATGCAGGTCCAAATAATAACTGGATGGAACCCAATCAAGCCCATAGGAAATTAGATGACCTATTTGCAAACTGTATGTCTGGAAGAAAAATGTATGTAATCCCCTATTGTATGGGACCTATGGATTCAAAATATTCTCGTTGTGGGGTTGAAGTTACGGACAGCCCTTACGTAGTTGCAAATATGTTCCTGATGACTCGAATGGGCAGTAAAGCATTGAAGAGAATTGAAGATGAGAATAAGTTTGTTAAAGGCATGCACTCGATTGGTGACTTGGATCCAGAAAAACGATTTATTATGCATTTTCCAGAAGAAAATATCATAAGAAGCATAGGTTCGGGATATGGTGGCAATGCCCTCTTAGGTAAAAAATGCCATGCTCTTAGAATGGCCAGCTGGCAAGCCTTGAAAGAAAATTGGCTCGCCGAACACATGCTTATTGTTGAAATAGAGAATCCGGCAGGAGAAAAATTTTATATTGCTGCTGCTTTTCCATCAGCCTGTGGCAAAACAAATCTCGCAATGCTCATCCCCCCCGAGAAATTTGAGGGATGGAAAGTTAGAACTATTGGCGATGATATTGCATGGCTGCATATGGATAATAACGGTCAGTTATGGGCAATAAATCCAGAATCAGGCTATTTTGGAGTGGTTCCGGGCACCAATGAAAAAACCAATAGAAACGCATATCAAACCATTCAAAGCAATGCCATTTATACCAATGTAGGCCTAACAGATAATAATGAACCCTGGTGGGAAGGAAAACTAGATGGCACTCCAGTTAAAGATTGGAAAGGTGATGATTTTTCCACCGATAGTCATGGAAAGTGTGCACACCCTAATTCAAGATTTACTGTTTCAGCAAAAAATAATCCAGAATACTCGAATTTAGCAGATTCACCCTCCGGAGCGCCCATTTGTGCCATCATTTTTGGAGGTAGGAGAAGTGAGTTGGCGCCGTTGGTTTATGAAGCCAAAGACTGGAACCATGGGGTACTTGTTGGCGCGAGTGTTGGCTCAGAAACTACTGCAGCTGCAGCTGGAGATACTGGAGTAGTCAGAAGAGACCCAATGGCTATGAAGCCCTTCTGTGGCTATAATTTTGCGGATTATTGGCGGCATTGGCTTAGTTTTTCAAAACAATCTAAAAATTTGCCAAAAATATTTCACGTCAACTGGTTTAGGCAAAATGCTCAAGGATTTCTTTGGCCAGGATTTGGAGAAAATCTAAGAGTATTAGACTGGATTATCCAGAGATGCCAAAACAAAATTGATGCCCAAGAAACCCCCATCGGCTATGTGCCACTAAAAAAAGACATTGATGTTTCTGGTTTAAATATTTCTGATGAAAACTTGAATGAATTATTCCATATTGACGCCAACCAATGGTTGGCTGAAATGAAGGATATCAAGGAATATTTTGACGAATTCGGAGAAAGACTTCCCAACGAGCTGCTCGATGAGCATTCTAAAGTCATTAAATCTCTAAAAGATTCTCTTCATAGTTCTCAATAAAATAAAGCATCTGATTTAGAGCCTTGTTTGGATTTTCTAATTTATGTTGACTGAAACCAACCAGTTGTCTCCATTCTTTAGCGCCTCTACACCCCTTCAGCAAAGCTGCCATGTGCCTCACAATTAAATGAGGATTGGTGTCTTTTTGATTTATTTGTCGTTTTGCATAGTCAATCATCTCTTTAATACATTCCAACTGTGTTGAAGACTGTTGACCATGATCAAAGGTTTGCCTAAAAAAGTGATTCTGAATCTTTGTAAGAAATAATGGGTCTTTATAAGCCTTGCGACCAATCATCACACCATCAACATACGAAAAATGTTCCTCAATTTGTTCAATTGAGTTGACTTCTCCGTTGAGAATAATTGTTAAATCCTGAAAGTCTTGTTTTAATCGGTAAACTTTTTCATAATCAATCGGTGGAACGGTCCTATTTTGTTTAGGGTTTAACCCATTCAGAAATGCTTTTCTGGCGTGAATTATAAAAATATCACAACCAGCTTGTGCTGTCTTAGCTATAAAGTCATAAAGAAAACTATAGTCATCCTGATTATTGATACCAATTCTGGTTTTGATTGAAACAGGTAAATCTACCTTACTCATAATAGCTTCAACACATTGTGAAACCAGTTTAGGGTCATTCATTAGAGCAGCACCGACTTTGCAATTCTGCACCCGTGAACTTGGACAACCAATATTTATATTTATCTCATCATAGTTTAGTTTGGATACTATCGCAGCTGCTTCTGACATAATGGAAGGATCGTTCCCTGCCAGTTGTATAGCTACATTTTGTTGGTTCTGGTTCTCCTCAATGATAAATTTTCTCGGTCCATAAACAATCGACTCCGCATGAATCATTGGGGTATATAATCTTAAATCTGGTGCCAGCATTCTGGCCAGATGCCTAAAATGTCGGTCTGTATGTCCCATCATTGGTGCAACTGAAATTTGATGTGGTTCTAACATTGGTATAATTCAGGTTTTGTGAGGTTCTTTTTAATTGTACTAAGGTGGCGTCCCCAAGGGGATTCGAACCCCTGTTGCCAGGATGAAAACCTGGTGTCCTGACCAGACTAGACGATGGGGACCCAAAAAAATAATTTTCTTACGTCTGCTATATATCAGGAATGCAGTATATTGAAAAAGTAGATTTAATCCAATTCTAAAACTTCAATCTCTCCAAGATTTAAACCTTCTATTCCTTCTTGGATCAAAGATAAATCACCGACTATAATCCAAACCCAATCTTTAGGAGTGAGATACTGCTGTGCGGCACCATGAATATCGCTCAGTTCAACACTTCGATATTTTTCTGCAAGCATTTCCAGGTAATCATCATCACGGTTGAAGGTTATGATTTCAGCCACCCCAGACATGAGCTTGCCGAATGTTTCAAATCGACCTATTAAACCAAGAGATCGCTTACTAACAACGCTCTCAAGTTCAGCTTGTTCAGCTGATCTTGCCCCAAGATAGTCCTCATACTCCTTAATGATTTCCTGAATTGATGGAATGGTCTGGTCGCTCTGGACTGGAGCAAAAACTAGCATTGGACTTGGTCCTTTATTTGCAGAAACCCTGCTTCTGACCCCATACGACCAACTTTTATCTTCGCGTAAGTTCATATTCAGCCTTGATGTAAAATCACCTCCAATGACAGCATTCATTAAAGTAATTTTGAATTCATCTTCGGAACCAACACCAGGCATTAATTGACCCGCAACAATGAGTGACTGAAACGCCCCTGGTTTATCCACTAAATAAATTTTACCAGGCTTGGAAGCATTATGTATGGAGTAATCAAGATTGATATTCTCAAAGGACGCATGATCCTTCCAATTCCCTAGTACGTCATCCAAATCTTTTACAATCTCATCAAGTGTGGTATCGCCAACCACCAATAAAGTTGCATTGCTTGGATTAACAGAACCTTGGTGGTATTTGACCATATCATCTCTGCTCATCCACTGAATGGATTCCCTGGTGCCACTGCCCCCTGAAGGTTTAGCATAAGGGTGTCCTTGACCGAAAATAATCTCTGGCAACACATAACCAACTATGCCATTAGGATCAGACAAAGATTGATCGATTCTTGCCAGCCAAATTAATTTTTTCCTATCAATTTCATTCTGATCAAATATAGGTTCCATAATCACTTCACGAAAAACCTGTAATGATGGTTTTAAATTGGACTTCAAAGTAGATAGGTTAATGCTGGATACATCCAGTCCGGTACTGGTGCCTAAATCAGTTCCCAGTTCTTCAAGACGTTCACTAAGCTTGAGTGCATCATAGCTCTTAGTCCCTTCGGTCAGCATAGACATGGTAAAACTAGCTAACCCAGATTGATCGTCGGGGTCAATCGCATGACCATTTTTCATCTGTAAAGAGAAATTGATCATCGGTACGTCATGTCTTTCTGCCAATACAACTTCCAACCCATTACTCAATTTCGCCCTTTGGATTTCAGGCAAATTTAACTTGGGGAAGTCAGTCGGGAAAGGAAGTTGGGTACGATCAGCCTTGGTCTCAACTGTAGAAGATGAATCAATCGGCGCAACCGTTAATACATATTCCCCATCAAGAAGCCATTTGTGCGCCGTTCCTTTCAGGTCAGTTGCACTTGAGTCCAGCGTTGATTGCATATATTGCTTATAATCTTTTGGGTCTCCCAAATATATTTCGCCGCTTGCTAGAATATCCGATTTACCGCCAAAGCCTCCTACTCTTTGTATGCCCTTGATCCAAGAAGCCTGAGTAGAAGTTTTAGTGTTATCTAATAACTTTTTGCTCGGTCCCCTCTTAGTAAAATCTTGAACCACTTGATCGATAGCAGCTTCTAATTCTTCTAAACTTCTTCCTTTGGCTAGGTCTGCAGTAATCCAAAATTGACCTGCAATCTCCCGGCCATAATTAAATGCATTAACGCTGGTTGCCAATCTCTCTTGGTATACTAATTTCTGATACAGATAAGAATTCTTCCCTCCGGCTAGAAGTGTGGCAATCAGATCTAGATGCACACCTTCTAGGGACCCTAATTCTGGGGTGTTCCACACTTTATATATTCTTGTATTCGGAACCCGATCGTACATTATCTCCCGTTTTTGTCCCGTTCTTTTAGCAATCCATCTTTTTTTCTTAAGAGGAGCAGGTCCTGCTGGTATATCACCAAAATATTTGGTCGCAAGTACTTTTGCTGTTTCTAGATTGATATCACCAGCTAGGACGATCACTGCATTATTGGGACCATAGTAGGTATTAAACCATTTTCGAACATCATCGATAGTAGCGGCATTGAGGTCCTCCATCGAACCAATAGTTGTCCATGAATATGGGTGACCACTAGGAAAGGTGGCTTTTGCAGCTTGCAAAAATACTCTGCCATAGGGTCTGTTCTCACCCTGGCGTTTTTCATTCTGGACAACTCCCCTCTGCTCATCAAGTTTTTCTTGATTCACAACACCTAAGAGATGACCCATCCGGTCCGATTCCATCCACAAAGCGAGCTCCAATGCAGAAGTCGGAATATTTTCGAAATAATTGGTTCGATCGTTATTGGTGGTACCATTCATGTCTGTGGCACCAACTTTCTGAAAGGGACCAAAATACTCATTGTTATAATGCTCAGTGCCATTAAACATAAGATGTTCAAACAAATGAGCAAAACCTGTTTTCCCTATTTCTTCGTCCTTGGATCCAACGTGGTACCAAACATTCACAGCAACAACTGGTATTTTATGATCTTCATGGACAATGACTCTCAAACCATTAGCTAAAGTAAATTTCTCAAAGTTAATTTCAGGTATTTCCTCTGCTGCAATTGATGGAAAGATAACCAAAAGTAGAGAAAGAGAAAAAATAAGTTTTCTTAATGTGTACATAATAATATATTTAACCTAGATGTTTTTTGTTGAAATGATAACGGATTTCTAACAAATTGATAACTATATTGGGAGAAGAAATGAAACGCTTACTAGGTATTACCATATTTTCAATGGCAATCATCTTTTCTGTTCACGATGCTTCTGGAGAGAATCAATCAATTCAACTTTCTGAAGCAATTGATGAAATGTTTGTCGACAGGGAGAATAAACCAGGATGTGCTGTTGGAGTAATTAAAGACGGAGAGTATATACACAATTCAGGTTATGGTATGGCTAACCTTGAGTATGGGATTAAGATTGATTCAGACTCAATCTTTAGAATAGCGTCAATCAGCAAACAATTTACAGCAATGGCCATAGCGATCATTGAAGAAAAAGGTTTACTAGCTTTTGATGACGAAATGAAAAAACACATTCCTGATCTGATGGATTATCAAAGCAAAGTGACAATCAACCAGATGATTCATCACTTCAGTGGTCTCGGTGATTACGAGGACAGTGATTATCCAAACCGTTTCAAAAACGCGGTTGATGAAACATTTAGATGGGGCAGCGAAGATTACATGAGTAATAATGAATTTCATGAAATGATTAAAACATTACCGCTAATCATGGAACCTGAAACCAAATTTTGGTACAGCAATACTGGTTACGCTCTTCTTGCACTGGTCGCTGAAAATGTAAGCAGTATGAGTTTGCGAGAATTAGCTAAAAAAGAGATCTTTGAGCCTCTCGGCATGGATGATTCTTTTTTCAACGATAACGTCAAACTCATCGTAAAAAACAGAGCCGATGGTTACTCCCCTATAAAAAAACATCCAGGCGAATACGAAATCAACATGACTAATCTCAGTTGGGTTGGTGATGGTGGTATCTTCACTTCTATCAATGATTTTATTAAATGGGATCAAAATTTTTATGATAATAAACTGGGTGAAGGAAAAGCATCCTTGATTGATACCATGGAACAAACTTACGCTCAGACAAAAGTAAAAAAAAGAAATCAAAAGCTTTCAAGAGAACAAGAAAATCAGCGCACTTATGCATTTGCTCAAAACCTTGCCTACCATAATGGATTGAAAAGATGGTCACACTCTGGCTCATGGGTTGCTTACAATAGCTACTATACGAGATTTCCTGAGATACGTTTTTCTGTTGTGGTCTTTTGTAACACCAATGAGATTAATGCCACAAAGGTGACTAATAAAATTATCGATCTATATTTTGAATAAAATTAAAATGCATTCTTGCCGGTTAATTCTCGTCCTACAGCCAATTGATGAATGGTTTCTGTACCTTCATAAGTAATGACAGTCTCTAAATTGAGCATGTGACGAATGGGAACATATTCCGCGCTGATTCCAGCTCCACCTAACATATCCCGACAATCTCTAGCAATATCCAAAGCCATTCTCGTATTATTCCATTTAGCTAATGAAACTTGGGTTGGATTCATCTTTTCCTGATCTTTAAGTTGCCCTAGCCTGTAGGCAATGAGACTGGCTGCTGTAATCTTTCTTTGCATGTCTGCCAACCGTATCTGTATTGCTTGATTCTCTGATAGAGAACGTCCAAACAACACTCGGGTCTCTGTGTAGTCCAAGAGTTCTTGTAAACAGGCTTCTGCTGCTCCTATTACCCCCCAAGCGATACCATATCTTGCCTGTGTGAGGCAACTGAGTGGCCCTTTTAAACCGGTCACATTGGGCAGTACATTTTTATTAGGAATTCTGACATTATCAAAAAATAGTTCTGAGGTAACCGAGGCCCTCAAAGAAAATTTATTCTCAATTTCGTGAGCATCAAAGCCTTCTGTATCCGTCTCTATAAGAAAGCCTTTAATGCCATCCTCTGTCATAGCCCAAATCAAAGCGAGGTCAGCTATAGAACCGTTGGTGATCCACATTTTTGAACCATTTATAATCCAATCATTGCCATCCTGTTTGGCATGGGTTTTCATATTCCCAGGGTCTGATCCTCCTTGAGATTCAGTCAATCCAAAACAACCAATCGCCTCTCCTTTAGCTAATTTTGGTAGCCAATAATTTTTTTGCTCATCACTTCCATATTGATCAATTGGATACATCACTAAACTGCTTTGAACCGACACAAAACTTCTAAGACTGCTATCCCCTCTTTCTAATTCTTTGCAGATCAAACCATAACTGATGGCATTCATGCCAGCACAATCGTAACCTTGAATTGAGCTACCAAGAAGTCCCATTGATGCGATATCAGGGATTAATTCAGCTGGAAAGATATGATTTTCAAAACATTCTTTGATAATGGGCATCACATTATCATTAACAAATCGACCCACATTAACTTGCACCAACTGTTCTTCTTCAGTGAGGAGTGCATTAATATCAAATAAATCTAGCTTCATAACTAATGTAGGACTAAATTATAGGATCTTATGTTTTCCTTTCAGGATTTCAGCAAACATAACAAAATCTCCGATGAGGCTATAAAAAGGATACTTAAAGGTTGCAGGTTTGTTTTTTTCAATAAAAAAATGACCAAACCAGGCACAACCATACCCAGAAATAATAGCATAAGCTAGAAATGTAGGATCAATGGTCATAAGAAAACGTAGAGTAAAAAAAATAACTAGCCAAGTACCTATAAAATGAGTGAGCTTCGTATATTTAAGTTTGTGTTCATTGATGTAGAACGGATAAAACTCTTTAAAATTTGCAAATGTTTTTTTAGTCATTCTTTCATCCTAACATATCATCGCATTCTTAACCGCTCAGCAAGATCACTGAGAAGAGTCTTGGTAGAATTCCAACTCATACAAGCATCGGTCAGTGAAACTCCATATTTTAATTGCGATAGATCTTCAGAGATTTTTTGACTGCCTTCATTAATGTTGCTTTCCAGCATGAATCCAATAATGGATTGATTGGAATCCAGCACTTGATCAATACAATTATGTGCAACGCTTGATTGTAAATTAAAATCTTTATTCGAGTTCCCATGACTGCAATCAATCATGATTCTTGGAGGCAACCCTTCTTCATTAAGCTTTTTCTCGCAAAGTGCAACGCTACTCTTATCATAATTCGGTTGCATGCCTCCTCTTAACACAACATGGCTGTATCGGTTTCCCTTGGTTTCATAGACAGTAATCTGCCCTGCTTCATTGAGACCTAAGAAATGATGCGATTCCCGTGACGATTTAATGGCATTGATTGCAACAGATAAAGAGCCGTCTGTGCCATTTTTAAAGCCAACAGCAGTGGATAGACCACTGGCAATCTCTCGATGAGTTTGTGACTCAGTTGTTCTTGCACCAATTGCTGTCCAACTGATTAAATCTCCAAGGTATTGCGGCATAATCGGGTCCAGAGCTTCGGTTGCTATTGGCAAGCCAGTTTCATTCAAATGAATTAATAGCGAACGTGCTATATGAACACCCTTATCAATCTGGAATGTATCATCCATAGTAGGATCATTGATTAAACCTTTCCAGCCAATTGTTGTTCTTGGTTTTTCAAAATAAACACGCATTAATATTTGAAAAACATCAGATAACTGGATTGACAATTCTTGCAATCGATTTGCATAATCCTTAGCAGCTTCAATATCATGAATTGAACAAGGTCCAACCACTACAATCAGTCGTTTATCTGTTCGGTCTAAAATGGACATTAGGTCTTTACGACTACTCAAGACAGTTTCCCTAGCAGCATCTGTCAACGGCAGAATTGCTTTCAATATCCTTGGAGGAGGCAACTTCTCCTTAGCAATAACATTAATATTATGTATTTGGTTATTCATATTTTTTAAAAAATAGTAGCGGAACTAACTGATGTAAATTGGAACCTTACTATTTCCCACTTTTTAAGGTTGTATAGTGTAATAAATCCTTGGGTATAAATATATATTAGGGATTAGCTGCTGCACTCATTACCTTTAATGTTAGCAAACCCCCAATAGTGATAACCGAGTATCTTGGGTGTTCCCGGCAAATACATGGTTTCCAGTTGTGTGATAGAGAATCCTGCCGATTTAATGAGATTGGGTATATCCCGATCAAGATTACACCCTCCCGAAATCTTTTTCCAATATGGATTAATTCTTCCTTGCCACTTCAGTGTGTTCTCATCTGGAGCCTTACCATGTTCACAAAATATCATCACTCCTTCTGGTTTTATGACTCTTTTGATTTCTTTGATTGCTGCTTCAACTTCAGGAATCGAACACATAGTGTAGGTTATCAGTACGGTATCTACTGAATCATCGATGAGGGGTATTTCCTCTGCCCCTTTAAGTAAAAACTCAACATCTAAATCCAATCCTGAGACAACTTTCTTTGCCATTTCATGGAGTTCTTCAGACGGATCAAGCCCCCATATTTTATTGACCTTAGAGGTTTCATAAAAAGGAAAATTGAGTCCGGAGCCAATTCCAACTTCCAGTATGTTTCCTTTAGCATGAGGGACAACTTTCTGACGTTGCTCACTAATGGGTTCTAGGCCACAAGTACAATTTAATATTCTGGGGAGAATGTATTTATCATAGAGTTTCATGTTTTCCTTGAGTATAAATACATGATTAATCTTCCCTTGAATCTAGTTATTTGTCCAGTATGTTTCCTTGCCTATTTCAGGGGTATCTGGAATGGCTCTGACTAAGATTAGTGAAGCCCCTGCAATACTTGCCCCTATTAAAAAAACTGCACCATGATTTTCTATCCAAATTAACCCCAGGAGAGCCGGTAATAAAACTGCAGCTATATGGTTAATAGTAAAGCTAATCCCTGCAGTTGAAGCAATATCAGCAGGATCAGCTATCTTTTGGAAGTAAGTACTTATGGCAAAAGATATAGAGAAAAAAACGTTATCTAAAATGTATAGCACTAGAGCTATATTCATACTTTCTACAACTGCATAGCTGAGGAATATGATAATCAAACCTAAATATTCTAGAGTGAGGGCCTTTCTCTCACCAATTCTTTCAACCAGCAATCCCAGTTTTGGGGCAATCCAAACAGTGATACCTGCATTGACTAGAAATAGCAAAACCATCTTTTCTAAAGGAAACCCAAATTTTTGGACCAATAAAAATCCAGCAAAAACCATAAAAATTTGTCTTCTAGCACCAGCTAAAAATGTTAATGCATAGTAAAGCCAGTAGCGTTTTCGAAAAACTAATTCCTTGCGTTGCTCAACTGTTTCACTAAATTGCGGAAAATGGAACCTACAGAAAATACCGATTATTACTGTGAGTAAACCAGCTACTGTGTAGATCCATGTATAAGTTGGTTCAAATAGAATCACAATGAGATAGAGCGTGGCAAGAATTGCCAATGTAGAAGCGGAGTGAATACTTATAAGCTTACCTAGCACCCTAGGTGCTTCTTCTTTGGTTAACCATTGCAAACTTAAAGAGATTCGCAGCGTTTCTAAGTAGTGAAAGCCTGTGGACATTATTACTGTTGTGATATAAAGACCCAGGATTGAGGGAAAAAAACCGGTCAGTGCCGTACCAATTCCTAGTAAGATCAAACTAATAATTGCAAAATTTTGCTGACGAATAAAAAGCAATAAGAACACTACAGTAAATGCTAAAAATCCAGGTACCTCTCGCAGGCTTTGAAGCATCCCGATCTCCTTGCCGCCAAAATTTGCTATCTCTACTACAAAATTGTTCAACAGAGCCTGCCAAACTGAAAAGGCTATAGGAGCACCAATTGCTAAGATAAACAGCAGTGACTTTTTATTTCTTGGTATTGTAAACATGATCAGTATATTTAGTACAGTGAATCGAGTAGTTCAAGATGCATTATTTCTTATATTTTTTGTGAATAAGTAATCTAATCAACCCTGTTGCTATTGTATCGCAGGCCAAACCTGTTCACCGATCAGTTTAATTTGTTCCGCAGGCTCATCGTGCACACGTATCGCGATCTCAGTTAACCCGGCGTCTTTAAATTTTTTTAGTGTTTCGATTGCATAATCAATCTGATCTAGTCCACCAACAAATGAAATGTTATCGATCATCTTATTGATCAGTTCATCTGGCACGTTTTCGATGACATGGGTACTGCGTCTGAACGCATTTAGAAAATCCTGTTCATGATCACGCATAAATTTGACTTCATCGGGTTCTAGGAATGGTGCAAAATATTGCTCGCCGAGCCAACCTCGGAGCATCAATTCACGCCTGGCTTCGCGGATCGAGGCTTCTGCATCTTCCTTGATATGCCATGCCCAAAAATTGCTAATCCGAAAATTAACAGAAGAACGACCAGCCGCTTTGAGGTCGGCGTGGGTGGCTTCAATGAAATCTTTCATAAGGGATGGCACAAAGTCACTGGTAATCAGCCCGTCAGCTAGCTGTGTGGATAGCCGCCGTGTTTGTGGATGGTTTGAACCAAAGTAAATTAGTGGCGGTTCATCATTGGCCCACTTGGGTTTATAGCCGAACACCTTATAGAATTCACCCCTGTAATTCATCGTCTCATTGGGTGAAATCCCTTTCAGAATCTCCAGACATTCGCGTACCTTGCCAACAAATCGTTCACGACCTTTTCCCATGACCTGATTTACAGCGCCACCACCACCAATCATAATCATCGCCCGGCCGTTACTGAGATCATTTAATGCAAATAATAGATTGGCAATTTTCAGTGGATGCAGTTCTGCTGGGGCAACAGCCATTGGGCCAAGGCGGACTTTGGATGAGCGTTCCGCCAATAGTGCTAATGTGAAGAACGGATCCCGTGACCAGCCATAGTTGGCAGACCAAACGCCTCGTAAGCCATAATTCTCTACCATTAAACCAAGTTCCGCTGCTTCTTGCGGTGAAGTGAATTCATTGAGGATGATGTCGATTTCCATGAGGGTTTATTTAATTTAATTGTGATTGTTTTTGATTGTTTTTGATTGTTTTTCTCAGGAAATAAGCTGTTGAGGCAATCCAGCCCATGACACAAAGAAATACAAACCATTCCAGTATTGGTAAAGCCCAAATTTCTGGTCGGTTCTTCAAAATTTCTACAACACTTTCGCTGCCCTCTTGAGAACCGGGAAGGAACCATAGAAATAAAGCAAAAGCTAACACTGTTATACCACTTGTTATAGCAGTAACTTTGGGCAACTGTGGTTGGCGACTACAGAGAATGTACAAGCTATAACCAAGAGATACCAGCAACCCCCCGCGAAAAAAAGTATTTGCTGTCACCATGTGAATTTCCAATTGATTCATAGGATATATTCCTACAAGGGTCACAGTGATACTGGTTACAAGCCCCACGATGCCTAACCCCAGCCCCCACCTGCCACCAATGTGTATAGCCATCCCTAACATAAAGCAAGAAGTCAATAAGCCACCTAGAATTAACCCTCCATTGAATATTAGTGCAAGAGGAGATACCCCTATTTCACCTAATTCAGAAATAAAATGATTGAGAAAGCTGTAAGCTTCATTCTGCCTTCCCACATAAGATGATGCGGCAATCAATACGCATAGTAGGATAATTAAAATTCCTGCTTGAGCCATGTAAGAACTGGCAATAATTAATTTTTCCACACCATTTCTTTTGATCATAAAGTTCATTTAAAAATTTTCTTTAAATGGACGGAGATCAATTTCCTGTGTCCAAGCACTCTTCTGCTGATTATGCAATGTCCAGAAGGTTTCTGCGATTGCATGGATATCAAGTAGTCCGTCTTTACCCAGTCCAGCAACATAATCTGGAAAACCTTTGACAACTTTATCCCCATTAATTGCCCCGTCAACAATCACATGTGCGACATGGATCTCTTGCCTACCAAACTCACGGGCCAAGGATTGAACCATCAAACGCAATGCACCCTTGCCCGCGGCGAAGGCGGAAAAATTGGCTCGCCCACGGAGCGAACCCGATGCACCGGTAAACAGTAGGGACCGCCTGGGAGCGGCATCACCTTGTTCTAGCATCAAACGTAAAACAGCTTGTGAGGTTAAAAAACCACCCAGACATAAGACCCTCCACATGCTTTCAAAAATTTCTGGTGTAACCTCAAGAAATGGATCAGGGCGGTTATTGCCGGCATTGTAAATTGCCAATTCTAGGGGTAGATTGCTAACACGAACTCTATCGATCATTGCATTGACATCAGCTTCATCGGTTACATTGGCAGTGATTGGTACGCCTTGACCACCATTAGAATTTATTAGTTCTGCAATGTGCTCAACTTTATCTGTTGTCCGGCCACAAACAAAGATCTGAATCCCTTCTCGAGCAAAGCGTTTGCAAAGTGCTGCTCCAAGTCCTTGTTCAGGTCCCACGCCCATGATCAGCGCACTAGTTTTTGCTGTCATTCTTACTCCTCAGACTTTGGATTCATGGATGTGACCAGTTCATCAACTATAAACAACGGGGGTTCACCATAATCTAGAACTGTAGAGTGGAAATCCCGTATATCAAAATCATTACCCAATCTTTGTTTTGCTTTTTCTCTTAATTCCAGAATCTTTAGCATTCCAACTTTATAACTGCAAGCCTGTCCGGGCCATACTATGTATCTTTCTATTTCCGCTGTAACCTCTGTATCGGACATACCTGTTACTTTCTTCATGTAATCCATGGCCTCTTCTCGTGTCCAGCGCTTGAAATGAATTCCGGTATCAACAACCAATCTGACAGCTCTAAATAACTCACTCTGCAAAACCCCTAATTCATCATAGGGATTATTGGCAAGGCCAATTTCTAAAGACAGTCTCTCGGCATAAAGTGCCCACCCTTCGCCAAATGCCGAAGTGTAATATCCAAATCTTCTATACAAGGATAGATCTTCGTTTTCCAAGTTGAGGGCATTTTGCAAATGGTGTCCTGGAATAGCTTCATGAAAAGCGAGAGTACGCATGCTGTATGTTGGGGTTTGCTTGATATCATAAAGGTTGGCATAAAAAACACCCGGCCGACTCCCATCTAATGCTGGCGACATATAATATCCCCCAGCTTGGTTTTGCTCTGAGTATTCTGGAACTGCTCTAACCTCTACTTTTGATTGAGGCATTTTATGAAAATAGTCCTCCGCTACCCTCCACGTCTCTTCAACAATATCAGAATAATCTTGGACTACTAATTCTTTCCTATCCGGAGTATCTGAGTACAGGAATTTAGAATCCTCATTGAGTTCATTCATCAATTGACCTACATTTAGATCATTGCCATAACCCAACTGACTGAGAATTTCTTGCATGCGACTAGTAATCCTTTGCACTTCTTTGAATCCAATATTGTGAATTTCCTCCGCTGAATAATCGGTTGTCGTATAAACCTTTAGTCTGAGGGCATAAAAATCATCTCCATCAGGTAAAGACCATACCCCGTGATTGATGTTGGCTTGGGGTAGGGTTTCGTTCATAAATGCAAGCAACAGCTCAAATCCAGGCTGGACACTGTTTTCAATTGCTGAATCCAGCTTCAAAAACAGATCTTCTGAGGTTTCTGTGTCTAATTCTAATGTTTTAATTTTTCTAACAAAGACCTTTCTCAGTGGGTTTTCTTCATTCTTATAGTTCAGAAACTCAGTGAGTTGTCTGATGACATGATCAAATACAAATCTTGGAGGGTAGATACCTGCTTTTCTTTGAGCCTCTAGAATTTCCAAAGATGCTCTAAATGAGTCGTCAAATAAATTGAGTCTATCAATATAGGCTTCGGCTTCTTTTACATTCCTGATGGGATGGATATCGGTCATGAATTCAACGATGTTTAAATGAATGCCCCCTATTTGGTTCAAAGGGTAGCTGTGATAGGGGAATTTCTCAGATTCTTCAATAGTATTATTGAGGTCAAAAACAGCAATTTTCTTGGTTATTTTTTGTTGCTTTGAAAGTGAAGCATCTTTATAGGCAAGCAACATTGATTTGGCTTCTTTTGCCTCGATTAGATCTTCCTCTAGGTCCTCCAATCCTGTAATAGAAATTCTAGATTGATGACCTGTAGCCCAGTTGAACCGATCCACTATGCCTAGATAGGTTTGAGCTTCAGGTGAGTCGAACAGTTCCAGAATAAGTTCTTTACCAAGGTAGTGATCCAGGGAAAAAGGTTTCATAAGAAATAAATTTCCCAAATACAGCATTCCTAGGATGAACGCTGTAGCAAATAAATAGCCAATCCATTTAAGTAATTTTCTCATATCATTTCTACTCCATTTTCTACTTTTTTTTCTCTTCAGTCTCGTCTTGTGTTTTTTTTAATCAAGATTGGGCATTACGAACCCAAGGCTCTTGAGTTTTTGAATGAGTTCTTTTTGGGTTTCTTTTTCTAAAGAAATGAATGGGGGTCGGACTATTGTCCAATCAGGATGGTTGCTGTAATAGGATACAACCGATTTCAGTGCCGGAATCATTGGATAGGATTCCAAGGTAGCGCGAACCTGATTCAATTGCTTTTGTAGATCATCTGCTTGATTAGATTTCCATTCCTTATAGAGATTGTAGATTGCATTTGGATTGATGTTTGCGGTTGCAGAAATACATCCAGCACCTCCAGCTCTCATGGTTTGCAGCAGAAAATGTTCACTCCCTGCAAACACTCTAAAATCATCCAATTGACGCTCCAGTATGCTTTGAGTGTTCTCCCAGTTACCTGAGCTGTCCTTAACCCCTACTATTGTATTGGGATACCTAATAACAAGACGCTCAATGAGATCTAGGCTAATATTCACACCTGAAACTGGTGGTATATGGTAGAGATAGATTTTAAGTGCACTGTCACCAACACGTTCAATAGTCTCTGCATAACTTCTAAAAAGTCCATCATCGTTAATATCTTTATAAAAGAAAGGGGGTAACATTAAAGTACCTTTGCAACCTAATTTTACTGCATGTGAAGTGAGTTGAACGGTTTCTGTAAGAGAGCAACAACCGGTCCCGGGCATCAGTAAGGACGGATTAATTTCAGCATCAATTAGGTCATTAAGTAAGGATATTTTTTCTTCAAGTGATAGCGAATTTGCCTCACTGGTTGTTCCAAACAGAACAAGAGCAACATTTTGAGATGATAACCAACGACATAGTTTCACAAGTCGCCTCGAGTCAGGTTTCAGGTCTTTCGTGAACGGAGTGAGTACCGGACTTAAAATACCGGAGAATTTTAAAGAATTTTCAGACATTATTGTTCTATCAAATAAGCATATTCAACACATTTTGTTAATTAGATTTATTTTGAAACCTTTTCCCAAAGTCTAAAGAAATTTCCTCCCATAACTTTCCCAACAGTTTCATCATCATGGCCTCTGAGTATCATTTCTTCAGCTATCGCACTGAAATTCGCTTCGCGACCGAAACCTTTACTATATTTTGAAACACCCCTGAGATCAGAAGCAATTCCAACATGCTCTGGGCCAACCAAATCTATAACATGATCAATATAGTCGACCATCCTAGTAACAGATTCTATATATCGTCCATGGGGCCATATGCCTACGATACCACCTTTTTCAGCTATCAAGATAACCTCTTCGTCTGTCAAGGCCCTGTCTTGATCTCTAAGTGCTTTAAGGCCTCCGTGGCTAAAAATTACCGGATCCTTTGAAATCTCTAAGACGTCCTTAATGGTTTCAGTATTTGCATGGGCAACATCAATAATGAGATTCAGTCTATTGGCTTCCTCAACAACCTTTTCTCCAAATTTCGTTAAACCGCCTGGACTGTAGGGATGACTCTGAATATGACCTAACGCATTCGCTCTAAAATGCACCAATTGAATTAGCCTGAGCCCCATCTCATAAAATCTATAGAGATTCTCTATATCGCCTTCAAGACCATCAGCACCTTCCATTGCAGGAATAATCGCAAAATTACCTTCATCTCTTGCTTTCAATAGGAGGGATGGCGAATCTGCATGCACCGCCCTTCCCTTTGTAAAGGTATTCTGAATGCGTTGCAAACGCTCTAAAGTTAGAGCAAAAGATTGCCCAGAAGCAGGCTTGTACTGTCCTTCAGGCACTGTTCCATTTTCGGTATCGTAGTTACCTGTATAAGCCATATCAGTACTGATTGAAGCAACCACTACATTGATATTATGTACTTTATAACGATGAATTTCTTCTTCGGAAATGCTATCTATATTCGACCTATGGAATCTACTGGGATGGGCATGCATGTCCGCAAAGATAAATTTAGAATTGATTGACTTGATCCTTGCATCTAAATCTTTCTTTTGCTCTACACCATTAACTGAACCAGCAAGGAGCAAGATTGATAAGGTTAGAAAGATTTGTTTTTTCATACCCGAAAACTATATAGCAAATTGGCCAAACCTCAAATTCTTGATGATGGTTTGAATTCTGAAGAAACTTGATTAAAAACTAGAAGAGCGTAACAAGCTACTGATGACCACATCAGTCGGTTTTATTGTCAAGTTGCGTCGTTATATCACCCTTTTTGAGAATCATATACAACACCGCGGACAAGCCTGCGGTACTAAAAATCATACACATGACCATGATCTGATAGCGTGCAGCAGTAAGAGGGTCAACCCCGGACAAGATCTGGCCGGTCATCATACCCGGTAGCGATACCAGACCAACTGCCAGAAGTGCATTAACTTGTGGGATCATTGCTACCTCCATCGCGGCTCTCCGAGCACTCAAATAATTGTCGCCTCGTTCAAGTTCAGCGTGAAAACGCTCTCCTGCCAAGCTAATCGTATTCATGCTGTTAGCAAACACCATCCCGGCGAGTGGGATTACAAAACGTGGCTCAAACCAACGTGGAAGTTCGAGGATGATTTGTGTGACGAGTAACAATACGCCTAATCCACTCACACCGATTGCAATAGTGACCACAGAATATGGCTTGATACCGCGATCTGCCAACGGGCGTAGTGCAATCCATGATGACATAGCGATCATAAAGATCACCACTAACACAACAAGCACTGGCTCATCAGTCTCAAAAATATAGGTGAGCACATAGCCAATCAGCAAAAGCTGCACAAGCATGCGAATGTTGGCGTAAATTGCCTGCAACGCATTCAGGCGCCAGACCCACATGATGGCGATCAGCAAAATCACCGGCAGAAAACCCAGCAACAGGCTTGCAATCGGAATTGTGGTAACGGATTCATTCATTGTTTTTAAAACTACCTTGTGCTTGGATCACTGGGTTCAAAAAATTTTGGGTCTCTGATGAATGGATATATAAATTGTCTGAAATAGCCTTTAGGAAACTTCTCATTTTTAAGACCCATTTCTTGCGGCCAGTCATTGCCAGGAAGATAATAAGTACCAAACATCTTATCAATAAATGGAAAATGAATAGCATAATTTGTGTTATAAAATTTTTGGTCCTTACCATGGTGCCAATGATGATACTGAGGAGTTACCAATAAGTACTTTAAGGGTCCAAATGGAATGCGGGTATTTGCATGAGCGATCACCGCCTGAATTGCAACAATTACGACATATACATAAAAAACATCGTTAGAGAAACCAAGCACGTATAAAGGTATATAGGAGAAAGACCTGGTAACAAAAATATCAACCATATGGAGTCTTGATCCTGAAATCCAGTCTACGTATTTTATCGAGTGATGAACTGAATGAAATCTCCATAGAAGACTATTAACATGAAACGAACGGTGAGCAATGTATTGAAATAAATCAGCCACAAACATTGCAAGAAATAATTGCAATAAGAAGGGTAAGTAAGACACAAGATTTTGGACTTGTTCCATTCCTATATCACTAAAAAATAGTTCTGCAGGTAACTTAACTGCAACCGCAACATACTGCACTAGAAGCTGTGCCTTAAATAAATAAATCAGATCGGTCTTCCACTCAGGATGAAATTTAGTCTGTTCAGAACGCTTTGGTAGAAACATCTCGATTGGAATAAAAATTAGTGAAAGCACTAAAATTTCCAAGAGCATCCAATCCAGGCTGATGGAAAATATACTTTGCTCAAATTCTTTCACCTCAATGCCAGTTCCTCCAAGCAAGATAGCCAAAACAGAAATCGACATTCCAATAACAGCATTTTTGGTTCTTTTGCTAAGCAAGATACTCAAAAGTGCAAACATAAAAGAGAAAAATAAGCAGGCAAATAATACCCATCTCAATATTGCTATCGGGTAATAAGACCTAAATTCTTCAGTAGTGAAGTATTCTGGAAAGAGAAAACAAATGACTGCTCCAAATGAAACCAGTGAGAAAAATATCGATAAATAACCACTTATCGTACCTTCTCCCAGTTGTATTTTTTTAGGTTCTTGGTTCATAAGAAAAGAGGCGGAAAAAACGTTCTAATATTAAGAAGAATCTTGTGTAATCAAGTATAAAATTCAACCATCCCGAAGTCACACAAAAACTTTTACGATAGTCTCTGTGATGTTTGTTATGTCTATCAGGAGTAAGAATTAGACCCATTTTTTGTAACTTCTGTGCCAACAAAGGAGGGTTTGTTTGATGGGCCCATTTGTGAAAAAGGTTTGTTCCAAAAGCTCCGATGGATAAACCGATTAAAGTGGAGTGCCAAAAAAAGGAATTTAAATCATGTGAATATGAAGATTCAGAAAAAACAGCTAAAAACAAAGGGGTTAAAAGAACAAAAAAACTTGTCGTGTCTTGCTCTATGAATTTGTCTTTGGTGAACAACTGTGGGTGAGTATGATGCTCTCTAAAAGATGCAATGATTATTGGTCCTATAAAGGGAGCATTCTCACTAAAAAAAGTATCACAAAACCAATGGACGGTTCCCGTAAGAAGATCTGCTAAAAGATAACCAACAAAAAAAGCGACCACCCCAATAACAAACAGTTCTTTTGACAACAGGTTGTTGCTTATTTTTACAAAAAGTGTAATTAGCAACCCGGTTGAAACAAGGACAACTATATATTTAGTGAAAGTTAATACTCTTCCCTGCTCTTCCATATACGACTTATGGTTTGATTACAATCTGGAACTGATTATCTTTGGTCGTCTCTTCTTTCACTAACTCTCGTAATAAGATTGACCTACATTCTTTATATTCACTAGATTGAAATTGGTTATCTGAAAGAGCAAGTGTTTCGTCAACAACAAAGTTCATACAGATTGGTGGCATTTTTATCCCTTTCAAGTTCACGGTTTTTTTACAAGAAGGAACGAGTTGTCCAGATTCGTGAACAACAAAATCTCTACATGTCTTTGGTGATTGTATTTCTTCAACTTGATACAGTCGAGAGCCCGTGTAACTTACCTCTTTCTGGTTCACAGCTTTATTAGTAGTTTCCATTCCTGTACAAGAAAACATCAATAGTCCTGTAATTAAGATTAGTTTTTTCATCTGTCCGATTTAATCATTTCTGCATGTGATCAATACTACATGAAAGACTACATAGGTGGTCTTTCTTAGGTAAAATTATTTTTCGATTAGTTAACTGCTGAGAGGGTAGTACATAACAGGTACCAATCACGCACAGGGGTTCTCATAGATGGAAACGCATTCATTGACTCTGCCATCCAATCTGATCTATTTTGATCAAAAAAAGCTCCCAACCTCTCTACATTAGGCGCCTGAATACTTGCCATCACCATACGAGCCCAATCTCCAGCACCGAAGCCTTCAAAAACAACCATTTGAATATCTTCAAAGCCATTTTCGGCAGCAGCCGCTTCCATTGCCTCAATCGTTTTTACATACTCTGCCACATTATTAGGTCTTGATAATAGATTATATTGAGCTGTGGTTTCACCAACTTTATAAGCTCTTTTTGCAGGTTTTATGATTTCATAAATATCTTTTCTTACAATATTTCTTTTAGAAGAAATTTTATTGATTGTTTTAGCAATTGATTTGTCATTCCAGAATCTTACTTCAGACTGCAGTAGAGCACTCATTGAGGGTGCAATTGCCCAAGCGTAATGATCGCCTTCTTGTTCTGCACCTGAAATAGGACTACAAATTCCTGTAGATGCTACTGTTTCTCCATAGACTTCCATAAATTTTGGAGTGCTTTCTGTAAGCCATTTAGTATAAGTAACAGCATCTTTTGTATTGATCGTGGTCACAGCTAATCCTGGACCAGCTATTAATTGGGCCGAAAATATTAAAAGCCCGATAGTAGTAAAATATTTTTTAAAAACTTTCATGTGTCTCCTCTTTAATTATTTAACAAATACCGTTGGTTCTTCACCTTTTCTTGAAGCTCTAATAACTAATGTCTGTCTACACTGATCATCACCAAATTTTGGTTCATCAGTCATAGAGCCACCATGCACCCACATAGAGGGTTCAAACCAATACGATCCTTCTGAATATTCTTTCCATTCACCAGATGATATTGAGGCAGCCTTGCCATCAAGCATATAAACCAAGGTTCCCACAGGGTGATAATGCTTTTCGTTGTTAGTATCTCCACAGCTCTGGTACCTCTCAACATACAAATCCATCTCACCAGCCAAATCAAAGACCTCTGATGAGATTAATCCACTAATACCTTTTTGTTCGTCTTCATCGTGGTGTGCTGCTGATAGATTAAAACTAAGAATGACTGTAAAAAGCACTAGATTAAAATATTTCATTTCCTCTCCTCTATGTATTAATTAATTGCACCACTCAATGATGCTTTTTATAAGAAATCAGTTCTGTCATCTGTCTAATTGAAAATTGCTCTCCCAAGATAGATGTAGCAAAAGTTTTACTACACAGAAAATATTTTAATTGATCTTACTAAGCTCAAAACTAGTAATAAAACGAGCAACTTCTTCATTCTTCATCCACACTGGCTCAATCTCAATCCAATCCTGATCAGCATTTACTGATCGCAGAGACTTTGCTTGCTCTTCTTCAGAGCTAGAAAGCATCACAAACTCAAGATAATGCTTACTTCCAACTCCCTGCTGCCAAAGATCAACAACAAAGCCATGTTTTTCAAAAATTTCTTTTGCCTGGAATAATGCTGTGATTGTTTCATCATACATATTCGGTTTTGCATCCCATACATAAACTCTTGCTAAGGCAACATTTTCATCACCAATATCCTCATCTAGGGAAGTCATACTATATGTCCTGACTGTGTCTATTGCATTTGAACTGTAGAATTTTTCAGTATATGCATCCCATTTTGGGTCAGCATAACGAATCTCGGCTCGTTGCTCTAATGAATCATAGAATTCCAACCAATGGTATGTTAATTCCCCACCTTTTCCTGACGATTGTTGAGCTATAGCTACATTCATTCCTGTTTGTGAAGCGATAGATGAACCTTCTTGAAATATCTCTAGAGCTTCCTCTAAAGAACCTGGCTTTACTTTATAGACATAAACGTCCATTTCTACAGCAAAGATATTATTAGCAAAAAAGATACATGCTAATGATGTGATAAATAATATTTTTTTCATCCTTGATTACTCCTAGTTTTTTATATAGAAACTATTCCTCTTCAAAATCACTCGCAGAAGTGAGATGTCTGCCTCCATCATGAAGTGGTGAAAAATGCCAAGATTTAGTCTTCCACCCTCCTTTTTCCTTAACCCAGATATGAGTTACTCGTGTTCTATAGTTTGAAACAGTTCCACCGGGGTCACTTATTACTCCTTCAAGATAATATCTAGCTAAAACAACATTATCAGCCAAGGCAATGGTTTCTGGATACATGACATTCAAACTAGAAGACTGATCTCCCATGTTTTTTTCCATGTCTGCCGCACTATTCTGTTTTGAAAACCTAAAAAAACTTCCATCAGAATTAGCGTTATAAGTTCCAGATTGACTCATGAGGTCAGCCTGAGTTGCAAAATCACTATTATCTCTTGCTTCCCAGTGCTTATAGACAAGGTCTAAAACCTCTTTTTCATGTCCGTCAGCCCACAGAGGACTTATGGTTAATAGTCCAAAAAGTAGTATTATTTTTTTCATAGTGTATTAATCTCCTGGATATTGACGAGTTACTATTGTGTCAAAAATATTTAGTGTTCTACAATCGACCATTTTTGATAATTCAGATGACCATTCTTTACCTTTTTCATGATCAAACCATTCATGCATATCATTCCCAAATATTTCGTAATTACCCCAATAATTTAGGTAATAAAAGTCAAATTCTGATTTTTCTGTTTGTTCAACATAGGGCTCCATTACTAATTGCCCAAATCTGTGTTCCTTATAATCATCGCTATCCATTAGCTCATTCATTTTGACAGACATGGCAGTGATATCTTCGATTGATGCTCCCTTTTTCAGATTACAACCATTTACTTCAGTAACTGCAGATTGTGCTTCAAAGGAAAAGAAGACAATAACAACTAATGCACAGAAAAGAGATTTTCTTGACATGATAATTTCCCCTATTAAATTATTAAGAATCTAAATGATAACAGATATCAATATGATTCCAAATTGGGTCAATAAATTGCACATGCCTCGATCTATTATTTCAATTGATCTGCAATTTTTTTAATATGTTCTGGTCTTGTGGTACAGCAACCACCAACCACATAAGCACCTTGATCAATCCAAATTTTAGCTTCTCTTGCATACTCCTCA
>Ga0187827_10000160_pt1 | contig 102821 bp, 88 predicted proteins | sample ETNtaG_39_FD_167969 | JGI IMG/M metagenome (GOLD analysis project Ga0187827, IMG submission 167969) | Marine microbial and viral communities from oxygen minimum zone, Eastern Pacific Ocean - ETNP2014_SV_150_PacBio MetaG (Illumina Assembly) | ecosystem: Environmental > Aquatic > Marine >... | reverse complement strand
TCGCTCTTTCCGCTTCTGGGTGCTCCTTAGGCCGGTCGACGTGGATAATAATGCTCGATACCGGCGGTCTCAAGAGGGACCAGCGTTTTGATGGGGCAGGTGCTACTGGTCGTTCACTTCTACGGTATAAGACGGCGTATCGGCTCAAAAAGTCGGCCAAAAGCAACCGAATGGCCTCATCCCGTGTCGCAGTATGTTAACCTCAACCGCTAATGATAGCAGGAATCGTAACAGCCAGTACGGAACTGAGAGTCTACAGCCATGGCCGATCGAAAAGATTGTTGTTTTCCCGAAGCTGTTGTCGCCCCTTCGAGGCGGGAGTTCATCAAGGGTGTGATTGCCTCAGGAGTGGCAGTGTCGAGTGTTGCCTATGTTTCAACCGCCTGGGCACAAATGGCGCCGGGTCAGGCGGGGGGGCTAGAGCGCCTTCTATCGCTTCGTGTGAACGGTCAGACCCGCCGGGTGGATGTGCTGCCGAATGAAACGCTTGCGATGACTCTTCGCTACAAGCTTGGTCTGGCCGGGACCAAGCTCGGTTGTGACCGTGCTGAGTGCGGTACATGCACTGTTCTGATTGATGACATAGCGCACTACTCGTGCTCGACACTGACGCACCGCGTGCGTGATCGCCAGATCACGACCGTTGAAGGGCTGGAGAGTTCGTCAGGTGAGTTACATCCGGTGCAGCAAGCGTTTATCGATGAGCTTGGTCCGCAGTGTGGCTTCTGTACTCCGGGACAGGTGATGGCGGGTGTGGCGCTGCTGAGGGACAATCCGAACCCCACTCGTGAAGAAGCACGTGAGGCAATGGCGGGCAACCTTTGTCGGTGCGGTGCCTACGATCATTATTTAAACGGCGTCATGCGTGCGGCGAAGGGGGCCTGAGATGGCGAATGTGCTAATTGGTAAAGACTTCACACCGCCAGACGTCCGTGGGAAGGTGACCGGGAGTGCGAAATACGCGGAGGACTTCCGTGCCGAAGGGATGCTCTTCTGTCGGCTGCTTACTAGCCCGATGCCTCATGGGCGCGTGCGGAACATTGACGCCTCTGCCGCGCTCGCGATGGAAGGCGTGATTGCGATATTGACGGCCGATGAAGTGCCGCAGATACCAGAGCCTGGTAATCCGATTCTGACGAACGAGCCGCTTTATGTTGGCGAACCGATCCTGGCGGTAGCGGCAGTTAACGAAACGCTCGCCGAAGAAGCAATTGCGAAGATCAAGGTTGACCTTGAGCCGTTGCCGTTTACCGTTGACCCGCTTGAAAGTCTTCGTCCTGGTGGTCCCAATGCTCGTAGTGGTGCCAACACTGTCGTATCGGGTGAGGGACTGAAAGAAATTAAGTGGACTACTGAAGACTTTGACGCGCCCGCCGATGGTGAACTGCCGATGGGCGAGCCGACTGCGACGTGGTCGTACGGCGACATCGAGGAAGGTTTTTCGAGCGCTGCGGTCGTACTCGATGAAACGTTTGTGACGGCGGGTACATCGCATCACTCAATGGAACCCCGCACGACCATGGCCTACTGGCAGAATGAGAAATGCTTCATTTATGGATCTACTCAGAGCCAGAGTTTCGTCTTGCCGGGTCTGGCCCGATACCTCGGGCTTGAACTGGACAACATCGTATACGTGGGTGAGAACTGTGGTGGGGGGTTTGGGTCGAAGGGTGCTGCCTACCCAACTCAGGTCATACCCGCCCTAATGGCGAAGAAAACGGGACGGCCAGTGATGATGCGGATCAACCGCGCCGAGGAGTATGCCATCGGCTCGGCCAGACCTGGTTTTCAGGGGCGCCTCAAATTGGGGTTCAGGGAAGATGGTCGTCTTTTGGCCTGCGACCTCTATGTAGTCCAGGAGAACGGTCCGAACGGGGGATTCGGCGATATGTCGGCTGCGGCCAGCGCGATATCGATTGTCTATACCCCAGTCGCTATGCGGTTCCGCGGGGCGTCAGTACTGACTAACACGCCGCGCCGCGGTGCCCAACGTGGTCCTGGACAGAACCAGATCGCGTGTGCCATGGAGCCGCTTTTCGACAAAGCAGCACGGGAACTAGGTGTTGATCAGTTTGCGATCCGCCGGGTCAATGTGCCCGACCACGACTCTCAATATGGGGCAGACCGAGGGGCCATCACCAGTGCCTATCTAGGAGAAGCACTGGATAAGGGCGCCGAGAAGTTCGACTGGGTAAAGAAGCAAGCTCAGAGCGGCCAGCGGCGTGGGTCGAAGGTGATCGGTGTTGGAATCGGTCAGGCGTTTCACTCCGCGGGGTCGAATGGTTTCGATGGACTAGTGCGGCTAACGCCTGAAGGCAAACTTCACATTCACACTGGCGTTGGCAACTTGGGCACCTATTCGTATGCGGTTACCTCACGGGTGGCAGCTGAGGTTCTAAAGTGTGACTGGAACAACTGCGTAATTGAACGGGGTGATTCGAGCATCGGTCTGCCCTGGAACCTCGGGCAGTTCGGCAGTAACACGTCGTTCACGATGACACGCACAAATTACGCTGCGGCGATGGATGCCGTCGGCAAACTCAAGGAGATCGCGGCTCGTGACCTGGGTGGTGCTCCGGACGACTACGAGATCGGTGACGAAGTGGTGTTCCGACGGGGCAATCCATCGCAGCGTCTGACCTATGCGGAGGCGGCCAAACGGGCCATCCAGCTAGGCGGTAAGTTCTGCGGTGACGAGATGGCTGACGACCTCAACCCGATGACGAAGGCTGCCGTGCGAGGCCTAGCCGGCACGGGATTGGTCGGTGTTGCCAAGGATAACCTGCCGCGCACCGGGATGGTGCCGGCACTAGCCGCTGGCTTCATTCAGATTGAGTTGGACCTAGAAACCGGTAAGTTTAAGATCCTTGATTACCTCGGTGTTGCTGACTGCGGGACAGTTATGCACCCACAAGGGCTTGCGGCGCAGATTCGAGGCGGCGCGGTCATGGGATTCGGCATGGCTGCACTTGAACGCCAAGTTTTCGACCCGCATTATGGTCTACCTCGTTCGGTTGGTCTGTATCAGGCCAAGCCGCCGTCCTACTCGGACGTGGCGATTGGGATGGGTGCGGAGGCGGTGGACCAGCCAGACCCGCAAAACCCAGTGGGCGCCAAAGGGATCGGCGAGCCCTTGATGGGATGTGCCAGTGCGGCTCTGTTGTGTGCGATTTCCGACGCGTTGGGCGGTCACTACTTCAACCGAACACCAATCCTGCCCGACATGATTCTAAATGCGGCGTCGAAGCGTCCGCAGTCCCACACGCCGTTGCAAGTGAACACCGACTGAGGAACTCTCATGGCGAACGACATGATGCCGCATTTCGAGTTACTCCAGCCCGCGGACCTGGAGACTGCACTGGAACACGTGGAGCGCTTAGGCGAGGGCGGTTGGATACTCGCTGGAGGCCACGACAGCCTTGGCTGGTTCAAGGAGCGCACGAAGCAGCCAGGCACAGTGATTGACCTTGAGGGTATTGCGGAACTGAAGGGTGTCCGGCAGACCTCCGATGGTATTGAGATTGGTGCTTTGACGACGCTGACCGAGGTCGAGCGAGACCCGATGGTGCGTGAGCGGTTCGGCCTGCTTGCGGACGCTGCCCGTCGCGTGGCGAGTCCGCAAATCCGTAATACCGGCACGCTCGGCGGTAATCTCTGTCAAGACACAAGGTGCTGGTACTATCGCTACGGCCTCAACTGCTACAGGGCCGGGGGTAACATTTGCTACGCCGACACGCCGGTCGCCATGAACCGGGAGCACAGTGTCTTTGAAGCCGACCGATGCGTCGCGGTGTCGCCCTCCGATACCGCGCCGGCGTTGGTTGCCTTAGACGCGTCGATGGTCATCAGAAATGTGCGCGGCGAACGCGTCGTGGCTGCAGAGGACTTCTTCATGGCGCCAGCCGTGGATATTACACGGATGACTGTGCTCAAGCCCGGTGACATCCTCACGACTATCAGGATTCCGGAAACGTGGGCCGGGGCCAGTTTCTACTTTGAGAAGGTCGCGGACCGTAACTCGTGGGACTTTGCACTAGTGAACGTAGCAACCGCGATGCGGGTCGATAGTGCTGGCACGATTGAGGACGCACGCATTGCTTGCGGTGCCGTACAGTGCACGCCCCGCCGCCTTACAGAGGTTGAAAATCTCGTCAAAGGACGAGTCCAGAACGAAGAGACCGAAGAACTTGCTGCCGCGGCTGCTGCCGCGGATGCCCGACCCCTGAATTACAACCACTACAAGATTCCACTTATGCGGAATCTTGTGAAGCGGTCTTTGCGTGCGTCTGAGGTGTAACCTGATTCGACAGCTCAGGTGTTCTAGCCGGCGACACGAGGACTACTGACCCGGGTTCGCGCCCCGAGGTTGAGCACGGTTGGACGATACTTCATGAGTGTGGCCACCCTCTCGGTGCTTTCGCTGCTGCCGATTATCACGGTTGCGGTATTCCTTGTCATTCTTCGCTGGCCGGCAAGTCGCGCCATGCCGCTGTCGTTGGCAACCGCGGTCCTTCTTGCCTTATTCGTTTGGCAAGTGCCTGTCCTGCAAGTACTCGCCGCGTCGGTTAACGGCGTGATCGTGGCACTTACGCTCCTCTATATTATTTTTGGTGCCATCCTCTTGCTGAACACGTTGCAAGAAAGCGGTGCCCTCCGGACTATTCGCCAAGGGTTTACCGACATCACCCCAGACCGCCGGATACAGGTCATCATCATTGCGTGGTTGTTCGGGTCGTTCATTGAAGGTTCAGCTGGCTTTGGGACCCCGGCTGCGGTCGCGGTGCCGTTACTGGTAGGACTCGGCTTTCCTGGCATGGCCGCGGTCACGGCGGGCATGATCATCCAGAGTACGCCGGTGAGTTTTGGCGCAGCCGGCACCCCTATCCTCGTTGGCGTGAATACTGGCTTGTCGGCCGACCCGCTAATTCAGGAGTATGCCGCCCAGCTCGGCTACGACTGGAGCGGGTTCCTGGCATTCATCGGGCTGAAGGTTGCAATCCTGCATGCCATAGCGGGAACGCTCGTTCCACTCATCCTGGTCTCGGCCATCACCCGTTTCTTCGGGAAGAACCGTTCGTTGGCTGAAGGGCTTCAGGTGTGGAAGTTTGCGCTGTTCGCGGCCTTGGCGATGACGATCCCCTATCTCGCTGCCGCCTACTTCCTCGGGCCAGAGTTTCCAACGTTGCTCGGAAGTCTGACCGGGCTTGCTGTTGTTGTCATTGCGGCACGTCGTGGCATCTTTGTTCCGACCCCCGAGGACGCCTGGGAGTTCGACCGGAAAGAACACTGGTCGTCCGACTGGACCGGCTCGATTCAGCCGAAGGACGTCACGCACCAGAGTGGCTCGATGGGTTTGCGTAAGGCATGGTCACCCTACGTGCTCGTTGCGACACTCCTGCTTGCGACGCGCCTGCGCACACTGCCGTTCGGAGACTGGCTCCAGGCGTGGACGATTCGCTGGCCCAATATCTTTGATACTGACGTGTCGGCCAGCGTGCAGCCGCTCTTTCTGCCTGGGACGATCTTCATCGTGGTTTCCTTGATCACTTGGGGCCTGCACCAAATCCCGACCGCCTCGTACAAAACTTCGTGGATGACATCACTCCGCGTGACAGCTGCCGCGTCGGTGGCGTTGGTTTTCACCGTCCCAATGGTGCAGGTATTCATCAATAGCGACGGCGGAGCTGCCGGTTATGAACGGATGCCGATCGCGCTAGCCGATGGAATCGCGGTACTTGTGGGCTCCGCGTGGCCGATCGTCGCTCCATTCATTGGTGGGATTGGCGCCGCCGTTGCGGGCAGCAACACAGTCAGCAACATGATGTTTTCATTGTTTCAGTTCGACATGGGCCAGCGGATCGGAGTCGACCCAACCTGGATCGTGGCTTTACAAGCCGTTGGTGGGGCGGCAGGGAACATGATCTGTGTGCACAACGTCGTGGCCGCATCGGCTGTCGTGGGATTACTCGGAAAGGAAGGGGCGGTGATACGCCTCACGGTTGTTCCGTTTATCTACTATGCGTTGCTACCAGGGGCTCTTGGGTATCTGTTCGTGTGGTACGCGCAGACTGGTTTTTTGAACGCTGGTTCGGTGTTGGTCGCTTGCATTGGGGCGACGGCTGTCTATTTAATTACACGCTACGGTCGCCGGCCGACGTCACGAACTCCGGGCAGGTGAATCTGCAATTGAGCTTCCGGTTCACGGAGTATCGCTCCAATCCGGCATGCGCCGACCTCGGTGTGTCCCTGACTAAAACGTAATTTCCAGAAAGTATGGTCATACGTAAAACGCGTAGAGCGACTCGTCACACCTTGAAGACGAATCGTCAAGGGTTCCGGGAAAACGACGGCGTTGGGAACCGTCGTCGTGTTGTCGGCTTGGGTCCCTACTCGGTTGGAGTAATTGCGCTGGGAGCGTTAGTAATCCTGGCGGTGTTGGTGGTCTGGGGTACCTCACAGCTAATTTCTTCCGCTGACCCGGTCGAACGGCAGTTTGTGTCGGTACCGGACTTACCAGCACTCTCCGAGATGCCGAGCGCTCTTGTGCCGGTGCTCACGGAAGCTGATCGGGTACTCCGCCGGTCTGTCGCCGAATCTGCTGAGTCGGGAACGATCGCCCAAGCAGCGGGACGTCTGGGGCAGATCTACCACGCAAATAACTACGGTGAAAATGCCGCTTTGTGTTACGAGCTGGCCTCGACGAAGGACGCGGAGAATCCACGATGGTTATACCTGCTAGCGGTGTTGCGGCAAGAGCGCGGTGAAAACACGTCGGTCACGGAACTACTAGAGCGGACGGTCGACCTGGCGCCAGAATATGCTCCCGCCTGGTTGAAGCTCGCCGACAATCAGTTCAAACAAGGACTGTTCGACCGAGCCCGTGCGAGTTACGAACGTCGATTGGTTTTGGCTGTTGGTGATCCGCACGCCAGTCTTGGATTGGCGCGGTTGGCGCTTGCCCGGTCGGAATGGGAGTTGGCCGAGGGCTATCTTGAGCGCGTAACAAAAGCCGATGCGTTTGCGGCGGTCTACCGCTTGCTGGCCTCAGTGCATCACCACTTCGGCCACCAGCAAGAAAGGGAAGCAGCGTTACGGCGGGCGGAAGGTGCTCGTCGCTTCGCACCAGCCCTCGATCCTTGGGTGACCCAGTTGCTGGATCACAACTACAACGTCGAGTCACTTCTGCTGCAAGTGTCGCGGTATTCATCGGTGGGCCAGAACGTACTCGCGCAGCGTACATTCGAACGGGCTCAGAGGCTGGAACCGAATAATCCTGAGGTGTATGTGGTCCTAGGTCAGCATGCCTCCGACGCAACCCAGGCACGCCAGGCGTTTCAGAAGGCTGTTTCACTGGCGCCAGACCATGCGTCAGCCCACGTCGGCTTGGGAGAAATGCTTTTAAGGGAAAATCGACCACAAGAAGCTGAGGTTGTCTTGCAGGAAGCGATTGACCTCGACCCCGAACTAGCAGCCGCCCACAAGAATCTCGGTCTTGCCGCTGCCGCCGCAGGGCGCTTTCAAGAAGCGGTCGAACATGTCCGCCGGGCTATTGCGCTCTCACCCAATACCGTCAGCTTTCACTACTCACTGGCCTCAGTTTTGCGCGAGGCGGGCAGGCGCGATGAGGCAGAAGTGGAGCTCCATCGTATCCTTGAGCGTTGGCCCTCTCACCCCGGGGCGGAGCTGGCCTTGGCGGCGCTTGAAGGCTCGCGTTAGGGAGGGCAAGGGGGTGGTGGAGCGAGCCGAAGACATTAACCCACTGTAATAAAGCCTTATTAAAAGGTCTAAGCATGTCGTCATTCTGGAGACTGGCGAAAAGTCTCCTATCGTTCGCGCAGCTCTCGTTCTCGTGCTAGAACGCTCACGCCATCGGTAATCCAACCAGGGCCGCTCTTACCCTTCAAATAGTGATCAAACCAATCGAGCACCCGGTGGTGGTAGTCAACCTGATTTGGCTTTCGTCGGAGACTGTGGTTTTCATCAGCGTAGACCAACATGACCAAGTGTTTACCGGCACGCCGAGCGTAGTTATACAGCTCGATACCCTGGTGCCAGTCGACTGTGCCGTCCGCGTCGCCGAACGCCACGAGCATTGGCGTGTGAAGTTCGCGAATGAACATCACGGGAGAATTACGGATATAGGCGTCCATGTCATCCCAATAGGGCACGTCCATCCGCGCTTGACCAGTTTCGAAATGGGATGTCTCTGGCATTCCTTGGTTCCAGTGAATGGTGCCAAACATGCTGAAGAAATTGGTGAGTGGTGCACCTGTCACCGCCGCCGCGAACGTATCGGTCTGGGTCGGAATGAAGGCCGTTTCGTACCCGCCCCATGAATGTCCGACAAGCCCAACCCGTTGAGGGTCGACGGTTCCCATTTTCAGCACTTGTGCGACCGCTGCCTCAACGCATTCGGTGGCCGATACTCCCGGGTCTCGGTCCCGATAGACGATGTCGGGTTGGAGAACGAAATAATCCTGACTCGTGAAGACTGTAGTGTTGTATGGCCGTCGTTCCGATGGTGGTACGTAACCGTGTGCGATCTGTGACCGCAGTTCGTAAACGTAGACGATCATGGGATACTGACGGCTAGAATCGTAATTGGCCGGATAGAAAAGCGCACCCTGAAGACGTTGACCGTCCGGAGTACGATAGTCCACCAACTCCGAGTGTCCCCAGGCATAGTTCTTCTGGAATGAGTTGGTGTTGCTCACCTGCCGGGCACTCGACAGGTCCGGACCACTGACGAAATAATCCGGCGAATCGTCGAATCTCTGGACGACATACGCATACAATTCGGCCTCGGTGGCCTTAATGATGCGGTCAACCTGACTGTCGATCCAGACGAGGCGCTCGCTCTCAGGGTTCTCTTCGACGGTGATCCGAGCGTATCCACTTTTCTTAGTCCATTGGCCATACACGCTGACGTAAAACGGTTTCGCTAGATCGATACCGTCGGCGTTATCCTCCAGTTCGACGTATCGGTGGCGGATCTCTTCCCGTGAACCGTTGGTGAGGCGCGTGTATGATGCCCCGTCTGGGGCTACGCGCCACACGTCATATCGGTCATAGAGCAGCACCGATTCATCAGACGTTTCCCATCCGGCTACACCGTACGCGGGTCGCTGCTCGGTCGGGTAATCAAATTCAGCATCAGCAAATGAAGTAGGTAGATCTTGGGTCAGGTTCGTCTGCTGTCCGTTTGCTACTTCGTAAGTCCAGAAGTGACCATCCTTGAAATACAGGACGTAACGACCCGTCGCACTGCTACCGTGGAGATGTCGCACGTGCTCGACGGCTTTGATACGGGTGCCGGCCTTGACGTTAACCAAGTGGATGTCCATCCAGCGTCGACCGAACATGCTATCGAAGGCATAGGGATCGGTGTGTTGCGCGATGGCGAACGCTTGGCCCTCCATCAGCGACACCTCCTCCATGAGGTCCGTTGCGAGCTGCACGAAGCGGCCCTCGTTTAAATGCCAGGCTGCTAGCAGGCTACGTTCCCGGTCTCGCTGTGCCTGCACCTTCTGCATCGGAATTATCCGTCGGTCCTTCGCGTGCCAGACATCGACCGCGGCTGGTTCTTCGAGGACATCACTTTCATCGTCTGCGTCATTACTATCTGCAGCTTCGTCATCGTCAGTTCTTGGGGCCGCTTCCCATGGCTTCACTCCGAAGAACACTGCTGTGCCATCGTCTGACCAGGTCGGCTGTCGATCATCGACGATACGAAAATCTGGTGGAAAATCAGTGTCATCGGCGGGGTTATAGACCAAGGTGGAGGCCGGTGTATTTTGGAGATTTCGCCAAACTAGAACGCTGTGCGTGGCACCGTCGTACCCGTCGACGGAGTGGGAGCGCAGCACGGCGAGGTCGTCTGCATCTTTCCGCCAGGACAGTCCACTGAACAAGGCGTTATTGGATTCAAGGGCAAGCAGGTTGCCGGTCAGAGCATTGAACAACTGCACACCGTTGCCGGTTCGCCCTTTGGCGGCAATCGTCATGGCTAGAAGTGCACCGTCGTCCTGCCACGCAAACGCCGATACGTTCGCGAACTGCATATCAGCACCAGAGCTCAGGTCCCTCACCACGAGGTCGGACCCGGTCGGGTCATCGGGAGGACCAGCATCGTGTTCTTCAGGTTCGTCGTTGCGCAGAGGTAAATCTCGATGCACAGCCAGGTACGCACCGTTTTCGCTGAAGGCGAAGGTTGCGACGTTGTTGATGACCTCAACGTCGAGTGTCGTCAGGTCTAGGAGCCCCATGTCACTCTGCTCCGCTTCTCCAGATGCTTGGAGTTTAGCTACAGCTTCTTCTGAGCGGCCGATTCCATAGGCCAACCAGTTTGAGTCAGGAGAAAACGCAGCATCCTCACCGAATGGGGCGACGGTTCCCACATCGGTCACTGTATTCGCGATCCTGAGCTCATCTTCGCCGTTTGAGCGCGTGATTGGATACGCAAGCCACTCACCATCATGCGACAGCACGCTGTTGCGACCCAGAGTTTCCCATTGACCGTACTCGGTTGCTGTTGGTGGCACCGGTTCCTGTGCAGCAACGCTCATGGACGCGGCGAAGAGGAGCGCCACGGCGAGAAGTCGTCGATGACACATTGTTACAAGTAAAGGTGGTGGGGGAGAGGAAGTTTGGTCAGTTGTCATGTAGGCACCTCTTGCAACCGATTCGACGTTAATACAGATGGACTGGGGGTAATGCGAACATCTCCATGGCTCATGCAAGATCGTCAGTAATCACAGACTGAGGGAAGGCATGTCACCGCCACCACGACTATTCGGCGAGCGCACGCCAGTTTGAGACCACGTGCTCCGCTGTCCGCCATGCAAGTGCTTGTACGGTCAGCGTGGGATTGTGCGCACCACTGGTCCCCATAACTGAGGCGCCGAGGATACCAAGATTTGGGACCTCGTGTGAAATCCCGAAGCGATTCACGACGTTTGTTTCCGAACTGTCGCCCATGCGGGTTCCACCATAGGCGTGCGTTGAAACTCCCATGGTTCTACCGAGACCAGCACGCGTTACCTCAATGGCACCTGCGTCACGGTACCATTGCACCATCTTCTCTTGGAGAAAGGAGGCGATTGCCAGCTCGTTCTGCTTGTACTCGCCCGTGATCCGGATGACCGGCAAGCCGAGTGGGTCGGTCACGACCGGGTCTAGGTCTAGGTAGTTCGACTCGTAGGGGAGGGTGGTCTTCTGGATGTAAGTACTGTGTGATCGGTCGGCGTTCTCCTTGACAAAGGCTTTCCACGCAGACCCCCAGCTTGGTGCGCGGCCAAAAGTGCTCATCCCTGCGGCCGTGATAGGGCGTCGGTCCGACATCACCCACAGGTTGCCACCGCCGATAAAGTCCAGGTTGGTGTGGTCGAAGTTGTCGTCGGCCCAATCATCAATGGCAACACCTTGTGCTGGCAGCCCGTACCACGCCTTTAGATCAAACGGAAAGAGCGCCGAAACTCCTGCCCCTTGGTGATGGCTGAAATAGTGTTGGCCAACTTGTCCGTGATTGTTCGACAGCCCAAGGGGGGAGCTACCTGAAGTCGACAGTAAGAGGAGACGCACATTTTCATAGGTGTAGCTCGCCAGGAGTACGAACTTTGCTGGTTGGAAAAATTCTTCGCCGTGTTGGAGATAGGTCACCCCGATCGCTCGTCCTTCGGAATCCGTTTCAATTTTGGTGACATGTGCGTAGGTGACGACCTTAAGACGCCCGGTTGCTTCGGCTCGAGGGATTGTCGTAACCGCAGTCGAGTTCTTGGCGTCAACATGACAGCCGCCCTTATTGCAGAACCCGTGATACACGCAGCCTGAACGGTCTTGGTAACGTCGCGAATTAATCGCGGCAGGGCCAGGAAAGGGATGCCAGCCGAGACCTCGGGCTACCTCCGCCATTCGATTGAGGAAGCTGGTCCATCGAAGCGAAGGCATCGGGTACTCGCGTTGTCTCGGTCCCTCAAACGGGTTCCCACGCGGGTCAATCCCCCCGTTGATATTACCGGCCTGTCCTGAAACGCCGACTTCACGTTCGATGCGGTCGTAATATGGTTCAAGTTCGTCATAGCCAAAAGGCCAGTCTTCAATCGTGGTACCTGGCGGCAGACGCGACTTGCCGTATCGCTGTTGCGTCTTGCTGACGACCTGAAAATCCCAAGGGTTGAGTCGCCAGCTCTGACCCCAGTAGTGAAGCGAAGTGCCGCCGACGGCGTTCATCATGGGATGACTTTCGGCTTGGACCGCATCGACCGAACTATTCGGGCGGACGGTTGGTACCTCCCGGCTGGCTTTTTGGACTGCGAACGGCCAGTCGCGCACATTGTTGCGGATTTCGTCTGGGGCAAAATCACGGCGTGTTAGCCGACTGCCGGCTTCGAGTCCAACGACTTGGAGCCCGGCCTCGGTCAATGGGAGCGCTGCCCCGCCCCCAGCGGCGCCGAGTCCTACGATGATGACATCGGTGGTGGGCAACCTAGTCGCCATGCTGCGGGTCCCGGAGCGACTGCTGTGCACTTGCTTTGGTAAAGGTCGCCCAGTCATAGGCGGACCGGTGATTGGGCTGAAGTTCGCTCGCCTCTAAGCGCTGCTGAGCGGTTGGCGTAACCGCTGTGCGGACTCCCGGGTAGCCCAGCAGGTCCCAGCCAACGAAGTCATGGTTTCCGCCATAGTAGGGATCGCCGAACATGCCTTCGAGCACGTGCCTCCGCACCATGGCAAAAAATACCGATGAGGCCTCAGAGAATCCCGTTGCACTGCCAGCTTCCACCGCGGTTAATATCGTGACTCGGTCGGCTTGCGATAACTCGAGGAAAGATGTTCCATGGGCTAGCCGACAGTAGCGGTCAAAGTTGGCGAGACCCTCATGGTATTTGTTCTGGAAGCCTGATAGCGCGCTGCCGAGCCCGCGGTCAATATAGCGGACGATGCGGGCGTCACGTGCACCGGGTCCATGTTCATCGGCTGGGATCAATTCATCGACGATTGTTTCGAGCAACGTGACTTCGTCGGTGGTTAGGTGTTCGTAGCCTTCGGAGATCTGAGCTCCGGTTTTATCTGCTGCTGCCTTACGTCGCTCAGGGGTTGTTGCAACCGGCAAGACCGCTACTGTGGTAGCCGCGACCCCAGCGAGGGTAACGCTCGTTAGCAGGTCTCGCCTAGAGATGGTCTCGCGTGATTTCTTCGTCATCTCAACACTCCTCTGATCCTCTGCTTGAATCTTCGGGTCGGGTGAAATACCGGTCGCTTGTTACAAACGTATTTTCCAGGTCGAGGCGTCCCGTTGTTGCTTTTCTTAAAAGTCTCGTGCGAACCGTCGTTTGCAAGGCCTTGTCCTACAGTGCTGTTCCCACGAAGTTCTTGGCACGAAGGTTTCCCTGCTGTTTATCGCCTTGTGCCAACCCGACCGCCAGGCAGCTTGAACACGTAAAGCGCATTACCCGTAGCGGGATGACGGATGTCTGGCGTCAGAAGCCGCGGAACGTTCCGTGGGCTTCCTCCGCCTAGACCCGTTGAGATAGCGATGTACTGCTCACCATTCACTGTGAAAGTGATTGGGAAGCCTTGGACCGATGTGCCAAGCCGGGTCTCCCACAAGATTTTTCCAGTTTCGACATCATGTGCACGGAAGGACCGGTCCAGGTCACCCACGAACGCCAAGCCGCCAGCAGTCGTGAGGACGCCGGTTAGGAACGATGCACGTTGTTCCAAACTCCAGACCTCCTCTAGCGTTTGGACGTTGTAGGCAGCAAGCTTTCCTAAGTTACCGTCTGTTCCAGGCATTTCAAACCATTTCCGATCTGCCTGTGAGCCTCCAGACCCTGGTTCGAGCACCACCTCTCGGCCAGCAATTTCTAGACAGCTCTGACTTAATGGGATGATGAGTACTTCCGCTTCGGGACTGTAGGCCGTGGCCATCCAGTTGTGACCGCCGGCGGTGCTCGGGCAGACGGAAATCCACTGCGACACCTCAGCTGCGGCGATATCGGCACGATAGGTTACGTCACCGGTCACTGGGTCGATGTAATCAAACACGTTCTGAAACACCGTTTCCTTAAAATCGACAAACTCGCCAGTTTCTCGGTCTAGCTTCCAGAGGATGCCGTGCTTCCCGATTGTGAAGAGCAACTTTCGCCCTTCGACGTCTATGAGAACCTTTTCGAACACTTCGTCAAGGTCCAACGCTTCCCCGGGCACATGTTGTCGATACCAGACGATTGAACCATCGTCCGGATCAAGCGCAAGCGTAGAATTTGTATACAGTGCCGCGTCATGGACCGTGAGTCCGCGACTAGCTGGGACCCATGGTTTCGGTTGGGCAGTAGGCCAGTAGATTAGGTCCAGCGTGGGATCGTAACTTCCGGCGATCCATGAGTCGCCACCACCGCGAAGCGTAAGCGGTAAATCGCCCCACGTGTCCCCTCCAGGGTCACCAGGTCCCGCAATTGTGAAAGTCCGCCAGAGTTCTTCGCCCGTTTCGGCATCATGTGCGGTGATGAAACAACTTTCTTGCTGGAATCTTGCGCAGCCGTTGATACCGTTAATGACTTTTCCACGGACGACGATCGGCCCGCTCACATTTGTGTAACCCTGTCTGTAATCGGCGATTATTGTTTCCCAAACAACCTCGCCATTACGGGCGTCTATCGCAACCATAAAGGCGTCTTTTGTTGGCAAGAACACCTTGTTATTGTAGAAGCCGAGATTACGCATTGTGGTAAAGCCACGCTGCAGTTCGTTGGGTAACTCCCGCTGATATTCCCACAATAATGTTCCGGTCTCCGCGTCGAGCGCTTGGACGATGTTTCGGGGGTTGGGCAAGTACATCACACCGTCATACACGAGCGGTGTCGGCTGGTTAGTGCCCTCCGCCATTGCCCAAACCCAAGCGAGTCGAAGGTCGTGCACATTGTCGCGAGTCACCTGATCCAAGGGGCTATAACCCCAACCGTCATAAGTCCGTCGGAACATCAGCCAGTCACCCGCGTCGGGGTTGCGAAGATTTGCGTCGGTCACTGGGACGAATTCGGTAACTGTTTCATGTACAGTCGTGCGGTTGCTCGCGACGATCGGTGCACTCTCGGCATTCGACGTGTTTGAGGTTGTATCTGAATCTGGTGTCGTGGAAACACCCGCTTGGCCTGAGGACAGGAGGAAACCCGCACCCTCCAGGGCCAACGGTTCGTTTCCTGGCCCGATACCATTTGCTTGGAGGAGATAAGCAACGATATTGATGTAAGTGCGATCGGAGAGAGAACCTACTGCTTCAGGTGGCATTGTGGCTTTAACATACTCGAGCAAATCATTAACGCCCCGCTCCCCCCAAACGTTCAGGAAGTTCGCGCCTGCCAGTTCCGGCGCTTCGAAAGCTCCACTAAAGTCCGACATGTGGCACCCAGCACACTCCACTTGGTATGCAGTCTCGCCGGCCTCAGCTTGGGCTTGGGTATAGTGGGCCGCTTCCTGTGTTTCACCGTTCACGAAGCTGACAGGAAATCCGATGATGGTTAGAGTGAGTCCGATCCGAATTATAGGTTTCATGATCGATTACTCCGATGCCAGTATCCATCCACGCAGTTCCCCGCCAGGATTTCCCTCTGTATGTATCTGGATGTAATAGGAGCCTTCCAGTAGAGCTTGGACCTCTTCGTCCGTGAGGTGCACGCTGCCGCCTAGGACCCCGGTGGAACCTTTACTGACGGTCAACTGAAAAGCGATCGACCCCCGTTGACCTGCATGGCCCTGATGCACGTGCGCCGCAATGGCAGCAGAACTCATTCCCTCGAAACTGCCTGTCATAAACAGGCTGTTCTCGACCAGCACGGCACGAACGGCGCCGATACCTGAGGTGGTTTGTGCTGCTCGAGCATCGATCGGCACGACTGAAAGTCTCGCAGAAAACGTGTCGCCGGCTTGGGCAAGGATGTGTGTCGATCCAAATACCGCCCATATGCACGCTACTAGCGTGACGGTGCTGGCTCGTGTCATCGCATTTCCTCTCGTTTCATATTTCGCAAAACCGCTTTTCAGTGAGAAGCTGCCGCCCCTACCGTGCCGTTGCTTGATAGAGGATCGCATTGAACAGAATACGGAACGAGCTAAAGGGCTGTCCGCGCCACTGCGGTCTAAAGCCAAGGAGCACAATATGTCCGTTGCCGTGTCGCACATCGACGGCCGCAGCGTGGTCGTGCAGGTGATCTTCACCGAGCAGGTATCCTGACAGTAGTGGCGAGCCGGTCGAGGCATACCGCGCGAGGATCTTGCCTTCGAAGCCGTCCAGTGTGGTGAACGCGGGGCTTCGGCTAAAGAACACCGCACTCTGTGGGGCCATGCCGGCCGTGACCGGATGCAAGGTGTCGATTTCGACCTCGAGGAGCGAACCGCCGGCAAAGAACTCCGTCCGTGACAGTCCAGCGATCACGTTCTTCACGGGCAGATGCAGCGCCTCGATGGCGAAGTCGCTTGCGCTGTTCAGGCAAACGAGCGTGCCACCATCACGCACGAACCGGTCAATCGCGCGGACGCCCTCTAGGCCGATCCCACCGGCGTAGCGCGGGGGTACGACACCGTCCGAAAATCCGTCGATGATCGGAGTGCGCCCAGGGTCAGTCAGGATGATGACATCGTACCGCGTGCCGAGGTCGTCCGATCGGATGTCGACATTCCGTATATTCGTGAAATCAAATTCGAAACGCTCGAGCACCCAGCGCGTCCAGCCTTCATCCATACTTGGTACCCACGGACGGTGAAGACCAATCGCTGGCGGTGAGAGCGGAGCCCCTGACGGTGACGTGGCCGTCGCGCTGAGACGGAGGTCGGTCATAGTTTCGCGCGCGTCGCGGCTGAGTTGAGAGAGAATGAAAGATGCCCCGGAATCATCCTGGCGCAACCGAACCTCTCCGCCCGATCGCCATACTTGGTTGATAGCGCGGTAGGTGTTGAGGTGAGCCGCGTTAAGGGCAAAGGGGCCGTCGTTGGGGATGCCACCGGCGATCGGAACGAGGCCGGCGGCCACGGAGTTTGTATCGAATCCTACACCGGGGACGCTGTCGAACGGCGCGGCATCCTTGTTTGTTTCACCGTCACGCCAATCGACCACAGGACCTTCAACGAGGGTCATTACTGACCGCACCACATCCGTGAGCGGAGAGCGTGCCTCGACCACGCGAACATCCATTTGCTTCGGCAGCGTCCAGCCTGCAGCATCATAGGGTTGGTCGAGTGGCCCATCAGGGAATTCGCGGAGGTCTGGGTAGGTCTGAACCTCAAGCACTTGACGCACCAGCTCGGCGAACTCCTGGTTCATCGGAATGACCCATGTGCCGGGTTCATAGGTCATTTCTTCGAACGTGACGGCGGCTCGAAGCTCGTAGACCCGAATGCCGTTGAAGGCCAGTCGGCGGAGCAGTTCCACTGGCGCCATCGGGTCGCGCTGCGCGCGGGGCACGAAGTATGCGAACGGCGGCTCGGACTCATATTTCGCGATCGTGTCACGTCCGGCCTGATATCTGTTGTAGAGCAAGTCGTCCTTGTACTTGGCGGCAAAATCTAGCACCGACAGCGACGCGGTTTCCATATATTCGACCGCGTCGCGAAGTCGCCACCAGCCGCCGCGCCACGGGCTGGGGTAGAGCGATTCTGGGCGCAGCGTGCGCCGCCGTTCAGGAAAGTCCTGGACCGTGTAGAAGTGAGGCGTGGCGTATCGGTAGAGCGCCGTTTCCGTCCAGAACGATGCGCGGTTCTGCAGCATGGGCAGGTAGTCGACATACCCGGGATACCAAGCATCGTAGCCGGTACCCATGTGGGTGGCGCCAATCTGACCGCGTTCTTCCAGTCCCTGCGCCATGAGCATGCCAATCGTGTTGACCGTGCGCGACATCAGGGGGTGCACCCGCAAGCCGATCGGCTCGGCGAACGGTGGAAGCCAGATCCGCGTGGGAAATGGCGAGGATTGGTGCTGTGTGTACACGATCTGCGGCTCCCAGTGCTGCAGGGTCCTAGCGATGACGCGAGACTCGATCATGTTAAGCATGTAGGCGTCACGGTTGTTATCGTGGCCGACGTACTTCTGATAGAGCGCGGTTAACGGTGCGATTTCATAGGGTGTGCCGACATTGGATTGATACCAGGCGGCTACCATGTTCTGACCGTCAGGATTCAGGGTGGGCCAGAGCATGAAGATCACGTTATCGAGAATCGTCTGAATTTCCCGGTCATCGGTGCCCGTGAGCAGGTCATAGGCCAGCTGCATCGTGTGTTGGGCCGTGGCGACTTCAGTGGAGTGAACGCCGCCGTCGATGTGCACGATCGCCTTGCCCTCGCGCGCAAGCGCTCGAGCCTCGTCGTTGGTCAGGCCCTGCGGGTGCGCTAGCCGATGTGCGATCGTCCGATAGCGTTCGAGGTTCGCGAGGTTGTTGGAGGACGAAATGAGCGCCAGATAAAAGGGGCGTCCGAAAGATGTTTCGCCGACGTGGACCAGTGTCAACTGGTCGGTGGCTGCGTCGAGCCGTTCGAAGTAGGCGATCGAGTCATCATACGAAGCTAGGTGTAAATCGGCGCCGACGCTAAATCCAAGCACGGACTCTGGCGTTGGAATCTGCGCAATCGCTGGGATTGTCCACGCCATCAGTCCCAGCACGCAACCCCACACAGACAGCGCTCGTCTCATCACGGTAGACTCCTCGGGTTTATCCGAGCCGTCGCTCCACCTCATTGGCCCGGAATGATGGCGCGCCCGGCAGGATTCGAACCTGCGACCCTCGGCTTAGAAGGCCGATGCTCTATCCAACTGAGCTACGGGCGCACTTCTTGCGTCCTCGATCTTACAAGGGACGCCGGAAAACCACCATCTGAGTTACCATATTTTCTCATCCCGGTTTCGAAGCTCCATTTACTCGATGCCTGACTAATACTTCTGATGTTGGCAACCTGGTGATGAAGCCGCGAGCACAGTCGCACTTGAAACCCGATACGGTGCTAGTTTTCTATCCAGGCAATTAAAGGGCCACGGAACCGCCCCCGCCCACTCGCCAACGGAGGCCAATCTTGGTGTAGCTTGGGTCTCACACTTGAAGTCCAAGGTAATGCCTGCAGGTCGTTGATTGTCTTACCGGAGGGATCCTTGTCCGGTGAGGTACTGCCGGCCGCTCGTCGATAGAGGACTCTTCCGTGTTTCGTGTCCCATGCGGTGATGATGGCGTCAAGGTTCATTACCGACGGCCTAGGAATACTGTCATAGCCGTCCGGATGACTCCAGCCGAGGGTGTGCGCCAACTCATGCCGGTAAGTTCCAACGTCATCGGTCCACGCCATGTGGACCTCACTGCCCACCATCTCGCCGCTTGAGTAGCTGCAAGAAGCGGCATAGGAATAACGACCGCTAAAATCTGTGGTTCCGGCCGTCATGTAAGCGACTTTGATTTTGTTGGGTTGACCACAGGAATCCCGCTCAAGGATTGTCCCTGCAGCGTGGTCTTTGGTTGCAACACTGATGCCACTCATTACATCGGCTGTTAGTGATGGAATGTCAGAGCCGACCACACTCCGGATAGTCGTCTCAAACTCTGAGGGCGCGGCGATGTCAGTTGCTTCAAACTTCCTGCAGTGCTTGCCACCACCATCGGTTTCCAGACACTTCATTTCCTTAGTCCAGACCTCCACTGTAGGCGTCGCAACCCATCGTCGGGTACCCCTGGTTCCCTTGTCACGAAAGACATGATCGAAGAACGCTAAGTCAAAATAGTCTGTGTTGGTAGTGAGAAGATTGCGTCGTGCGATCGTGAGTGAGGACTGAACCTCGATTTCACTTTCACTTGTATGAAACCCGTTCGCTTGGATAACAACCGGGAAAATGCCTGTCTGTTCGACGGCGACCGCAAATCGACCGTTGGCGTCAGACGTCACGGCAGCAGTGTTGCCGATACGCACTACGGCGTTTTCGATCCACCCTTCCTGCAATAAATTTCCAATCCATCCGACCACGGTCCTTGTTGGAGTGACCGTAATGCTAACAGACGCGGTCTGTTCCCCATAGGTCGCGGTGATCGTGGTGGTGCCCGGTGCTTTGGCCCTTACTTGGTTCCAACCATCCGCAGGGTTCTGACCCGGTTCTATCCCGGCCACAGACACATCATTTGAGACCCATACAACTCCTGTTATGTCAATTTGTGGAATCTGCGCAAATGAGCCATCACTGTAGACGGCGGTGGCTGTGAGAGTCGCCTGTTGTCCGATGGCCAGGGTGGTTCTTGACGCGCTCGTAGAGAAACTCGTGATGGTCTTCTGTGGAGAAACCGGTGTTGGTGCGGTGGGGCTGGCTCCACTGCCTCCTCCACAGGCGGAACAGAGGACCGCGACCGCAATCAGACGGGTGTGGGGACCCATAAAACGTTTTCCGGTACTTAGCACAATACCGTTTGAGGCTAGGATTCTACCGCTATTAGCTACAGGCCGCGTCGAGGTTACATGGTGCTTGTGCCATAATCCCTTGGTTAAGAGGGGGTTTTTCATGCGTTTCAGCATTCTTGCACGTTACCCTTCAAGCGTCGGTCGCCGAGGCTTCCTAGAGCGAATGGCGCTTGGTGTCGGTCTAGTGGCGACCTGGCCGCCGGAATTGTCTGAGGGTTCTTCGGGTGGTGGCGTTCAAGGACAGGCTTATTCTCCTGATGCTAAGGTGGTGGTCTTTCAAGGTGATTCGGTCACCGACGCTGGCCGAAATCGTGACCGAGTCGACCCCAACCATCCTACGGGTCTCGGCAGTGGATATGCGGGCATGGCTACAGGTGAATTGCTTGGGAGTGGGCCCGGTAGCCCTTGGCATTGTTATAACCGTGGGGTGAGTGGCGACAAAGTTTTTCAGTTAGCGGCGCGGTGGCAACAGGATTGTCTAGACCTCAGGCCCGACGTTCTTAGTATCCTCATTGGCGTGAACGATTTCTGGCACACATTGAGCAGCGGGTACGACGGGACAGTGGGAATCTACGAACGGGACTACCGTGCGCTACTAAACCGGACACGGGCAACGCTGCCGGACGTTACCTTCATCATCGGTGAGCCGTTTGCCGTCACGGGCGGTACGGCGCTAGCCGATGCGTGGTATCCGGCCTATGCTGACTATCAAGCGGCCGCTAGGCGTGTCGCGGATGACTACGGGGCAGTCTGGATCCCGTATCAGTCAATCTTCGATGAGGCATTGGAGAAGGCCCCGGTGGATCATTGGTGTCCGGATGGTGTGCATCCGGCGCCTGCGGGAAACTATCTCATGGCCCAGGCCTGGCTTGACGCGTTCCGGACCGTGGATTCGGACTAGCCCTGTCTCAAGAGGCTTCCGTTGGCTTGGCTAGACCTACGTCATGGATGCATTAGAGTGGATACAGGTGCGGTTCCGTTGAAACTAGAGAGCATAGACCGATGGTGACCATTCGAGCGGAGCGAGACGATGACCACCGCGCGGTGTTTGAGTTAAATCAGGACGTGTTTGCTACCGACGCAGAAGCACGGTTGGTGGATGCGCTTCGTCGTGAAGCTATTCCGACGATTTCAATGGTTGCTGAGGTCGACGACGCGATTATTGGCCACATCTTCTTCTCGCCCGTGACAGTAGGAGGCAGGGGAGGAGACCTTCGGATGATGGGTTTGGCGCCGATGGCCGTGCAAGAAAAATTCCAACGGCAAGGAATCGGACGGCAGCTGGTGGAGAAGGGGCTCAAGACGTGTCAGGAAGCAGGCACGGACCTAGTGTTTGTCCTTGGCCACCCTGATTACTATCCGAAGGTTGGTTTCCAGCCTGTTGCCTCGCTAGGTTTGCACTACGCCGACCCGAAGCTTGATGTCTGCTTTTTTGTTAAGGAACTGAAAGCCGAAGCACTCCAGGGCGTGGTGGGCACTGTCGCTTACCATCCAGTGTTCGACCGCGCATTTGAGGTTTGAAGGATCGCGCGAGGGTTCTCGGCTCCCATCACTACCTCCGATTTGCCCCACGATGCGCTGAAGCGAGTGTTTCTAAATGGTTCCGTAGCGCATTACGGACATAGTCCTGAAGGTCGTCCACGTCGCTGATTCCAAGTGAGTGTACATGCCAGGTGGAAGCCATTACTGTTTCACCATTAGTTAGTCTGGCAGGCTGGAAGAGTTGCAATAAGAGGCTCACAGCGAAGCCGTCGGAGATCCTCGCTGGATTCAGAGTCACGGAGAGGTAGGTAGTTCCGTTGGACTCTTCGTCGGGTAACGGTTCGATGTCAAGCTGGTCAAGGCGCTCCTCAACGGTATCGCGGACGAAGTCGGCATCTACCCCGCGTCGGGCGGCTCCCGGATTTCTTGCCATTGCCACCTCGACTCGTAGTGCCTCGAGTTCTCTCAAGGAATCCTGTGGTGTCCCAACCTGGGCGACGCTTGAGGAGGCACCCAAGAGAATACCGAAGATTCCGATCGTGACTACTCGACTTTGCATCTCGACTCCTTGCTAGGCTCCCCGGGTCGACAGTGCAACGGGAGCCCATTGGCATGCGACGCCAAGGATAATGATACCTACCCTTATAGCTGATGCCAGTTTCCACCGAGAAACTGGTTAGGGCAAACAACAGCACGTCGCAGGAGGTCTCATGAAGGACGGCAAATCCCATCCGATTACGCTGGAATCGGCCCAGGTGAAATTCTCGGAAGATATGGTTCAATAACATGGGCTACCCGATATAAGCAAGGCTGTTCGGTGCTTAATCGACTTCGCTCGAGCTAACCCTGACAAACAGGCCGATATTTTTGCGGAATTCAGGTGTCACGATTGTTAAGTACATTATTTAATATTATATAAATGTAAGAATTATAAAATTGATAACTACGCTGGTTGCGGTATAAGCTGGGCTCTTGGCTGTGGCCTACAGGCTACAGACTGCGATGTTTCTTGCCGTTGACTGGTTTCTTGGTTCTCGATGCGATCTGGTGATGTCGCACCCGTCACTCGTGCTGGTTGGGAACGAAGTGGTCACTGTTAAGGTCGGCACAGCCGTGTCGGGTGCCACAGATGGGATGATGTAGCCGTTGTCCAGATGAGATTAAAGACTCAGGTCATCATCCAGGAGCGGGTGATGGCCTTTTTTCGTAATTGTGCCTGCAAGGAATGGGAAATCTGATGAGTAATACGGCCGCCACTCGTCGAAGTGCTGCGCTGACCGAAGGGCCGAGTCGAGCACCAGCTCGAGCGATGTTCAAGGCCGTCGGGTTTGATGACGCTGCGCTACAGAAGCCGCTGATCGGCGTGGCCAACACCTGGATCGAGATTGGTCCGTGTAATTTCCATCTTCGGCAACTTGCTGACCAGGTCAAGCGTGGTATCCGTGAAGCGGGTGGCACTCCAATGGAGTTCAACACGGTGTCGATCTCCGATGGCATCACAATGGGCAGTGAAGGGATGCGCGCCTCACTGGTTAGTCGCGAGGTGATTGCTGATTCCATCGAGTTGGTTGTACGTGGAAATCAATTTGACGGGGTAGTCGTGCTGGTCGGTTGCGATAAGACAATTCCCGGCGGGGTGATGGCGTTGGCGAGGCTTAACATTCCTGGGGTGATTCTGTACGGTGGTTCGATTGCTCCAGGCACTTGGGAAGGACGCGACGTTACGATTCAGGACGTCTTTGAAGCGGTTGGTGCGCACGGGGCTGGCAAGATTACCGACACACAGTTAAAAACGCTGGAGGACCAGGCGTGTCCTGGGGCCGGTGCGTGCGGCGGACAATTCACGGCGAACACGATGGCGACGGTTTGCGAGTTCCTTGGTATTTCGCCGATGGGCTCAGCGAGTGTTCCAGCGACTGACACAGGCAAGGATGCGGTGGCGGAACGGGCGGGTCAACTTGTAATGGGAGTGCTTAGCCGAGGCGATACCGCACGGAAGATTCTGACGAAGGACGCAATTGAGAACGCTATCGCAGCAGTAGCGGCTACCGGTGGGTCGACGAACGCGGTATTGCACTTACTTGCCATCGCCCACGAGGCGGAGGTTTCGCTCACGCTAGAAGATTTTGACCGGATCAGTAGGCAGGTGCCTTTACTCGCTGACCTCAAGCCGGCCGGGAAGTTCGTGGCAACCGATCTCTATCGCGCCGGTGGTATCACTTTAGTGGCGAAGAGACTCCTCAATGCGGGTTTGTTGCACCGAAATGCGCTTACGGTGACTGGTAGAACGCTTGGGGATGAAGCGTCAGATGCTCAAGAAACGCCAGGGCAGGAAGTGGTAAAGCCATTTGATAGCCCACTCAAGCCTACTGGGGGGCTGGTCATATTGCGTGGGAATCTTGCTCCGGATGGCTGTGTCGTGAAAGTAGCTGGCTACACCACGGTTCACCACTGTGGTCCGGCCAAGGTTTTCGACAGTGAAGAGGCCGCCTTTGACGCGGTTGGGCGGGGTGGAATTGTGGCCGGTGACGTGGTGGTAATTCGAAATGAGGGACCAAAGGGTGGGCCCGGGATGCGCGAAATGCTTGCCGTGACGGCGGCCATTGTGGGTGCTGGGCTCGGCGACTCCGTTGCGCTACTCACCGACGGGCGATTTTCGGGTGCCACACATGGTCTGATGGCTGGCCATGTCGCACCCGAAGCTGTTGATGGTGGACCGATCGCAGCGGTTCGAGATGGTGACACTGTTGTGTTTGATATTGAAAAACGCATGCTCAACGTGGAGCTAAGCGACGATGAAATCGCGAAGCGGGTGCAGGCGTGGCAGCGACTGGCGCCACGCTACGCAACCGGTGTAATGGCAAAATATGCTCGACTGGTTACCTCGGCTGCGACGGGGGCGGTCACGTAATCTAGTCCAATTGAGCGCGCTGGTGCTTAGTGCCAGTGGAGGCAGTCATGAAACGAACAGGTGCGCAAATTCTCTGGGAAGCTTTAGGTCGTGAGGGTGTTTCGACCGTTTTTGGATACCCGGGCGGCGCTATTCTGCCCGCTTATGACGCGCTGCTCGAGTTTCCGTTGAAGCACGTGCTCGTTCGTCACGAGCAGGGTGCGACACACATGGCCGACGGCTATGCGCGTGCGGGTGGTGGTGTCGGCGTGGCGGTTGCCACGTCTGGACCAGGGGCGACCAACATGGTGACCGGTATCGCAACGGCAATGATGGATTCGTCGCCAATTGTCTGTATCACAGGACAGGTCGGCAGTAAGTTGATCGGCTCTGACGCGTTCCAAGAAACTGATATCACGGGTGTGACGTTACCGATTACGAAACATAACTACTTGATTTCTAGGGCGCAGGACGTTGCTAGGACAGTTAAGGAAGCGTTTTACGTTGCAAAATCCGGCCGGCCTGGACCTGTATTGATCGATATTACAAAGGACGCCCAACAGGCGAGTTGTGAGGTTGAGTGGGACGACTCAGAGGTGAAGTTATCAGGCTATCGCCCTGATTTGCGTGCGACCCGAGAGATTTATCAGCAGGCGATTGACATGATCAATGATGCCAAGCGTCCCATTATCTTCGCTGGTCACGGCATCATGTTGTCGGGTGCGATGGATGTCGTGCGTAGTGTGGCCGAACATGCCAACATTCCGGTCGCAATGACGCTCTTGGGAATTGGCTCTCTACCGGCGCAGCATCCGTTGAACCTTGGCATGATGGGAATGCATGGCGAGGTGTGGGTGAACTCAGCAATTCAGGAAGCGGACCTAATACTGGGGTTTGGCATGCGGTTCGATGATCGGGTTACAGGCAACTTGGCAACTTATGCGCCGAACGCCAAGAAAATCCATATCGATATCGACCCAGCCGAATTTAATAAGAACGTCAAGGTTGACGTCGCCCTAGCTGGTGACCTACGCGTCGTGCTTGAGGAAATGCTACCGCATATTTCGAAAGGTGACCGATCGGCGTGGCTCGGGACGATCGATGAGATGAAGGGTAATGTAGCGGTACGGGATATCCAGAACTTACCCGATAGTGGGCACCTCTACGCTGCGCATGTCATTAATGATCTCTGGCGAGTGACTGAGGGGAACGCCGTTGTTGTGACCGACGTCGGTCAGCACCAAATGTGGGAGGCGCAGTACTACAAGCATGAACATCCGCGGTCACTGATTACTTCAGGCGGGCTTGGCACGATGGGCTTCGCGTTGCCCGCGGCGGTTGGTGCAAAGTTCGCATGTCCTGAGAAAGAGGTCTGGGCAGTCGTTGGCGATGGTGGCTTTCAGATGACCCAGGCTGAACTGTCGACGATCGCACAGGAACAGGTGAAGGTGAATATAGCGATCATTAATAACGGTTATCTCGGCATGGTGCGACAATGGCAAGAGTTCTTTTATGAGCGACGGTATGCAGCGACACCGCTGATTAATCCTGACTTCGTGAAGCTGGCCGAGGCCCACGGTCTGAGTGGCATTGCGGTGACAGAGCGTGCTGGCGTTGTGCCTGGAGTCGAGGCCGCCCGTGAGCAGGCTGGCGCTGTGGTGCTCGACTTCAAGGTCGAACAAGAAGATTCGGTGTTTCCTATGGTACCTGCTGGTGCTGATCTCGATGAAATGATCCGGCGACCGAGCCCGATCGTGGAGACTGCGGCGGACGCGTAGGAGAATAAGCAGCGTCTTGGTCAACCTCCTAGCGATGCACACATAAGGACAGGAAAGACAGTTATGCGCCATACGTTCGCCGTCTACGTCGAAGACCTCCCTGGAGTACTGAATCGGGTCGCTTCACTCTTCCGGCGCCGTGCGTTCAACATCGAGTCGCTTACGGTTGGCCATACCGAAACTGCTGGAGTGTCGCGGATGACAATTGTTGTCGACACGGACGAGCATGGTGCGCGACGCCTTGAGGCGAACCTCTATAAGTTGGTGAATGTGCTGCGAGTCGACGACATCACGCTGCGACCGTCGGTGGAGCGGGACTTGGCAATGATCAAAGTTTTGGCCACGCCTGAGTCGCGTACGCACATCATGCAGCTTGTGGACGTTTTTCGCGCTCGGGTGATAGATGTTGCGCCGGATTCGGTAATCATTGAGACGACGGGCACTGAGGACAAGATAGATGGCTTGGTCGAGGTGCTCAAGCAGTATGGCGTCATCGAGATGGTGCGTACTGGATGTGTGGCCATGGCGCGCGGGCCAAGGCTCGGAGGGTTAGGTGATGTAGCCGAGCGCGCGAGTGGGTTGGGAGACGAAACGTCAACCGACGACAATAACGTTTCGTATTCGGTGTAATTACGGTTCATTTGATTTTTTATTTTTTGTGAGGCGTTGACGAATGGCAAAGATTTACTACGAAAATTCTGCGGATATAGGACTGATTCAGGCGAGGAAAGTAGCAATAATCGGCTATGGGTCACAGGGGCATGCGCACGCACTGAACCTCAAGGATAGTGGAGTTAGCGTAAAGGTAGGGCTCCATGAAGGTAGCAAGTCGCGGGCGAAAGCTGAAGAAGCTGGCGTGGAGGTCACATCGGTAGCTGAAGCAGCGAAGTGGGCTGACGTGGTCATGATTCTGGCGCCGGACACCTCCCAACCGAGGATTTATCAGGACTCCATTGCTCCGCATCTGACCGCTGGCAAGATGCTTATGTTTGGCCACGGTTTCAACATTCGTTTTAAGACGATTGCTCCTCCGGCCAATGTTGACGTTTCAATGATTGCCCCGAAGGCTCCTGGGCATCGAGTGCGGGAGGTCTATCTTGAAGGTGGTGGGACACCGGCACTATTAGCGGTTGAGCAAGATGCCACAGGTGACGCGAAAGCGCTAGCCCTGGCCTATGCAAAAGGGCTGGGTGTGACCCGTGCGGGTGTCATCGAGACAACTTTTAAGGAGGAAACGGAGACTGACCTGTTCGGTGAGCAGGCGGTGCTGTGTGGCGGAGTGAGTGCGCTGGTCAAAGCGGCGTTTGGAACGCTAGTCGAGGCGGGTTACCAACCGGAAATTGCCTACTTCGAGTGTATGCATGAGTTGAAGCTGATTGTTGATTTGATGTACCGCGGTGGCCTGAATTACATGCGTTACTCGGTTAGCGATACGGCTGAGCACGGCGACTATACAGGCGGTCCCCGCGTAGTCACCGATGCGACTCGAGAAGCGATGCGTAAAATGTTAGCCGAGATCCAAGATGGCACCTATGCTAAGAACTGGATCACGGAAGACGCGAACGGTCGCCCATGGTTCAATGAGGTTCGCACGCAAGAGCAGACCCAGCAGATCGAGGAGGTGGGCGATGCTCTGCGAAAGATGATGCCCTTTCTTGACGCTGTGACCATTGCCCCAGGGAACTAAGAAATCTCCGCTCTAACGGCTATCGCTCAAACCGTGCCCCAAGACTGAACTTGGTATGATGGCAGGCCATGAGGAGTTGTTGTTTCCGTTGGTCAGCAGTTTTGATCTTGGCGGTCGTCACTGCCTACGCAGGCGGTCGTGTCGTAACCGCCCAAGACTCGCCTTTTGATCTCCTAATTATCAACGGCCGAATCATGGACGGTACGGGTAATCCGTGGCGTCGAGCCGATATCGGTGTTCGTGATGGTCGGATAGCAGCCATTGGGTTGTTGGGCGATGCTAGGGCCGAACGCCGGATCGATGCCGGCGGTCAACTGGTGACCCCAGGATTTATTGATGTTCACTCACATGCCGGGGAGGGTTTGGCGCGTGAGGGACTCGGTCAGGGGAAGCCGTTGCTGGCGCAAGGGATCACCACCGTTGTCGCAAATCCTGACGGTGGGGGACCAGTTGATCTAGACCAACAACGCCAGTTGTTGGAGTCAAATGGTCTTGGTTTAAATGTCGCACTCCTGATCGGCCATGCTGCGGTGAGGCGTGATGTGCTCGCAATGGCTGACCGCACACCGACCGAAGAGGAAATGGTCGAGATGCAACGGCTCGTGCGACGCGGTATGGAGGCCGGCGCTTACGGGCTCTCCAGTGGACTGTTCTACGCGCCGGGCAGCTATGCGACAACAGAGGAGATTGTTGCACTCGGGTCAGTCGTAGCCGAGTTCGGGGGACTTTATACGAGCCACATTCGTGACGAGTCCAACTATACGGTCGGTCTCGTTGCCGCGGTGAATGAGGTGATTGAGATTGCTGAAGCAAACGGCATGCTCGGCATTGTTAGCCATATGAAGGCATTAGGGCCTGATAACTGGGGGCTTTCAGTTGCTGCGACGACTCGGCTCGATGAGGCACGACGACGCGGAGTTGAAGTGTATGCCGATCAGTATCCGTATGAAGCGTCTTCCACCGGTCTGTCGGCAGCGCTCCTACCGCGCTGGGCACAAGTGGGTGGTCCAGATCAGCTTAGACGACGACTAGCCGATTCGGAGACTCGGATACGTGTTGTTAAGGAAATGCGTGACAACCTTCGGCGTCGTGGTGGTGCTGAGGCGATCGCTGTCTCCTTCTATCAGGCCGATCCTCAGCTAGAGGGGAAGACGCTCTCAGAAATTGCCGAGGAGCGCGGCCAACCGGCTGTCGAGACGGCTCTCGACCTGATCGCCCGCGGCCGGGTTTCGATTATCTCATTCAACATGTCTGAGCGGGACATCGCTCACATCATGCAGCAGCCCTACACGATGACCTCAAGTGATGGCGGGCTGGTACCTATGGGTGCCGGTCGGCCGCACCCGCGTAACTACGGTGCTTTCGCACGAAAACTGGCCCGCTACGTTCGCGAGCGCGAGGTCGTGTCCTTAGAGTTCGCCGTGCGGTCGATGACATCGCTACCGGCGGCGGTGTTTGGCTTGCAGGACCGTGGTGTCTTACGGATTGGTGCTTGGGCTGACATAGTGATCTTTGACCCGGCTGTGATCCAGGATCGAGCGACCTATACGGATCCGCATCAGCTGGCCGAGGGAATCGATGCGGTTGTCGTGAACGGTATCGTCGTCCGTCAGGATGGGCGATTTGTTGATACGCGACCGGGTCAAGTCTTAAGGAAATGAAATAATCCTAAGCATGCCAAACAGATGGTTGTAGTTAGGCAGGCTGGATATGGGAGGCTAGGAGTTTCCCCGCGGCTGAACGAAACTCGTCGGTCCACGCGTGGCCGCCGTCAAATACGACCGACTCCACAGTCGCGCCGCATGACGTGAGAAATGACAGATCGGCGTCGTAGCGCTCCTGCGTAAACCATTCATCGCGTACTCCTCGGCCGATAAGTGTCGGCGGAAGGTCGAGGCTACCTGCCTGCCGAAGTTCGGGCGGAATGTCCCCTGCTAACACAATGAGACCATCCGACTGATGTCTAATGGCAGAGGCAACGCGGTAGGCCATTGAAGCGCCTTGAGAAAACCCTTCAAACACCATGCAACCATTGGTGTCGTGATGTTCCAAGATTTCCTCGACCACTCGATCGATATACCGCAAGTTATCCGCAATTGCCTGCTCCCGGCAAAGCTTGGTCATCCAGCTTGCGACGACGTGTTGGTGTGTTCGGTCGTAGAACCAATGCAGCGCCTGAACGGAGACCACTAACCATGCTGCTATGCCGGGAATCCGTTCAAGCTGACGCAGATGTACGTCGGCGTTTTCTCCGTAACCATGGAAGCCGATGAGAAGTGGGTGAGGCCCTTCGGTATCGGGAAGACGTAGGAGATATCTTCCCTGGGTAGTGGCACTGACCTTCTTGACGGTTGGGTCAGGGTTCGTCATGTGTTACTACCGACGGTCATAGTCAGTTAGTGCTTCAATCAGCACTTGGCCATCTGGTCTAGCGAGCGTGATACCGGCTAAAAAGGCTAGAGTCGGAGCGATATCCTCAGGCGCTGCGATACTTGAGTAAAGTCCAGGAATAACCCCTGGGCCCGCGAGGACGAGCGGTACACGTGTGTCGTAGTCGTAGCCAGTACCATGATCGGCGGCGCGGATCCATGTGTACCAGTAGGGTTTCGGAATGATGACTAAATCGCCGCTTCTTCCACGGTAGTAGCTGCGCGCTACCTGTTGGGTGATTTTGTCGCTAAATGGGCCAGGGTGAAGCTCCTCACCGCGGTAGACGCGTTCAATGCCAGGATATTGTTCGAGAGCGTCGATAACAGCCGCCAGCGTTTTAGGGTTCTCGAGCATTTGGTTATAGACGCCTGGTGCGAAGTAGAACTCGATATGAGTCATTCCAACGGCATACTGGCCGGGTCCTAAGATTGATTCGAGTTTGTCATTGACGTGGGCAATTACATCGCGGCGGTTGATCCGGCCAGCATCGATTCCCATTTCGGTGGCGTGCTCAGGGACCTGTCCGAGTCCGTGGTCTGCCGATAGAGCGACGACGTATCGGTCTCGTCCCACCTTGCGATCGAGATGGTCAAGGAGACGGCCAATTGTCCGGTCGAGTCGGAGATAAATGTCCTGAACCTCCGCGCTGTGTGGACCGAAGTCGTGGCCTACGTAATCGGGAGCAGAAAAGCCCACAGCTAAGTAGTCTGTACCTGCGCCGGCGCCAAGTGAGAGAGTATCTACCGCTGCGCTAGCGAGACCCGCCACGTATTCGTCTGCCCATGGACTGCGTCGCCACGCGTTGTAAAATTCTCGGTCTGGCGTGTCCCCCATGGCATGTGCGAAGTTTTCATTTTCCACCGAGGCGGTCCTTGCCTGATCAGGTAAGGGTGTCCACACGCCCCCGAGGACATCTTCAACTGGATGAGCCAGGATGTAGTCAGCGATGAACGGAACCGGTGCGTCCGTGAATGCCGTGGATGTCGTCCAGACGTTTCCTGCATCAAACCACGCGACGGCATCACCGCCTTGGCCAGCCAAAGGCACGGCGGCACGCGCTTTAACGGCAAAGGCTGCGACCTGTGCTGGCGGGTCGTTCTGTAAACGGAGTTCGTCAGCTAGGGTCGGCATCAACATGCTAGCTGGACCATGTTGTTCCCTGGCGTCAGGCCCATAGGATATGGTCACGACGTTGTCATCGGCCGTGCAACGGACGCGCTGTCCTGCCGTAGGGTCCCACCAGCCGTCCAGTATCATGCCGTGTGTTCGCGGAATGGTGCCGGTCGCAATTGTTGCGTGGCCCGCGCAGGTCAACGTGCCGAAGTAAGAATGCTTGGCCTCGCGAAAGACGGCGCCTTCGTCGAGCAGGCGGCGAAGGCCTGCGCTCCACTGATCACCGTAGCGTTCGAATGAGTCACTACGCATCTGGTCCACCACGAGGATGACAATCAACGACGGTGGTGGAGTCTGGGCGCTGAGTGACCCGGCGATCAAGCTGACAAGAACTAATACCAGGCCGGTGAATGTATGCGTGCGCAGAACGTGCATCCAGAACATCGAGTAATTGAGATTGGCGTCTCTGGATTATACCTCGCGCTGCGACTCTCGAGACACGACCCTTGTGTCAGAATTAGCGGCGCCCATTATTTTTTACACGGGCGTGCGAGCAATTGTCTATCGGTCGGCCCAGTCGAAGAAGTTTTAGTTCCCTGAAGTCGTCAGATCGAGTACCGATTACAATTGTGTAAGCTATTGGGCGGTGACTACAAGGAGTTTGCCTGATGCATAAAACTGAAATGCCTAGCTTAGCGGAGGTCCTGCCAGGCCATGCCGAGCCGATGTATGTACCCGAAACGCATTTCATCAACGGAAACCGTTTGTTGCCACCGTTCCCAGTTGGGTTCCAGTTAGCCATGTTCGGCCTTGGATGTTTCTGGGGAGGGGAGAAGGCATTCTGGGGCCTGCCTGGCGTGTACTCGACAATGGTCGGTTACGCTGGAGGTTCGACAGCCAATGCGACGTACTCGGAAGTGTGTACTGGACGCACAGGCCATAACGAGGTGGTCAGAATAGTCTTTGATGCGACAACGATCACATATGAGGCACTGCTTCGAACGTTCTGGGAATCACACGACCCGACTCAGGGTATGCGACAGGGAAACGATGTCGGCACTCAGTATCGCTCAGGAATTTACGTCTATGACGCGAGCCAACAGCACCAAGCTGAGGCGACGCTCGTGGCTTACCTTGGTGCGCTCACCGCCGCTGGCCGCAGTACGCCGATCACGACTGAGATCGTTGAGGCGCCAGACTTCTATTATGCTGAAGAATACCACCAGCAGTACCTGGCGAAGAATCCCAACGGTTACTGTGGTCACGGGGGGACCGGTGTAGTGTGTCCATCTACTACACTCTAAACCGGCTTGACTTGCGGATTATCGCGTGGCCAATGACCTGGTAGGCTGAATGGGGTGCTTCACCTCACCTCAACGTTTCAAGCCGGCTCCGACGTCGATTTTGACCTCCACCAGAAACCTTCGAAAGTTTGAATAAGTCGCCTCACCGTTGACCTCGATACTGCGGCGAGCGAGTCGTTCACGTGTCGTGATTGGCCGTAGGCGAACGAGATAGCGCTCTGTCATTTTCGCAGGCACGAGGATGCCAAGTGTATCGTCTGGACGATAGGTCACGCGCATTTCGATCTCTAAATCGACAGCGTCGTCTTCGGTACGAAAATCTGTTTGAATAACGCGCCCGGTTGACGGTTCGATCCACACCTTGCCGTGGCCCAAAAGGTCCTTACCGTTACCGCCCGTGATAAGAGCGGGTGGCTTGTTTTCTTCGAATTCAATCTCCCACGTGTTGATTTCTCCAATGCGCTGATTGTCATCCTTTCGGAACTCGAAGCGCGGTTGTTCTGTGACGGAAAGGACTTGTAGTGCCATCGTTGGCACGTTGGTATTACGAGTGATCGCTCCAATGTTAAAACGGGCACTCTCAGCCATGAGTCGTCGCCGTAGCTGCCCTGTAATTCTCGGTGATTTCAGGAAAAGCTCCTCTAAGCGCTGCTGTCGGTCCGGGACCTCTTTTCCATCGACCTTAATGACGTCTCGGAAGGCCAGCCAGGGCTCCTGTAGTCCAGGAGTGCTCAGGACTAACAGGTCTGAAACCATCCGGCGGGTCAGCCTGCCGTCAGACACTTGAAGGTAATGTTCTTCAGCGATCACACTGCCGAGGTCAGTTTGATATCGATCGACGTAGGCGGCTGCCCGCTCCAGCACGGTTTCAAGGGTCGGTTCTTGTGCTGCGCTAATCAGTGGAAACACTGCAACGATCGCCGCCATGGTGAAGAGTCGCGGTATTCGATCACTGTTCATGCTAGCGGCCTTTGGTGGTGTGGGATGGCCACCGGAAATGGTCGGGGCGCCCGGATTTGAACCGAGGACCTCCTGCTCCCAAAGCAGGCGCGATACCAGGCTACGCCACGCCCCGTTGACAACTGATTCTACTGGGTTTAACGCCTAACAGCTAGAAGCGTCGGGTCATCGGGTAACCGAGTTCGACTTGACGATGAAACAACGCAGGGACGCGAGGCTTTATGTTTCCCATAACGCTGTGTTAGTGGCTAGGTAATTACGCAGGGCACGCACTGCTTTTCCTCGATGGCTGACAGCAGCTTTTTCTTCTCTTGAGACCTCAGCTAGGGTCTTGCCATAGGGAGGGTAGTGAAAGATCGGATCGTAGCCGAAGCCTGCCGCTCCCGACGGTTCATCAGCGACCTGGCCTTCGACGATTCCGCGGGTCTCAAACAGGATGTTTGAACCACGTACCACAACCAATGCGCACACGAACCTCGCCCGGCATCTTAACCGTTCCGCATTTGCCAGTCGGGTATAGATCGCCTTGAACCTCTCAGAATAACTATCGCCGTTGAACCGCGCTGAATGGACGCCTGGCTCTCCGTTCAATCCGTCAATCTCTAGTCCAGAATCTTCTGCTAGGGTCAACTGCCCGGTCGCGGCCGCGTAATGCAGTGCCTTTTCACGGGCGTTCGCGACGAACGTGTCACCGGTTTCATCGGGCACAATTACGGGTGGGAAGTCGCTGAGCGAGACGAGGTCGACGTCGAGTCCGGTCAAAATGGAACGAATTTCACTGAGCTTGTGAGCGTTGGTTGTAGCCACCAAGAGTTGCATCGGACTGCTACATCATGCCTTCGTGAGGTAAGCACCAACGATTTCACGCTGTTGCTCGATGAGTTGCCGGATGCCCTCGTCTGCCAAGCTAAGTAGTTGGTTTAGGGTGTCTCGTTCGAAAGGGGCACCTTCAGCAGTGCCTTGGACTTCGATGAAGCGGCCATCACCAGTCTTTATGATGTTCATGTCGACCTCGGCCACCGAATCTTCGCTGTAAGCGAGGTCGAGCATCGGCACACCTGCTACGACTCCGACGCTTGTTGCGGCGACGTGGTCGAGCACCGGCATCGATGTAATCTGGCCCCGTTCTCGCATGCCTTGGACGGCGAGCACGAGAGCCACGAAGCCTCCGGTGATAGCGGCAGTACGGGTGCCACCGTCTGCCTGAATGACATCACAATCGATCCAAACAGTACGTTCACCGAGGGCTTCGAGTTTTGACACTGCACGTAGCGACCGACCGATGAGTCTTTGAATTTCGTGAGTACGACCGCCCACTTTTCCTTTTGTTGATTCCCGGGTCGAACGTGTTGTTGTGGCCCGCGGAAGCATACTGTACTCCGCTGTTATCCAACCCTTACCACTATTACGGAGAAACGGCGGAACTCGATCTTCGACGCTGGCACTGCAAATCACGCGGGTACGCCCGACTTCAATCAGTACGGACCCTTCAGCATGGAGGAGATAATTTGGCCTGAGTTGTGTTGGACGAAGCTCGTCTGGCCGACGTGCGTCCTCTCGGGTTGGAATCGTCATTAGCGTGTCATGAAAACGGTCAGGGGACTGTGATATCACCGACCTCAGGTGATGCTAGATCAACCCATTCCGCTCGCGGTGTTATGGGACGCCTGAGGTCAACGTGACCGGCGAGTGTATCCACTTCCCGTCCTTCGATCAATATTTGTACCGCCCGGATGCTCGGTACGTTGACAGTGACCGCATTGACGATCGTGTAGACAGTCAGTAATTCGCCCAAGGAACCACCGGAGTGTTTGGAACTGATTTCTCGGCTCAAATTAACAAAGGCATCGCCGCGGTCAGTGAGGTAGACCGCACGGACCAATGTTCCTTCGGGTATTGTTGAAGTTAGCGGCGGTTCAACTCCGAGAAACTGTGCTTCGAGGACATGACGGGCCTGTTCTACCGGCGCATCGCCCTCGACCACATTGCGCTCGACCCCCATCAGTCGCTCGCCATCGTCAGAGACATAAAATAACGTTGCCGTGGTTAGTCGGGCCAGCTCGGTGGGCGCTTCACGTGGTACCATCGCCTCTGTGTCTTGGTTGTTTTCGTAGAGGTCGGGTACCGTGACGAAAAGCACCCACGCACTGAACATCCCAGCTGCGACCACGACCAAGAGCCAGCGCCATCCTCGGGTGGTCACGGTTCCTCCCAAAATGCGTTACCGACCTCAGGACTAATCGGTTGTTCGACGTGGACCCGAAAGCCGACGACGCTTTCAAAGAGTGCCTGGACCAAAGTTTCCCGAAAGGAGCCCGAGGTTAGCTTCTGCTCCTCATTAGGATTCGACAGAAAACCCAATTCTACTAGCACTGCCGGCATATTTGCGCCAGTCAGGACTCGAAGTGGAGCAGCCTGCGACCGACTCGGTCTGACATCGACCAGAGTGCGCAATTGCGCATCAACAATCGCCGCGAACATCGCTGATTGGTCTATGTGGCTGATTTGCGCCATTTCCCATGACACAGCTTCGATGTTACGCAAGCCACCACCTAACACTGAGACACTCCGATTGTCAGAGCCTTCTCGAGAAGTTCCGCTTGCGTCGTCGAGACTCAGATACGAGACCCCGGCACCGGCTGGGAGAGGAGTGAGTGCTGCGTTTGCGTGCAAGCTGATGAATAGATCAGCCTTATTGTTGTTTGCGATGGCTGCTCGTTCGTCAAGACGAACCATTCGGTCGTCGTTACGCGTCATCACCACACGTAGACCGAGACGACTTTCGATTGCACGTTGAAGTCGCTCCGCTACCTGGAGCGTGACTTGCTTTTCGAGAACGCCACTTGGTCCAACAGCGCCGTGGTCGTCCCCACCGTGCCCAGGGTCGAGGACTATTGTGCGCACGACAGTTGGTGCTGTGAGTTCAGTAAGCGGGGGAGTGGTCTCGTTGACCGAAGGCTGCGAGGGAGTGCTCGCGGCAGTTATTTCGCTGGTTACACTTTCGGACAATACGCTGACCAGTAGGGTCGACGTGCCAGTGACACTATTTCCCAGGGCAGATTGAAAACTTGCATATTCAGAACCTAGGTTGATGGTCAACCAAGATGGTTCGGGACCACGCTGAATGCTGGTAACCAGTGAACCCGAACCCGCTTCTGGTAGCGAAAGGTCGAGGGCGTCGGCTTCGAATTTGACGAGTAGGTGCTGTTGATCCTCCTCAATCGTGTAGGGCGCCGGTGGGGTGACTTCAAAAATGATTTGGACCCGACCATTGCCGACTGTGTATCCCACATCCACAGTGGGAACGCGTAGATCCCCAACGATGACGAGTCCCGACTGCTGCCGCCGTTCGATCGAAGTGTTGATAACGAGTCCTAGCACCCGATCCAGAAACTCGATTGGAACATACCAGCCACTGGAGGTACGGACCGGAGGCGAAGGAAGGGTGACAATGCGACCGCCCACCGACGCGAGGTTCTGCGTGGCGGGGAGGACGACCACTTCGTCGCGGTAGGCGACGGTCAGGCCGTCAGCCAGCGAATCCTCTTGTACACTCAGGCCAAACACCGAGGCGAGGTCACTTAATGCGACCATCTGACGGTTGTTCACTTGTGCGACTGCCACGGTCTGATGACCGGTAGCCATCATTACCGTCAGTGATTGTTGTTGGGCTTGGGTTGGACGGTCGGTGGCCTGTAGGACCGTGCCCAATAGGCAGAGCACGAGTAGCAGTGGCCATCTGACGCGATGAGTGAGACGCTCTCCAACCATCCGGATAAATCGAAACCAACGATTATTCAATCACAACCTCGGCACTGAAGTGGTTAGCTGACTTGGTATCTGCAGTACGCCGCGTGGCGTGTAATGCCACATTTCTCGGCAGCGACAGATCGTTCACGCGAGACTCCCCAGCGGAGGAAATGTGTCGGGCATCGTTGGCCGAGGGGAATCATCCGGCGCCAGCACCGACTTTCGATACTGTGCGCTAGCGCACGTCGTGCCAATGACCGTGTTCGGGCGACCAAATTCTATTGACCTCTGTCCCCTCACGCGCGTTCGTCATGGAAATAACGATACCAACGACCCCGCCGAGTAGAAGGACTGCGAACAGTAGCATGGCTGTCCTAGAGTTCAGTGGCCCGTCCTTGGCCATGCAGCATTTCTTATATTTCTTGCCACTCCCGCAGGGGCAAGGTGCATTTCGCTCGGCTTTCACTGAGGCTTCATTCTATATGCCAAGGCCCATTAATGGCGAGTCATCTGACGGGGCTATGTCACTGGTCTGCCACGGTAGCATCAATGGAAAACACAGCAACCCCGACATTGCTACGAGACGGAGCCGGCAGTTGTGCGCCCACAATTCGACAGCACCAGATAGCTGAACTTACGAGATGCTGAAAAAATCAGAAAGAGATCCGTGCATCGAGTCGGGTTCGTTTGTGTAGGGTGTTGAGTTGCCCTGCTGCAATCGACAGCCTCTTCGTTAAAATGACATTGAAATCGACGTGTATTCCCGGCACCACCATATACGACACGCTAGGCTTATGCATTGACAGGTTGGTTCCGCGGTTGTCGGAATACGAAAAGGCTGAGAGTGCAGCATCCCGCTCGACCCGAGCGAAGGTATAGGTGAATTGAAACGAGCCTGGTTCTGACGCACGACCGATCGCTGCGGTGACCCAGACGCCGAAGTCCTCGTCTGTGGCTGCCTTGGTGTTCTTCACCATGTTAGCGGTGAGTTGGAGGGGGTAGCTTGGATGGCCAGTACTCACAGTGGCGCGAGCGATGATATCTAGGAGGTTGAAGCCAGATGTGAATCCGGTCGTGTTGCCCTGCGCATTCACACTGAGTGCGTTGGTATTGCGTCCGACATCTTTTGATATCTGAGCAAGTGCAACAGCATTGACATCACGAAACGCATAATCGGCAATGGAGAGATGCCAGCTCACAGTTTCGAGTGATATTCCAACTTCGCCGTAGCCGGCGAACAGAAAGGCGTCTGGGCTTGTATTGTTTTCCTGAAGGGGTACCTGGGCGGCCACGAATTTGACCGAGACCGGCCCAGTTGTGTTCCGAAACTGCTGGTAAACGCCCTCCCAGTTGAGGTCATTATCGAAGGTCATCTGAGTTCGCGTCACTGGCAACCCGAACTTTCCTCCGCCAATCGTGACAGCGTTTGATGGGCTGTATGTGAGGAATGCTCGATCGAGATTCATTGGTTTTGTAGTTAACAGGTCGGTCATGGTTTGGTTTGTGGAAATCGGATTTCCAACGTCGCCAGAAGCGAGACGAATGCCAAAGTGGACATCGTTGTTGATCTCAGTGTCCAGTGCTAGGCGTGCTCGAATCCGGAGGCGTTGGCGAGCTCTTGTATCATCTTGAAAAAATCCCTCGTGTCGCACACGAAAATCTCCACCAATGGTGATGCGCTCAGACCAGCTTGATTGTGCCGAAACTGCAGTTGCGCCTAATACCATAACGGTGAAGGCGTACACAGCCGCCAACCGTTGAACTACTCTGCGCATAAATCCGACGTTGAACATGAAATTCCTCTCGCTACTGTATGACTTCCTCAAGCGTCCCTGCACCGTCGGCAGATATTGTCCCGACCGTCTTTGCAGCGAAACGACCACTAAAGAGGACATACTCGCGGTTGGAACGTAGGACGTAACTGATTTCCTGTACAACAAGGGTATTTATCGACCAAAGAGATTCTAGTTGCGGTGCCTGATCATTGCCGATGCTAGTGTCGTTCACCGATATCCTGCTGTGAGTACTCGGTGTCGGTCGACCGGCCGCCTTCAAAGCGATCAACAATCGTTGCGGTCACGAGGTCACCGCCGACGTTTAGCGTCGTCCGGCACATATCGAGGATCCGATCGACACCAAGCACGATGGCGATCCCTTCAACTGGCACCCCTACGATTCCGAGCACCATCATTAGGAGTGGGATTGAACCACCTGGGACGCCAGCTACGCCAATCGCTGTCACTACCGACATGAGGATCACGATCAGTTGACTACTGAGAGGGAGATTTACACCGAAAACCTGCGCGATGAACAACACCGTTACCCCTTCGAACAACGCTGTACCGTTCATATTCATCGTTGCGCCGAGGGGCAGCACGAATCCTGCTACCGCTTTGGAGATGCCCAGTTCCTCACGCGCGACCCGCATCGTTGTGGGCAAAGTGGCGTTACTGGAGGAAGTGGAGAACCCAGTGAGGATCACGACCCGCGCGCGTTTCATAAATTCGATTGGATCACGCTTGGCCACGAATCTTAGAATCAGCGAATAGCCCACGATGAAGAAGATCGCGAGGCTGCCAACGACGGTCATTATGTATTTCAATAAATTAAAAAGAATTTCGAAGCCGAAGCGCGCGGTTACACTGAAAATTAAACAGGCTACGCCTAACGGTGCCACTTTCATTACCAAGCCGATAATGGCGATTGTGACTTGGCCGAGGCTTTCAAGAAAATTCAGTAACGGCTGCCCTTTTTCCTTGGGCACGATGGTCAGCCCAACCCCGATCATTAAGGCGAAAAAAATGACGGCGAGCATCTCGCCATTGGCCGCAGCCTGGACCGGATTACGGGGCACAATCCGTACGAATAGATCAATGCCAAATGCCCCGTCGGCGAGTCCCATTGCGTCCGAGTCACCTTGGTAGGTCTCCATAAGCCGTTGGGTCACTGAGGCGTCGAGTCCCTCGCCCGGCTTCATGAGATTGACGGCTGTCAGACCTAAGACCGTTGAGAGCGCCGTCAAGCTCAGGAAGCTCAACATCGCGACAACACCAATGCGTCCTAGGCGTTTAAGGCTACCTAACCCTGCAATCCCAACCGACAACGTCGACACGATGAGTGGAATGACCACCATGATCAACGCGTTCAACCAGACACGCCCGATCGGTTCAGTCACCGAACTCACAAATTGTTCTGTCGCGGGAGAGCCATCCGTTGACAAGTTGATGACGATGCCGAGCACCGCACCAACTATCAGGCCCAGGAGGATTTTTGTGTGAAGAGCCATAATGTGATGATTACACACCTGTCAAGACGTCTTCATCATAGTAATCGACTTTGTGTAAGGGCATGACCACACTAGAGAGCACGTTCAGCACATGCCCACCGATCCGTTTGTAATAGCGTGTGGCTAAGACTAGCACGGTTGTAGTGCTTGCATCGTAGTCCGATTGACTGATCCGTCTGACAAGCGCGTCGCACCGATGAGCAGCATCCCGACCCTGGTGAATCAATTCAATTGCTCGTTCACGATTGGATGATGCGAACACTTCCGCCGCCACCTGAAAGGAGGTTTCCACGCCTTGCCGAATTTCCTGCAATTCCTGCACGAGCGCATCTTTAGGTAATGGTCCTGAACGAATATCGACGACCTCTGCCAAGTTTTTAGCGTAGTCGCCGAGACGTTCGACGTCCTTCACAAGACTCATTAACAATAGCGAATAGGGAACATCAGGCGTCTTGCCTTGAATAGAAAGGTGTGACACGACTTTTTTCCGAATTTCGCGCTCCAGCTTGTTCACTTGCACATCGTCTTCGTAAATGCGAGTGCGATCTTCAGCCGAAGTTTTTTCTCCAAAGCAAATCCCACCAGCTGACAAGGTCATATTGCAGGTCAACTGAAGCATCTCCTTGAAAGAGGCGCCCATGGTATGAAGTGGATTATCAGCGCGGAAAATACTAAGTAGTTCGCTGAGCATTCTCACCTCCTCCTCTCACTTTAATAACTGCGTTACATATATCAGCAGTGCTGGAAAACCGTAAAACATAGTCGCGACATAGAACAGAGCTAACTTCTTGGACCTAACAGCCGCCGCTGCAAGCATTCTGGCGGCCTGCAGTGGCACCTGACGAATCCTTCTAACGGGATAAATCAGTATCGTTCCGCTAAGGTTGAAAAACAAGTGCACTATGGCGATCTCGATCCCAGCCAAAGCATTCGGTCCGGACACGGCCAACGCGGCACCCATCGCAGTTATGGTCGTTCCGATGTTTGCACCGATCGTAATCGGAAACGCCTGTTCTAGCTTGAGGACGCCAGCGGCAGCTAACGGAACCATAATTGACGTCGTAATCGAACTCGATTGCACCATGACGGTAACGATGACCCCAATCGCCATCGCGAACACCGCACTTGAACCAAGCGCACTGGCCACCGCGGTTTCGATGCGTGAGATTACCAAGGAACGCATCAATTTTACGATTAGCCAAAGTGCTACAAAGATCAGCGCCGCGCTGATACCGACCAAGAAAAAAGCTTGTCCCCACTCTACGTTGAATATTGCTTCCGCTAAGCTCTGGATAGGGGTAAAAGCAAAGCTCAACAATGCCTTGAATGGGCTCTCATATGTGAAACTACCTATTCCGACAACTACCGTAGACAAGAATCTTGCAGTGCTCTGCAGATAGCCTGTCATTAATTCCAATGGCAGTAAGACCATTACCGCCAAGATGTTAAAGAAGTCATGGCAGCCGGCCATCGAGAACGCTCTTTCGAACTCGTCGCGCCGTCCCATGTGCGCCAATGAGACAACCGTACAGGTAACCGTCGTCCCAATATTGGCACCCATAATCATCGGAACAGCATTAGCTAACGGCAGAGGGTTGTCCGGTGCGGCTACCAGTCCAACGATCATGGACGTCGACACCGATGAACTCTGCACTAGCGTTGTGGCCAGCACCCCTACGAAGATCCCGACAAAGGGATTTGCAGTCAGACTGAAGAAGCTGTCTAGGAAATCTGTACCGAACAGCTTGAATCCATCGCCGAGCCCTTTGACGCCAAGCAAAAATACGAAAAGTAAAAACACAACCGACAGAACCCGTCGGATGACAGATGTGAGTTCTTGCTTTTCAGACGATGTGTGTCTTGTCATTCAGCTTTACGAACTGAGTGAAGGAAGGAAAAGTACGAACGTCCCTTTTAAGATTGTGGGTTCGGAGAGTCTTGGACGTTCATACACCGCAGGAAAAAACGACCTGCAAAAAACCGTGGGGATTCTAGGTCAGGCGTATAGGATTGTCAAGGCGAAAACTACAAGATATAGACAAAAAAGTTAAATGTACCACAAGATGTTGAAAGATATGGACTAATCCTGATTTTGCTCGATGCAAGCGGAAAATCGATCTTGTGGGCCTATTGCCCGCGACGAGGGTCAAGGGGGCAACCTCTCGCCGCCCCCTTAACCGTTCGCTGCGCTTTAAGGTAGAGCCATGGCGGCCAGCCCGTCACTGAGTTGAACGATGACGTGCTGTTTGCCTTCATGTACCCAGGTCGACATGCCATACCGGGTGGTCCCAGGAATTTCAACAGCACCCAAACGGTCCCCAGTGCGCTTGTCGATCGCGAAGATGTGCGGGATACCATCACTGGTCTGACCAGAAGCGAAGAGGAGTGTGGGTGTCACGGTCATCGCAGCGTGGCCACGTCTTCCAGGATTACTAGGCACGTTGTTGACTCCCTGCAGGAGAGGGTGGTTGCGGATGGCTTCCTGCTGTTCTTCTGACGCATCGCCGTTCGGGATCACCCAAAGGTACTCGCCGGTGTTTAGGTCGATTGCACTGATCCGCCCGATGGGTCCCTTCCAGATCGAAAGACCGTCGATACTTTCCGGGTTGGCGCCAGAACGCCGGCCCCCGCCACCACCCATGCGGCTACGGGAAAAGGCGACGACGGTCGTCCCGGTTTGGGCTGGGCCCTCTTGCGGGGAATCAATACCAGGGGCCACTGATACGTCACTGCAACCGCTATGTGACGTAATGAAGATAACCCCTGACTGTGGGTCAGCTACGGGCGGACCGGAGATGTTCACACCGCCCGTACCCCCGGGGCAAACACGGGCTGGTCCGAGCCCTTGCTCGTTACCAATATGCGTGGGCGGATTGAAGAGAGGTGCGAAGGAATTTTCTCGTTGCGCAACGGCCAACGCGCGCTGTCTGATATCTGGGGTGTAGTCAATCAGGTGTTCCTCGGTACGCCCCTGTAGGTCGAATGGCGCTGGTTTAGTCGGGAACGGCTGTGTTGGCGAGAGTCGCTCGCCCGGCACGTTCGATTCAGGCACTTCACGTTCCTCGATTGGCCAGATGGGTTCTCCGGTCTCTCGGTTCAACGCGTACAGGAACGCCTGCTTAGTAGCTTGGTAGATACCCTTGATTTCCTGGCCATCAACGGTGACGTCCAAAAGGACCGGAGCCGTTGGGGTGTCGTAGTTCCAAATATCGTGATGCACCATTTGGTAGTGCCATGCCCGTTCACCAGTTTTAACGTCCAGTGCGATGAGACTTGCGGAAAAAAGATTATCGCCAGGGCGGAACCCACCATAAAAGTCCAGCGTGGCACTGTTGGTAGGGATGTAGACCAAGCCAAGCTCAGGGTCGGCTGACATGGGTGCCCAGGAAGAAACATCACCCGTCCACATCCAGGCGTCGTTTAACCAGGTCTCGTGACCGACTTCTCCAGGCCGTGGAATGACGTTGAACTTCCACAGAAAATCACCGGTCCGTGCGTCGTAACCCAGAATGTCTCCCGGCACCATTTCCTGCCGGGTCTGGTTGTAGCCTTGCTCAGCTGAGTTACCCACGACGACCACATCGTTGACGACGATCGGTGGTGAGGAACTGGTGATGTAGCCAAGCTCAAGGGGGATCCCGGTGTATGGGTCGTAGGGCTGATTCGCGTTGAGCCAGGGACCCCAGTCCTGGATTAAATCTGCGACGAGGTCGACCGTGCCGGTTTGTCCAAAACCTTCGATCGGCACGGGCGCACCCCAATTCTCAAGCGGTCGTCCTGTTTCTGCGTCTAACGCGTGCAAGAAGAATGCTGGGCTAGTGATGAAGATGACCCCGCGGCCGTCGACCTTGGCATAGGCGACGCCCTTACCATAACCCTGCCGCATGGAATACTCGAAGCGGGGAGTGTTCGGCTCGGTGAAGCTCCACAGCAGTTCGCCTGTCTCTGGGTCGAGAGCGATCACATGACGGCGATTACCGGTGACCGTGATCAGTTTGCCACCAACATAACTCGCCGTGGCGCGGTTGGTGCTGGGCCCAAAACTTGATGCGTCCCACTCCCATGCCACCTCGAGGAACTCAAAATTTGATGCGTCGATCTGGTCCGCTGGGGAATAGCGTGTGTGCCAGGCATCCCCACCGAGGTATGGCCACTCAGTATTTTCGCTCGCGGGGTCCTGCGCTCCGGCGACCATGGGTAGGGTCAGCAGGATGGTACAGGTGAGGGCGAGCCACATCCACAGTAGTCTTGAGCTTTGCCTCTTGCTTCTCATCACTCCTCCTCGAATTCTGTTGAGCGAACGGGAAGTAGATCGTCGAAATTCTAACCCAGTCAGGGAGATATAGGGGAAACGGTGCTAACCTTTCTTTTGTATACCCAGTTTGCCCAGAGCGGTTGAAGCGCATATCACAAGCGATGAATACTCGTGGTTACGTCATTGTTACCGCCTCGTATTGGGCTCTGACCTTGACGGATGGTGCGCTCCGTATGCTGGTGACGTTGTACTTTCACCAGCTTGGTTACACTTCGCTCGACCTTGCCCTACTCTTTCTTCTCTACGAGTTTTGCGGCATTCTCACCAACTTGCTTGGTGGGTGGCTTGCGGCACGCTTAGGTCTGCGCGTCACACTCCTGGCCGGCTTGTGGTTGCAAGTCGTGGCCTTGCTGATGCTCTCGTTCGTGCAGCCAACGTGGACACTGGTGTTATCAGTTGGCTATGTAATGGCCGCTCAGGCGCTCTCGGGTATCGCTAAGGACTTAATGAAGTTGAGTTCCAAGAGTGCCGTCAAATCTTTTGTGTCTGGACAAGATGCATCCACTTTGTTTCGATGGGTTGGCTGGTTGACTGGCTCCAAGAATGCTCTCAAAGGATTGGGTTTCTTTATGGGCGGCGTGATGTTGGACACAATCGGTTTTTCCTTTTCGCTCTGGGTCATGGCTGGCGGACTCTTGGCCGTTTTGGTGCTGGCGACAGGGCAGCTAACGAGAGACCTTGGCAGGAGTAAGCGCCAAGTGACCTTTTCACAGATATTTTCCAGACGCCCCGCAATCAATATTCTTTCACTTGGTCGTCTCTGTCTGTTCGGTTCACGTGACGTTTGGTTCGTCGTGGCACTGCCGCTATTTTTAATCGATGTGATGGGCTGGAGCTTCGCGTGGGTCGGTGCCTGTCTCGCAAGTTGGATTATCGGCTACGGCTTGGTGCAAGCGGTTGCGCCTAAGGCTTTGAGTATTGCTGGCGAGTCAGTCATAACTGCTCGGACAGCTCAAATCTGCGGCAGCGTGTTGATAGTGGTGTCTGGCGGTCTAGCCATGGGTGCCTCGAATGTTATGCCGTCGATTGGCGTAGTGCTCACAGGTCTTGCCGCGTTCGGTATTGTCTTTGCTCTAAACTCATCCGTGCATTCGTATCTGGTGCTGGCGTACGCTGAATTTGATACGGTGGCAATGGACGTTGGTTTTTATTACATGGCCAATGCGGCAGGACGGTTGCTCGGCACGTTGATGTCGGGATGGTTATACCTGGAGACCGGACTGGCAGGGTGTTTATGGATGTCTATGGGTTTGGTTGTAACGGCCACCGGCCTTATGTTCGCCTTGCCGCCCATTAAGTATGCATCGGCGCCGACATCGAAATGAGCGGTTGCGCAAGCATCGCGCGCGTAATCGCGAACATTTACTGCTGCCCTCCCGAGAGATCACCAGCACGCTGGTGCTGACGTCTATGCAAGTTCGGAAGACGCTCGAAGAGACGATCTCGATCCGTCGCGACGTCGTCCTTATCGGAACGCGTGTACGCGCCCATGTCGAGATTCTCTCTCACCGTCATTTCGAGGAACACCCGACGGCCTGCAGGGTAACGTCCGCCGTCTCGAGCGCGGCCTTGAGTTTCTCGGTGAGCCGTTCCGCCCCCTGGGTGTCGCCGTGCACGCAGACCGTTTCGGCGGCGAGGGTGACAGTCGAGCCGTCAGTCGCCTGGACCGTGCCTTTGAGCACCATCTGGAGCACGCGTGAGACGACCCGCTCAGGGTCATGGATCACCGTCGCAGCCTCTCGACGTGAGGCCAGAGCACCGTCGGGTGTATAGGCGCGGTCGGCGAACGCCTCCGCCGCGACCCTGAGGCCGGCAGCACGTCCGGCGATGAGAAGTTCCGAGCCTGCTAGGCCGAAGAGGATCAACGAACGGTCAAGGGTAGCAACGCCGCGTGCAATCGCGGCCGCGATGTCGGCGTCGCGCGCGGCCAGATTGTAGAGCGCACCGTGCGCCTTGACGTGCTGTAGCCGCGTCCCCTCGGCTGCGGCGAGGCCGGCGACCGCGCTGACTTGATACATGACGAAGTCCTCAACCTCGTCCGGTGTCACCTTCATCTCGCGTCGCCCGAATCCGACCAGGTCGGGAAACCCCGGATGCGCGCCAATCGCCACGCCAGACGCGAGAGCCAGTCGGATCGTCCGTCGGATCACCGAGGGATCCCCGGCGTGAAAGCCGCAGGCAATGTTCGCCGACGTGATGCTCCGCATCACGCACTCGTCGTTGCCGATGGTGTAGGAGCCGAACGACTCCCCCATGTCGCAATTGAGGTCGATTCTCATGAAGAAAGTTGGGTCAGCACTTGGTGGGGAGGAGCCGAAGTGTGGAATTCAGCCTTCGCCCAGCCCGATCGTAGACAACCCGACGGCGTTGTCAAGTCACGCGAGAGGCTGGCAGCATCGGGGAAGTGCCCCCGCCTTTGCACGGACGCCAGTAGCTGCCTTGCCTGATCTGTCAGACCTGTCCGTAGCCCTATGAGTTCTTCCGCAGCCTGCTAGAACCCGTATTCCAGTCCCAGATAAGAGCTTCGGCCGACCTCGTTGACCCGCTGCCTCATGAACGGGTTCAGCGAGTTCAGATGGGTCGCGTAGGTCTCGTCAGTCAAGTTTTCCACTCCCAGCTTCACCGACACCCCCCGACCGAGTGCGATGCTGGCCCGCAGATCGAGAACGGTCCAGCCCTCGGTCGCCTGCTCGAGCCGCGTCGTGGCCACCCGGTTCTGAGCGCTCGCCACCGTCACCCCCAGCTCGATCCAGCGTTGCAAGTCCCGGGTGTGCGCCTGAATCGCATAACGCTGCTCGAACGGCTCGATCCCGAACACCGGTTCGTTGAGCTCTTCGTCCTCAGCCCAGACGTAGCTATACGAGGCGCTCACGTCCGCGTAAGGGCCGAGATCCGACTCGGCCTGCAGCTCGAAGCCGGCGAACTGGGCTTCGCTGCCGTTGATGTAGCGAAAGACCGTGTTCGGGCTGAGCGGCAGCCGTTTCGGCAGCGACTGGTCAGGCACGACGGTGATGTAGTTGTCGATGGTGCGATAGAAAATGTCGGCGGTGATCGACGCTCGCGCCACCTGGAACAGACTGCCGACATTGACCTCCAGCGCCTCCTCCGGTCTCAGGGCCGGGTTCCCCATGAACTCGGCCGCGGTCTGGAACTTGGTGGACGGAAACCGGTCTGAGTACCGCTCCATCGGCGTGGCGCTTCGCACGCTCCGGCCGACTCCGGCCGAGACGACGAATGCGCCGGTCACCGGCAGGGTGGCGTTCACGGCGGCGCTGACGTTCGTTTCGGTCTGGTTGATCGAACCCGTGGTATTGGCGGAGAAGAAGTCCGAGACCACGCCAGCCGACGCGTCGAGCGCGTCGACCCGCACAGTAGCACCGAGCTGTCCGCCGCCCCAGGCGTAGATCGCCTGGGCGTACCCACCGATATTCGTCAGACCGGCGTCTGGCCAGACGATGTCGCTGAAGATCAGGGAGTCGTTCGAGCGCCGGAAGATCGACCGGCTGGCGTTCTGTTCCAGGCGCGTCAGGTCGGTTCCAAGCTTCCAGTCGATCGTGCCCTGGTCAAGCATCACGTAAAACCGCCCGCCGGTCGTGTCCGATTCGGTCGGTAGCTCGACCCGCAGGCCAAACGGCGGGATTCGCCCCAGCATGTCGAAAGCCGTCGGTTTCTCGTCGTTGTTCATCAGGTGGTCTTTGAGGTTGGCGTAGACCTGACCGTGTATCTCGGACACGATCGACGCCTGCGGTCGCCAGGTCACCTCACCGGCGTGCGAGTGCGTCTTGAAGAAGGTCGCATCGAGAATCCGACCCGCGTAGTCGATGTCACGCTGCTCCTGATACCCGCCCAGATACTCGATGGTGGTTGCCGCGTTCGGTTTGAAGGCGGCGGTCCAGCGGGTGTCGAACGACTCGTAGTCGCCTGGAATCAGGTTGTTGTCGCCATCCTCGTAGTCGTTCGCCGCCCGGGTGTTGTGGTACACGGCGAACCGGGCGCGATCGTTGCTACCCCAGACACCGGCGAAGCCGTCGGTGCCGTCGCCGCTCTGCGCGTAGTTGGCGCCGACACGACCACCCAGGACGAACTCGCCGCCGGAAAACGCTGGCCGGAACGTCTCGATACGCACAGCGCTGAGGGCACCGGCCCCCCAGGTCAGCGCCCACGGCCCTTTGACGACGCGCACCGCCTGCAAGGTGTGCGGGCTGACATGGCTAATGTCCGAGTCCATCCGGGCTGGGCCAGCGGCGTATGTGCGAGTGCCGTCGACGAACATCGCTACCTGTGTCTCCTGGAGACCGCGAATCGTTGGCTCCAGGTTGATCGGCCCGCGCCGCGTGGCCGAGAGGCCCGCCTTGGTGCGCAGGTGCTCAGCGACGTCACGGACGGCGCGTTGCTCCGCCTCGGTCGCCGACACGACGACCTCCATGGCCAGTTCCGGCATGGTGGCGGTGACGACCACCTCCTGTCTGAACGACCCGAGCTTGAGCTCGATACGGAAGTCGCGCGTCGGCGCGCCGATGGCGACCTCCCGTGTGACCGATTCGAAGCCCAGCAGGCTAGCCGTCAACTGGTAGGTGCCGGCCGGTACGGTGAACTGGAACCGACCCTCCCGGTCGGTGGGGATGGTCGCTACGAAGTTGCCGTCGACGGTGCGTAGGTCGACCGACACACCGGGCAGCGCGAACGCTTGTGGGTCAACCACCACACCGCCCCAGTTCACGCCCTGAGCATGGGCGGCGGCGGTGGTGGTTGTCGCGATGAACACGAACGCGAACAGATTCTTCCAACGGGCCTTGCAGCGGAACAATGAACCTCCTCGAGCGCTCCAACACGAGAGCGCGCTAACAGTCGAGCGGTGTCTGTCCACACCGATCACGATCGGCACGATGCCGGTTTGATCGTCAACGGAGAGCCAAGACGAAGGACGACGGAGGGGTTATGACGCGCGGGGTGGAGGTGACGGTGGATCGGCCATCGGTTGGGCCGGTGTGAGCGACGCCGCGATGGGCGTAGGGGTGCAGTCGAGCGGTATCCCGATGTCGCTCGTTACTGGCTCGGGCGGCGCGAGCGGCACGTGCAGCCACGCGAGCAACTGGTGGTCCACCCCGCAGGTCTGCCACGTCGCCACCGGGTCGGCGGATGGACCGTCCTCGTTCCCGTGATGCATCGGGCAATAGGCGCCCGGCTCCATCTGGTGCGGGCACTCGTGCACGGGCGGGCTCCCTGTGTCCGCCAGATAGCAGACCGCGAGCGGCGCCGCGACTAGGGTCGCGATCTGACCGAGGATGACGAAGAGCACGCTAGCGCGAAAACTGGACTGCGTCACAATGAAAAGACGCCCGTGCTGCGAGAGAACCGGCGCCGGACGTAGCCCCCAGTGTAACAAGGGCAGGTCGCCTATTGTCAAAATCTTATCGGTTCTTCTGGAATCTCGTCGGATGTGATGTTGGTGGAGGCGGCGGGAGTCGAACCCGCGTCCGAAAGCACGTACCCGTGGGACTCTACATGTGTGTCGGCTCTTGAAAGTTTGCCAGTAGCGTTGAAGAGCCGCCGAAATTGCTACTGACTAGCCCCGAAAACGTCTCATCGTTCCGCGTCGGCACGGCACGTTACGACCAGCCTGCTGAAATGACATTCAATCCCGCCTCACAGGCTAGAACGGGTTGAACGTCGCTACCCTTAGGCAGCGAGAGCGAGCTGCGTATCCGCAGTTATGGTTTGTTCCATCGGATTTACGAGTCGATGGTGCTCGACATGCATCCCGCGGTTGTATACCTCCGTCGAAGCCGTATCGCCCCCGATTCTCTGACCAACGTTCACCGTGGCCAGAAGACCACGCGCGTTCCCTATTGTAGTCTTGGGGGGATCACTGGTCAATTCGTTGAGCACATGAGACTTGTAGCTGTTCGCGACCAGCGCAAGCGTTCACAACATCCCGTATAATGACCGCTTGTCTGTTTCCGTAACACGGTTTAGTGGGACCAGTTGCTGGTTCGTGATGTTGCGGGATGACCGAACCCGTCAAGCGATCACGGTCGCGCCGGTTGTGCAGTTGGTCGGGATATCACATGTTGCAGCTCTGCACGAGATCACCGAGGTCTTTCGTAGAGTAGGTGAGCAGGGAAGTGAGTTCGCGTCATGACTCAGGGTGTCGGGTCCAAGAAGGCTAGTCAGTTCACCGAATCGGTCATTCGTGAGATGACGCGGCTGTCGGACGAGCACGACGGTGTTAATCTGTCGCAAGGCTTCCCAGATTTTCCTGCACCTGACGCGATTAAGACCGCCGCGTGCGCTGCAATTCAGGCCGATGACAACCAATATGCCATCACGTGGGGTGCGACGCCGCTCCGCGAAGCTGTCGCCAAGGATTTTACGCGCCGGTATGGCGTTCCGGTAAATCCTGACACGCAGGTCACGGTCTGCTGCGGGTCGACTGAGGCAATGCTTACGACGTTGCTCGCGAGCGTCGACCCGGGAGATGAAGTCATTGTCTTTGAACCGTTTTATGAGAACTATGGGCCCGATGCGATTCTTTCCGGTGCCGTGCCCCGCTATGTGACGTTGCGCGAGCCAGCGTGGATGTTCGACCCTGATGAGCTCGCAGCGGCGTTCAACGACAGGACTCGTGCAATTCTTATTAACAGTCCAAATAACCCAACCGGTAAGGTGTTCACCCCGGAGGAACTCGGTGTCATTGCAGGGCTCTGCCAGCAGTGGAACGTGCTGGCCGTGACCGATGAGATTTACGAGCACATCATCTACGATGGGGTGCGTCACGTGCCGATGGCGGCGATTGATGGGATGGTAGACCGCACTGTGACGATCAACAGCCTCTCGAAGACCTTCAGCGTAACGGGGTGGCGAGTGGGCTGGACCATCGCACCGCCAGAACTGACGGGTGCGATCCGAAAGGTACATGACTTCGTGACCGTGGGTGCGGCCGCACCCCTTCAGGCTGCCGGCGCGGTCGCCCTTGAGTTGCCAGATAGCTACTATCGTGGGCTGGCCGATAGTTACGAGCAACGGCGGAATCTCCTAATGGAGATTCTTGAGCGGCACGGTTTCAATTGCTACCGTCCCTCAGGGGCTTACTACATCATGACCGACATTGACCTCACCTCGGTTGGTGCGGTGGACGACGTGGAGTTTGCCCAGTATTTAGTCCGGGAAATTGGCGTGGCTGCTGTGCCCGGGAGCAGCTTTTATCGAAACACTGAGTTCGGTCGCACGAAGCTCAGGTTTTGTTTCTGCAAGCAGGACGAGACCCTGCGTGAAGCCGACCGCCGCCTGGCAAAACTCGGCGTGCAGACCACAGGCTGACCCGCACTTGTGGAGTTATCGTAGACGTTCGTATGGTCGCTGCTACCAAACGACTCCTCCCTTACGTCCTCCGACATCGCCGTCGGTTACTGCTTGGCTTATCGTGTGTTGTTGCGATGGCCTCGGTCTCGCTCTTGTCACCGTGGGTGCTCAAGTATGCCATTGATGACCTGACGGTCGGGGTCACTCGCGGGAAGCTCGGCCTCTACGGGGCATTGTTGCTGGGTATTGCGGTGGTGGGTGGCTGTTTTCGATTCCTGATGCGCAGGTTAATCGTCGGCGTGTCGCGAGAGATTGAGTACGACATCCGGAACGACTTCTACGCGCACCTTGAGCGTCTCTCCCTAAGCTATTTTCAGTCCGAGCGCACGGGCGACATCATGTCGCGTGCGACGAACGACCTCAGCGCGGTTCGCATGATGGCCGGACCAGCCATCATGTACTCGGTCAACACTATCCTCGTGTTCTTTGTCGCGATCATTTTGATGCTTTCGATCAATCTCCGTTTGACACTGATCGCACTGATACCGCTGCCGTTTGTGTCGCTCTTGGTGAAATTCTTCGGCAGTGCGATTCATCGCCGCTTTGAGGAAATCCAAGCTCAGCTGTCCCACATGAGTGCGGTGGTCCAAGAAGCGCTCGCTGGCGTGCGGGTCGTTCGTGCCTATCGACAGGAGGAGTCTGAAATAGAGCGGTTTCGGGTCGCCAATAGAACATATCTCGATCGGAATCGAGGTTTGATTCAACTCCAAGGGCTCTTCTATCCGAGTTTGGCGATGTTCCTCGGTTTTGGAGGGTTACTCGTATTGTGGCTCGGTAGCCGCGAGGTGATCCTCGGGCAAATCACGGTCGGTGAATTCGTGGCATTCAATGCGTATTTGGTGATGCTCACCTGGCCAATGATCGCCTTCGGTTGGGTCACGAACATGCTGCAACGTGGCATGGCGTCATGGAAACGTATGCTTGAGGTCTTCGATGCGGTGCCGGAGATCATTGACCGGGGTGGGGTGCCGGTTGGGAACGTCCAAGGGGGCATTGAAATACGCGAGTTGACGTTCGCTTACGGTGATGGAGCCCCGGTACTCTCCAGTCTCTCACTTCGCGTTGAACCGGGACAGACGCTTGCCCTTGTTGGCGGTACGGGTTCTGGAAAGTCAACGCTGCTCGGCCTCATTCAACGGCTATATGACCCGCCACCTGGGACGGTGTTCATTGATGGTATCGACGTTCGGGACCTGCCGTTAGGTCAGTTGCGGTCTGCTGTCGGATACGTGCCGCAAGAGCCGTTCCTCTTTTCGACGACCCTCCGCGATAACGTGGCGTTCGGACTAGCCGAGGACGCGAACACTGATGTGGTGGACAAATCGGTACGGACGGCAATCACAGTGGCTTGTCTAGATGCCGATATTGAACAGTTTCCACGCGGATATGAGACGACGGTCGGAGAGCGAGGCATCACTCTTTCCGGCGGGCAGAAACAACGGGTTGCGTTGGCACGAGCGCTGACGGTTGACCCGCGCATTCTGATTCTTGACGACGCCCTGTCCGCAGTGGATACCTACACAGAAGAGCGAATTCTGAAAGGGTTACGTGAGGTCATGGATCAACGGACATCAATCATTGTCGCCCATCGAATGTCCACGGTACGCGATGCTGACATCATCGCCGTTCTTGATCAGGGACGGTTGGTCGAACAAGGGACGCATGACGAATTGCTTGACCTTAATGACGTCTACGCCGACCTCTATCGCAAGCAGCTGTTGGAGGAGGAACTGGCCGCATCGTAGCCTCGGCTGTGGGACATGTCCGCTTACGAAGAAGAAGCTCTCGGAAAAGCCTATGACGCCCGTTTGATGCGGCGGCTCTTGACGTATCTTTGGCCCTATCGCCAAACGGTGGCTGTGGCGCTTGTGGCGATCATTGGACACTCTGCATTACAGCTCGCACAGCCGTATCTCACGAAAATTGCCATTGATTCCTATATTGCGACGGGTGATCTTGCCGGACTGAACCAGATTGCGCTGGTGTTTCTCTTCGTACTATTGGGAGCGTTCGTTCTGGAATACATCCGAACCTACACGCTCCAGATGACTGGTCAGAAGATTATGTTCGACCTGCGGATGCAGGTATACGGGCATTTACAGAGACTCGACGTGCGTTTCTTCGATCGTAATCCGGTCGGGCGACTAATGACGCGCGTGACGACCGATGTTGATGTGTTAAACGAATTGTTTGCCTCCGGCGTCGTCGCAATCTTTGGCGATGTGTTTATGCTCATCGGGATCATGGCCGTCTTACTTTCAATGGACTGGCGCCTAGCGCTCGTAGCGTTTTCCGTATTGCCGCTCATCGTAATCGTGACGCAGTGGTTCCGCCGGCATGTCCGAGAGACCTATCGGACTGTGCGAATTTGGATTGCGCGGATCAACGCGTATTTACAGGAACACATCACGGGCATGGCGACCGTGCAGGTGTTCCAACGAGAAAAGCGGAGTTTTGATGCGTTTGACGGGATTAATCGGACCCATCGCGATGCAAACATCGCATCGATCTTTTTCTATGCGGTGTTCTATCCAGCTATCGAGTTGGTTGGCGCATTAGCAGCGTCCCTGATCATTTGGTTTGGTGGTGGCTGGGTGTTGGACGAGTCATTGACCTTGGGGGTCCTTGTCGCCTTCCTGCTTTATGCTCAGCGCTTCTTTCGGCCGATTAGCGACATGTCAGAAAAATTTAATATCTTGCAATCAGCCATGGCTTCATCTGAGCGGATTTTTACATTGCTTGATACGCCCGTTAAGACCCAGAGTCCGACAAAGCCAATACTGCGTCCGGCGCCGGCTAAAGGCCGAATTGAGTTTGATGGTGTGTGGTTCGCTTATGGCGACGATAACTATGTTCTTCGGGATGTATCGTTTGTCGTGGAACCGGGAGAGCGAATCGGCATTGTTGGTGCAACGGGTGCGGGTAAAACGACGATCATAAATTTACTAATGCGTTTCTACGACGTTTCAAGAGGGCGGATTCTCGTGGATGGAATTGACGTTCGTGAGCTGTCCCTGTCGGACCTTCGTGGGCTCTCCAGTCTAGTTCTCCAGGATGCACACCTTTTCGCGGGGTCCATTGCCGCGAACGTGCGGCTAGGTGATCAGACGATTACTGATGCCGAGATACACGCTGCGATTACGAGTGTCCATGCCAAACCATTTATTGATCAACTTCCGGCCGGTCTTGCGAGTCCAGTGGCGGAGCGGGGTGCAACGTTGTCAGTTGGACAGAAGCAGCTGTTGACGTTTGCTCGTGCCCTAGTGTACGAACCGAGGGTGTTGGTGCTGGACGAGGCAACATCGAGCGTGGACACTGAGACCGAAGTGTTAATTCAGGATGCACTCCGTGTGTTAATGACGGGGCGTACAACGATCGCGATCGCCCACCGACTCTCGACGATTCAGGATATGGACCGGATTCTCGTTCTACACAAGGGGCAATTGCGAGAAGCTGGAACGCATCAGGAACTGCTGGCGCGCCGTGGGATTTACTACAAACTTTACCAACTGCAATACCAAGAGCAGGAAATTGCCGCGGCGGGTTAGCGTGGAGGGGCGTCGTTCAACGTCAGGGGCCGAGAGAACAGGTGCTTTGGCTGCCACTCTTTTTCTCGTCGTTGGAACTCTTCGTTGATCCGTTCGGGCTCGCTGTCTGCCGGGTTCCATCCGAGCCGGACAATCGTGACGTCTAGCGGGCGACGTCCAAAATCCAAAGCCTCATAGCAACTCCAGATGTAGATGTCGATCATTCGACCTTGGATTGCTGGGCCGGTATCGAGAATAGTGTAAAGGCCGTCGTAGTCGCCGGCTGCACTGACTCGGATAATCGAACCGAGTGGCAATATTGAGGGGTCGCTTGCAGCGATTCCGGACCGAACCCGAACCCCCGACCGGGTGGTTTGGCCTTTGCAGTAGGCGGTGGCGATAAAGCGTAACGGTGTTCGAGGCTCTGGTAGTGGGGTCGAGACGTTGGAAAGAGCGGGGCTTTCGGCAACAGTGGGCAAATCGACCAAGGTTATGTCCGCAACCAAGACCACCACGACGGTGGTTACCACGGCGGTCACGATTTGTTCCCGGAAGGATATCGCCAGCATCTACTGAATGAGACGAAATTCGCTCTCGGTCGGGAAGTCTATCAGAAGTGTTGGAACCCAACGGGGAGCGGCTCATCACCTCCTGGCCGTCGGAGCAGTAGGTCCGGTGTGGTAGTGACAGTGCCAATCCGTGTAACCGACAGTGGTTTGACGAGACGTGCAAGAAGGTGCGCACGGCTGCGTGGTCGGTCGGGCAGTGTGAATAGCAGTTCGTAGTCCTCACCGCCAGAAATGGCTGCGACGATTGGGTCTCGGTCCTGCGCAGCGAACCAGCGCCGCGCGGCATCTTGAACGGGTATTGCATCAGCTTCGACGATCGCTCCGAGACCTAGCGGTCGTGTGAGTTGAGTTACCGCATCGGCGAGTCCGTCACTGAGGTCCATTGCAGAGGTGGCTACCCGGTTGCGTCCGACACGAAGGCCGGCGCGTACTCTTGGTTCCGGTCGAAGGAACCTTTCGACGCAAGAGGTCATCTCGTTACCAGTGTCTGACGCCTTTCGTTGAGCTTTGAGCCATTCGAGGCCGGCTGCCGCGTTGCCGATTGAACCGGTCACATACAGGCCATCTCCGGGTTGAGCACCCCCACGGGTCAGGACCGTTCGCCGTCGGACTGACCCTATTGCCGTGATGTCGATGCATAAAGGGCCTGGAGAGCGCGTCAGATTACCGCCAACCAGTTCCAAGTGGTGCTGGCTGGCAAGTGCTAGTAGGCCATCGAGGAGATGGTCGAGGTCATCGAGAGTTAGGTCCGGGGGTAAGAACAGCGAGAGTACGCCGACACGTGGCTCTGCACCCATAGCTGCCAAATCGCTGAGGTTGATGGCCAGTGCTTTGTAGCCCAGGTCGGCTGGGGTTCCGAATGCGCGGTCGAAGTGAACGCCTTCAACCATCGCATCGGTAGTGATGACGTCGAGCCGGCCTCGGGCCGGCTCGACGACCGCTCCGTCGTCACCAATTCCGATTACGACCCAGGATGGAGCCGGTGGCACCCGCGCTCGGATACGTTCTAGTAGTTTGTATTCGCCGAGTTCAGCAACACGCTTGCCCGCCGTTGGCGTGGCCGTCCTATCTGGTCGGTCTGGCATGGCTGGTAGTGAGCTTTGGGGGCTTACACGACGGAGGCCTTTGGTCTGTCATTGCAGTCCCTGGAATGGGTTGAGCTATGTGGCGCGCTCTTAAAATCTAATGAAAGAAGGAGAGGGAAAAGCCCCGCTTTGCCGTGTGGGGAGGTCGGATGAACCTGCGTGTAGCAGGTGGAATCGCTGGGTCCATCCGCGTTTCAGGCTACCTCACTCAGAGGCGTGCACACCACACGGTGTTGCAATTCACTCAAAGTAACATTGGCTCAACCGAACCTCCGAAACCATCACGGACAAAGCAGGGAAATCACCCCACACCACCAACCGCCCACAGCTGGTTGTTAGTGTGCCGATTGCAACTCTACTATTCGTCGACGCGATCTTAGAATGAACGGTGGGGACTGGCAAGCGGCAGGTGTTTAGTTTCTGGATGGGGGACGGGGCTTAGGTATTAGAGGCCAAGACCTCATCGATCAGCTTCTCCAGGTTCTCCACTTGCTTGAGGACCTGTGGCATCGTCGATTGATCGGCACTCTTACACATGAAGTAATCGTCGGTGATGTTGAGTGCGGCCAGAACAGCGACTTTGAGCGAATCCGTCGGTGCTTGCTCATCAGTCTCCACATTCATCATCCTTTTTTCGACGTGAGCTGCGTATTTATTTACCACGGTTGGTTCGAGTGAACTCCGTACTGCGTATGTCAAGCCATGAATCTCGACGTTGGTAACGTTCGACGAATTTTGAGGCACGGCGCTACTCCTAAAGGTCTATCGCTTCTAACTGTTCCAGGATACCGGTAACGCGTGTCCGAATCTGATCACGCTCAGACCGCAGCGCAACCACTTCAGCATCAGCACGGTCAGATTCCTCGAACTGGGCCCGAAGCGCGGTGAGCTCACTCTTCAGTTGTTCGTTTTCACGGATCGCGCTGGTCTTCTCTTGTTGTAATCGTTCCACCAACCCTATTAACAGCTTCACCTTGTCTTCAAGGCGACTGAGTGGCTCCAGAGCGGAAGAACGTTTATTAGCCATCAGACTCCCTCAATTCGTTAACGGATCCGAGCTTGGTGGGATGCAGCTAACGCCGACACGATTTCCTCCACCGCCTGTTGCACCTCAGTGTCAGTCAGTGTGCGGTCTGGCTCACGGAAAGTAAGTCGAAGCGATAGACTCACGCAGTTCTCTGGGATGCCCTTGCCAGTGTAACGGTCAAATTCACAGATTGAAAACAGTGTATCCGGTGCGGCCGACCGGATCGTGTCACGAACCACCGAGGCAGGCAAGGTGCTCGCGACGATGATTGACAAATCCCTTACTACAGATGGATGACGGGGTAGGGCTGCGCAACGGAAGTTGCTACGGTCCGAAGAGATTTGTGCGACCGCGTCGAGATTCAGTTCGGCGACGAACACCTCGTCAGGTCCGTCAAGCCCGAGCATGACGCAAACGGTTGGCGCAAGCTGTCCCAGTATTCCAAGACGGGTGTTGTCCGTGACCACCTCTGCAGCATGCCCTGCGACCAAATATGCAGAGGTCGCTTGGCGATACACCGGGGCCACCACACCCAGGGTGTTGAGAAGCTGCTCGACGCTACTTTTGATGTCAAAGAAATCCACGTTACGTGAGGGCTGGCTCCAATGCTCCGGCGTTCCAGCACCTGTCCACGCGAGGGCAACCGCTCGCGTCTCGCCTGCCCGTGTGAACCGCGTTGCAACCTCAAACAGTTTTACGTCATGACGTTCCCGACGGTGATTATGGGCGACTGAACCGACGAGCCCAGGCAAGAGAGACGGGCGAAGCACCGTGAATTGCTCAGACAGTGGATTGCTAATTGTTACCAGTTCGTCGGGGTCGCTAACAAACGGCAACGCTACCGGGTGTTCGATAAATGCAAATGTTACGGCCTCGGAAAAACAATTAGCCCTGGCAACCTGACTGACGAGTCGGTCGCGGTCGATTCGGGGATCAGCCGGCGGCGGCGGCGAATCCAAAATTGGAAACGTAGACGGCAATCGTTCATATCCGTGATGACGTGCTATCTCCTCGATCAGGTCCACCTCTCGCGAAACATCCACCCGTCTCAAGGGTATCTCTACGTTCCACGTGCCTGGGTCCGTTTCCTCCACAGTGAACCCGAGGCGTGTGAGGATGTTGACGACAAAGGCAGAGTCGATGGTTTGACCAAGTAAATATTCGACCCGCTTGTGTCGGAGACGGACGCACGTGGGTTTTTTTGGGTCCGGATAACAGTCGATAACGGGCCCGATTGCCTTGCTGGCGCCAATCTGCCGAAGTAGCGTGCAACAGCGCTCGAGCGCTCTGACCGGTGCTGAGACATCCGAGCCACGCTCAAACCGATAGGATGCATCGGTGCTGAGAGCAAGCCGCTTACTAGTGCGGCGCACGGACACTGGTTGAAAGTAGGCGCTTTCTAGGACGATGATTCGTGTAGCCTGATTCACTTCGGAATCTGCGCCACCCATTACGCCTGCCACGGCTTGGGGCCGCTTACCGTCGGCAATGACCAGCATGTTGTCAGTCAGTCGGCGAGTTTGGCCGTCCAAAGTTTGTATCTGCTCGCCAGGTTTAGCCCGACGGATACGTAACTCGGCACCTTTCAATCGATTGAAGTCGAACGCGTGCATTGGTTGACCGAGTTCTAATAAGACGTAGTTAGTGACGTCGACGATGTTGTTAATTGCCCGACCTCCGGCGGCCTCGATGCGTTGAACTAGCCAATCAGGGGAGTCGGTTACGGTGACCTCTGCGACGGCTGCTGCATACCGTGGGCAGAGGTCCGCGTCTTCCAAGGTTACGGACAACTCCGGTAAACCGCCCACGAGCTCCTCTGTTGGAGCCATTTCAGAGGTTGGCATCCGAAGTTCCGTGCTGTACATTGCAGCGACCTCACGAGCGATCCCGGTCACACTCAGGCAATCAGGACGGTTGGCAGTGATCTCAAGGTCAAAAACAGTGTCGTTTACCGTAGAGCTCTCTGGTCGTGGTTCAATGGCTCCAACTTCGAAGCCGCGCATGTCGAGACTTGACGCGAACTCCTTAACAGGAACCGGCACCGTCACATAGTCATCGAGCCAAGAGAGTTGGATTCTCACGCTGGAAACTGCTCCAGGAATTTGAGGTCGTTTTCGTAGAAGAGCCTGATGTCGTCAACGCGATATTTCAGCATCGCAACCCGTTCAATACCCAGACCAAACGCCCAACCCGTATACCGCTCGGGGTCATACCCAACTGCTTCGAAAACGGCGGCGTGCACCATGCCGCTGCCAAGAATCTCAAGCCATCCGGTCTTTTTGCATACGTTACAACCGGCCCCATCGCAGAAGAGACACCCAATGAAGACCTCCGCAGATGGTTCGGTATATGGGAAAAAACTCGGTCTGAACAGCACTTTGGTATCAGGATCAAAGAGTTCTCGAAGGAACGTCTCGAGTGTGCCTTTTAAGTCGGCCATCGTGACACCCTCGCCGACAAGTAGACCCTCGATTTGGTGGAACATCGGCGTGTGGGTGACATCTAGATTGTCGCGACGGTAAACCGGACCTGGTGCAATGATTCGGATCGGTGGTTCGTGTTCCTCCATATACCTGATCTGCATGCCTGAGGTGTGCGTGCGGAGCAGTCTTCGTGGCTGATTATGTGGTCCTGAAGCCGCACTTGGTTCGAGTGGCTCGGCGAGGTAAAGCGTATCCTGCATATCGCGCGCAGGATGGTCGCGTGGCATGTTGAGTGCTTCGAAGTTGTGATATTCATCCTCGACTTCTGGGCCTTCGAGCGCCGTGAATCCCATCTTGGCAAAAATCGTCTCAATCTGTTCCCGAAGTGCTGTTAACGGGTGACGCGATCCGGTTACGGCCCCCCGTCCAGGCAGGCTTACGTCCACCGTGCTCGTCACCTGACCGCCCACTCCGGTTGCAGTTCGCCGTTCACGGATCGCTACATCAATGTCACGTTTCAGCTCGTTGGCAAGGCGCCCCAACACCGGCCGCTCGTCCGCCGGGGCGGACGCGACTTCCTTCATAAGTGTGGTGACAACCCCACCCTTACGGCCGAGGTATCGATCGCGGACGGTTTGGAGTTCTCGGGAAGTTGAGGACTGGGCGAGGTCAGTCTGAAATCGAGTGCGCAGATCGTTAATCGCGCGCGCGTCAGTCATCTTAATTCGAAGAAACAACGGAACGGCAGTCCATTTTGTCTGACTGCGGCTTGCTCGTCCTAGTTACCTACTGGCGCCCTTGGCTTGGGCCGCTAGATGAGCGAAGGCGGCCGGTTCACTAACGGCCAGTTCCGCCAGGCTTTTTCGGTCGAGGGCAACACCGGCTGTTTTCAGACCGTAGATGAACTGGCTGTAGCTCAATCCGTGTTGACGCGCCGCAGCGTTGATCCGTATGACCCAGAGCCGTCGGAAGTCCCGTTTTTTACGGCGCCGTCCGATGTAAGCGTATGAGAGAGCCTTGTCGACAGACTCCTTTGCCGCACGATAGAGCTTGCTCTTGGTTTGATAGAAGCCCTTGGCGCGTGACAGCAGCTTCCGTCGTTTGGCGCGCCTCACATTTCCGCGTTTAACCCTCGGCATAACTTTTCTCCCACTGACCGGACCAAGTCCGGCGTTACTTGTTTTGCAGCATTCGCTTCAGCCGAGGCGTGTCAACTGCCGAAACGGTTGTCGTACCGCGTAGCTTCCGCTTCCGTTTCGTGCTCTTGCTGGTGAGTATGTGTTGCTTGAATGCTTTACTGCGAACGATTTTCCCTGAAGCGGTTTGTTTGAATCGTTTTGCAGCCCCGCGATGTGTTTTTAACTTTGGCATGGAACTCGGTCACTCTCTCGATGAGGTCTTATACTTCCTGCGTCAACTTTTCTTATCGGCTCCCTTGCCGGGAGTACGCTGCGACAGGATAGTGTGCATTGTATTACCTTCACGGCGTGGCATGGTCTCCTGTGTAGCCTGATCGCCTAGGTCCGCTACCAGGCGCTCAAGAATCCGCCGTCCGATCTCTGGATGCGCCTGTTCCCGCCCTCGCATAAAGATCGTGGCCTTGACTTTATCGCCGTCGGCGAGAAATCGTTCAATGTGCTTTTTCTTGAATTGATAGTCATGCTCGTCAACTTTAGGACGAAACTTGATTTCTTTAACGTCAATGGTCTTCTGGCGTTTCTTGGCTTCCCGTGCACGCTTTTGCTCTTGATACTGATAACGCCCGAAGTCCATGATGCGGCACACCGGCGGTGAGGCCGTTGGCGAGATTTCAACGAGGTCCAGTCCTTTTTCCTTAGCGACGACGAGTGCCTGCTGAGGCGGCATGATGCCAAGCTGTTCGCCTTGATCGTCAATGACCCGAATCTCACGTGTCCGGATACGTTCGTTTACCCGCGTGCGGCTTTCACGCCGCGGTGCACCTCTATAGAAAGCGATAAAAACCCCCTTAGTTTATTGTAGCAGCGCCTTTCCGGAGCCGCACCTCATTAACCGCGGCATCGCGAAATTCGTTAAGTGGCCGAGACCCTTGATCGCCTCCGGCCCGACTTCTGACGGCCACTGCGCCGTCACTAACCTCGCGATCCCCAGCTATCAGCATATACGGGATCTTCTGTAACTGGGCCTCTCGAATTTTGTATCCGATTTTTTCCTTTCGCGCGTCGACTTCCACTCGGAGGCCTGCTTCGGTGAGTTTGGTCCGCACCGTCTCGGCGTATTCGGCGTGGCGGTCTGCGATGGGCAGGACGATGGCCTGAACTGGTGCCAACCACGTTGGCAATGCGCCTGCGTAGTGTTCGATTAGAAGAGCCACGAACCGTTCAAAACTCCCAAGAATTGCCCGGTGAATGACTACCGGACAGTGCTCAGCATTGTCGGCACCAATGTACTTCAAGTCGAAGCGACGAGGGAGCTGATAATCGAGTTGGATGGTTGCACACTGCCATCTGCGACCGATCGCATCGGTCACATCGACGTCCACCTTCGGTCCGTAGAAGGCACCATCACCTTCGTCGACGGTGTAGGGTAAACCCACTTCGGCGAGTGCTTCTTTCAACTGGGCTTCAGCGTGGTCCCATTGCGCGCTCTCTCCCAGGAACTCTACGGGCCGCGTTGACAATCGCAACACCGGCGTCAGATCAAAATCCCCGTAAACGCGTTCGACCAGACGAAGGAGTCGAGCGACCTCCTCACCAATTTGGTCTTCGGTGACGAAGCAGTGGGCATCGTCTTGGGCAAACTGACGCACGCGGATGAGCCCAGCCAGCACACCCGAGGCTTCATTACGATGCAGGGGAGTCTGCTCGTGAAAACGGATTGGTAAATCACGGTAACTGCGAACTTCGCTGGCAAACACCAGCATGTGGCCTGGACAGTTCATCGCTTTGACTCCCATTGGTTGGGAGTCAGTCGATTCGACTAGGAACATATTCTCTCGATAATGTTCCCAGTGCCCAGATGTTTCCCAAAGTGCCTTGTTGTAGACGATCGGTGTCTTCAGTTCAACGTAACCGGCTGGCCAGAGTACTTCACGCATGTAATCCGCCAGCAGGTTATAGAGAATTGTGCCTTTGGCAAGCCAAAAGGGTGCGCCAGGGGCCCAATGGTGGAAGAGAAAGAGTCCTAGCTCGCGACCCAGCTTTCGGTGGTCACGCTTTTTGGCTTCTTCCAGTTGTTCAAGGTAGGCCTTTAGGTCTTTGGTATTGAAGAATGCTGTGCCGTAGACGCGCTGCATCGGCTGGTTATCGGCGCTACCTTTCCAGTAGGCGTTGGAAGTTGACAATAGCTTGAACGCCTTAAGGTGCCCGGTCGAGGGGACATGGGGCCCAGTGCAGAAGTCGATGAAGGCGTCCTTGATGGAGTAGCACGAGACGACCGGTCCGCCCTTTTCCTCGATGAGCTCCACCTTGAGCGGCTCCCCTCGATCGTTGAAATACAGCTTGGCGTCTTCTTTGGACATCATTTCGCGTTCGTATTTCAGATCGCCTTGAGTGAGTTCACGCATCTTCGCTTCGATCGCCTCAAGGTCCTCCGGTACGAATGGGCGTTCCACGATGAAGTCGTAGAAAAAACCGTCTTCGGTAGCAGGTCCGATGCCGCACTGGGTACCAGGGAACAGATTCGTAACAGCAGCCGCGAGTAGGTGTGCCGTACTGTGGCGATATAACTCGAGGGCCTCAGGGCTCTTCGGTGTGACCAACCGTAGTGAAGCATCGTGGTCGAGGGACGCTGACAAATCGACCAGCTGATCATCGACAATCGCGGCAAGGGCAGCTTTGGCCAGTCGCGGCGAAATTGCACTGGCCAGGTCACTGACGAGAGAACCTCGCTGCACCTCGCGTTGCGAGCCATCCGGAAGCGTGACGGTAACGTGCGCCATAAGGTGGATACTTAACTCTCGTCTTCGAGTTGTCAGCAAGCAACTAGTGTCACCCGCCGCCGACACAGGGCATCGAACCGTGTCTCGGTGTCCCGGTTGGAGGTCCTCAGCAACCGTTTCAGATTCTGGTAGGCACGGGCGGACTCGAACCGCCGACCTCCTGCATGTCAAGCAGGCGCTCTAACCAACTGAGCTACGCGCCTATGCCTTGAAAACACGGGCCTTACAGAAACGGCAAGTATAGCAACGTGGTTTCTGGGGAGTCAACGAAACACGTTGACTTTCGCGGCTCTTCCACGGTTACGTGTTGGGCGGGAAGAAAAAAGACTTTCTCAAACATATCGCTTTAGTGACATCATGCGGTTAGCTGGTCGTTCGCCGTAGGTATTTTCTGTTGAGTCCTTTCGTAACATGACTTCCGACTTGTCTGGTCCCAAGGCTTATCCTGTACCGAGACTCCGCCGCCGGTGTGGGCGCCTGGCCAGCGTCTTAACTGCATTCTGGGTCGGCTTAGGTGCCAGTGCACAAGCGGGTCAGTCTCAGCCCGCTGCCACGGAGTCAGGGGTAGAGGCGTTACGTGTCTATCTTGACTGCGATCGTCGTAGTTGCGACCTTGATTATCTTAGGCAGGAAATCACCTTCGTCAATTACGTGCGCGATCGGCGCGATGCTCAGGTACATGTTCTCGTCACACGTGAGAGAACTGCTGCCGGCGGGCAGGCCTTCACGCTGGATTTCTTCGGTTTAGAAGAGTTTTTGGGACATGACGACCAGTTGATGTTCTTTACGACACAAGACGATACTGATGATTCCGAGCGCAGAGGGTTCTCGCAGATATTTCAGATGGGCTTGATGCGCTATGCAGCCCGAACACCACTCGCTGATCGAATTATGATTTCGCACCGAGACTTGTCCGATGCGACGCAGGAGCTCAGTGCACAACCTGAGGATGACCCGTGGAATTTCTGGGTATTCCGAGCTCGTTTCAATACCCAACTTGAAGGCGAGGACCTCGAGACAGCGAAAGAGTTCGGCGGGTCACTTTCGGCAAACCGGACGACTGATGGATGGAAGATCAACCTTGGGATAAACGTGGATTATGAAGAAGATGCGTTCACTTTGAGCGACGGACGTGAGTTGACGGACGTCAGCCGGAACAACGCTTTCACAACGCGGTTCATTAAGACGGTCGGTGAGCATATGGGGGTCGGGTTTGGCGGGTCAGCGGTGACGACGACCTTTCGCAATCAGGACCTGACGTGGCGGGTCGCCCCGGCGTTTCAGTTCAACTTCTTTCCATACTCCGAATCAACGCGACGTGAGCTGACAGCAACGTATTCGGTTGGCTACAACAATTTTGACTACACCGAATTGACAATCTTCGACAAGCTTGAGGAAGCTCGTGTCAATCACGGTTTACGTTTCTCACTGGATACTAACCAGCCGTGGGGTGACGCAGGTGTGAGCTATGAGTTCTCCCAGTTTCTGGACGAAATGAGCCAGTCGCGTCAGGTGCTCTTCGGTAACGTAGAGTATCGATTGTTCCGCGGGTTCTTTATTAACGTCTTTGGTACCCTGTCACGTGTGCGCGACCAAATCTTCCTGAAGCGGGGTGGAACGACGGATGAACGGATTCTTCTCCGCCGGCGAGAACTAGCGACCGACCACGAGTATCGCATCCGGATCGGCTTTACCTACGCGTTCGGGTCTATCTATAACAATGTTGTAAATTCTAGGTTCGACGGGGCGAGTGGCGGGTTCATTCGAATGTTCTAACTCCCCGCCGGTCCTTATGTAGCACGGTCGTCCGCGAGCTGTTCTAGCGCTTTTTCGAGAACTGGGTCGACATCCGGTGGAACGGCGCCAAGAACGAAGGAGGGCTCGGCAACAGCCACTGATGGTTCCAGGCCTTGTTGATGTAGGGGCTCACCCGTGCCGGTCAGATACTTGGCCGAGTACAGCCATAGTCCAGTGCCGTCGACTAATTTGATGAGACGTTGCTCGGCGACCCTGCCAAGGGTGCGTCCACCGATGAGCTCAGCCCTGCCGTTGGTAGTGAGAGCCGACGCGAACAACTCAGCCGCACCCGATGTTCCGGCTCCAATGAGGATCACCGTGGGCAACCCGATGCTGCCGTCCCCAACTTGGGCAACCGTGAGATCTTGGGGTTCTCCTCGACGCTGGCGGATTGCCAAGGTTCCCGAGCCGACAAACAGACGCGCAGCTTCTAGCCCGTGATTGAAGTTTCCATCCGCTGTGCCACGGAGATCAATGATGAGTTGACGTGCACCGGCCCCTGTAAGCGAGTCAACTTCTGAGACGATATCTTCGGCAATCCCCCTATCGAACGCGATGAGACGGAGATAGCCGATGTCAGCCGCCGCAAGCCGGCTTCTGACGATTGACGAGCTGACCGGAGTTCTCTCAAGCACAATCTCTTGGGGTTCCGCGGCGTTACCTCGAATCACAGTCAGAGTCACGGTTGAGCCAACCGAGCCTCGCAAGAGACGGTTCCCCTCAAAAATTGACATATTACGGGTGGACTCACCGTCAATGGCCCGGATGTAATCACCTGGGCGGAGACCGGCGACCGCCGCCGTCGACTCGTCCCTCGCCGACAGCACTCTGAGGTAATACTGGCGGGTGAGTGTGATGCCCGTTTGCCCCTTGGGCAAAGGGGTATCACTCTCGAGTGCCGCAACGTCATCCTGCGTCAAAAAGGTGCTTTCGGCGTCGAGACCCTCGGCAAGTCCTCGCATAGCACCAGTCATAACGCGGTCAATATCGACTTCTTCAACGTAGCTGTTGAGGATCAACGACACGACGTCTTCGAAAATCCGTAGTGGGCGATACCTATCTTCCTGTGCAGAGGTGCGGCTGACATACCCACCCAGGACCACGAACGCCAGTATTGGTGCTGACAACCATAACGCCAGAAGACGTGTGCGACGACTCATCGTAAAACTCATTTTAGCGGATCAATCAGGTTATCGTCGATCCGCCTTTTGTAATGGCCATTGGACTTTGGCCTGTAATCCCTGTATCGAGAGGTCAGTGGACAGCGTGGCAATGCGCAGCTACGCTAGAAGGGTGAGACTGCTCGGGCTCGACTTCGGCAATAAACGCGTGGGTCTCGCGGTCAGTGACGCGTCAGGCACATTGGCGCGCCCTCTGCGGACGATCACCCGAACCAGTTCCCTCGACAATCTTATAAGGGTATTGGTGGATGAAATTCGTGATTTACAGACTGATCCGGATGGGCTCGGTGGTGTCGTGATCGGGTTGCCGAGGCATCTTGATGGCAGTGCAAGTGAGCAGACGGCCCGGGTCCGTGCGTTCGCCGATCGGTTACGAAGCGAAATCGATTTACCACTGACCTTTCAAGATGAGCGCCTGAGTAGTCGGGAAGCTGAGGCCCGTCTAGCTTTGCGTGAGCGCGATTGGCGCCTCCGCAAGAAGTCCATTGATGCCGCCGCCGCCGCGGTTATATTGCAGGACCACCTCGACCAAGTGAATTCTTGTGACTGAGGGCATGACTCTTCACCGAATAGCACTCGGCGGTCTAGTGGTTTTAGTGTTGGGAGTCGCTGTTGCCGGAGTGGCTACTATGCGGCTGGTAGCCCGTTGGGAAGCTCCTTATCGTGGATTTCCAACTGCTGAGGTATTCGTCCAGATTATGCCAGGTTCTGGTGCCTTAGCCATTGGCGGCCAGTTGGTTGAGTCTGGTGTGGTCCAAGACGAATGGGCATTCCGATACGCCTTGTGGAAGACGAACTTGGGTCGGGGGCTGAAAGCGGGTGAGTACCGATTTGACCAGCCACTGTCGGTGTCTCAAGTCGTGAGCAAAATCGAACGCGGTGATGTGCATCTCCGACCTCTCATGTTTCCGGAGGGGCTAACCGTTCCGGCGATGGCGTCGATCTTTGGGAGGAGCGACTTTGGAACTGCTGAGGAATTTCTCGCAGCGAGTCAACGTGTCGAATTGATTGCCGCGCTCGACCCAGAGGCTTCTGACCTTGAAGGATACCTGTTTCCCGACACTTACTTGTTGCCGCGCACAATTACGGCCGATCAACTAGTTGAGAGAATGGTCGTCCGTTTCAGGCAGGCGTTCGGTGAGCCACTATTACAACAGCCGGGCGAGGCAGGTCTCAGCATGCGGGAGGTAGTAACGTTGGCGTCTCTAATCGAGCGTGAAACCGCCCTAGCCGAGGAGCGCCCCGTAGTCAGTGCTGTCTACCTGAACCGGCTGAAGATCGGCATTGCGCTCCGATGTGACCCAACCGTGATCTATGCGCTTGAGCGCGCTGGTTTGTACGAAGGCAATCTCACGCGAGAGAATCTCACCTATGATTCCCCCTACAACACGTATCTCTATTCTGGTTTACCTCCTGGACCGATTGCCGCCCCAGGCCTTGCGTCACTTGAAGCGGCCGTGAAGCCGGCAGACGTGGGCTACCTGTATTTCGTTAGTAGGAACGATGGTTCGCATGTCTTTGCGTCTTCACTACGTGAACACAACCGCAACGTCCGTGAATACCAGATTCAATTTTTCCGTGAGCGGTAAACTCAATGTCGTTAGTCTAGTGGAGAGTCCCTGGAGCGTAACCGTCAACGTTCGGCCCATTTAAGTTTTTCGCGAAGCACAGCGAAATAGCTTCGTGATGTCGCTCTGAACAGTTGTAGTGGCTGTTCTGATGACGACACACTTACGATGTCGTCACACGCCAAAGGTACGCCGGACTGACCGTCAAACGAAACGATGATCTGATTATCGTCACAGTTCGAGATCGGCTGAATACGGATGTCTGAGCTAGCCGGGACGATAATTGGACGGTTCGTAAGGGTGTGTGGCGCGATAGGTGTAATCACAAGCGCTTCTACGACTGGATGCACGATCGGTCCACCTGCTGCCAGGTTGTAGGCTGTCGACCCCGTTGGGCTAGCCACGATTAAACCGTCGGCCTTGAACTCAGCGACGAACTGTGAGCCGACCGATACCGACAGGTCGATGATTGGTGACGTAGCGTTCCTCGTGAGTGTCACGTCGTTCAGGGCGACGCGGTCGGCGATGACCTGCTCGTCCCGGCGTACCACGGCCCTTAGCATCCGCCTTTGATCGAGACTCACTGATCCATTGATCGCGTTTTCAAGTGCCGGGAACAACTCCGCAAGTGTGATCTCAGTGAGGAAGCCGAGGCTACCAAAGTTCACACCGAGTAGCGGGACATCCACGCCATGTTGCGCAATACGATCACCCATGGCGAGCAGGGTTCCGTCCCCACCTAGGACGAGAATCATGTCAACTGCAGCTGGCATCTCATCCCGGCTACAGGTAGTTACCTGATTAGTCAGACTAGACAACGTCGCAGTCTCGGTTTCGAAGACACCCGTCAAGCTTCTGGCGTTAAGCCACTCGCTTAACTCGACCAGAGTGCCGGCAGCTTCCTGTAGCCCAGATTTAGCAACGACCCCGACGCGCTTAATTGCCCTTGTGTGATGGTGAACGGCAGTCATGCCGTGTCCTCATGATGGCGCAAGTGAAGGAAGAACTCGCGATTGCCCTCAGTGCCAGTAATCGGTGATTCAATTGTACCCACCACCTTCAATCCTACCCGATCCACCGTAGTGCTGACCCGCTTGACGGCACGTAAGTGCACTACTGGGTTCTTGACGAGACCTCCTTTGCCGATCTCCGAACGGTTAGCTTCGAATTGTGGTTTGACCAGTAGGAGGATGTTGCCACCCGGGCGTAAACGCGGAGGTAGCGCTGGGACAATTAATGTGAGCGAAATAAATGCGACATCGACCGTCACGAGATCGAAGTCTGTGAGACCCGGCGGCCAAGGCACAGCCTCGAGTGACCGAGCGTTGACGCGGTCGAGAACAGTGACCCGTGGGTCCTGACGAAGCGACCAGGCGAGCTGTCCGCGGCCAACGTCGAGGGCTACGACCCGCCGTGCTCCTGCACGGAGGAGAACGTCCGTAAAACCACCGGTTGAGGCGCCAATATCAAGCGCATCACGGTTGCTCGCTGATACGCCTAGCTGGGCGATCGCGTGAGCGAGTTTAATCCCACCCCGGCTGACATACGGATGATCTGGTTTGATTAATGTAATGTCGGCGTCGGTTGAAAGCATTGTGCCGGCTTTGGCCGCGACGCCGTTGTCTAGGCGGACCTGCCCGGCCAGAATCATAGAGCGTGCTCGTGTGCGAGAGGTAGCGAGGCCGCGGTCGACGAGAAGTGTATCCAGACGACGCTTCTGTTGTGCAGCGGTCATGTGACGACCGTTTCAGTTGATGCCATGGCCAGCGTGATGGGCCCGTACATTAGCGGGTTCGAGAAACCACCCAATCGACTATCTGCGTGAGCCGGCTTTCGAGGCCCGTCTCTCGCAATGCATCTCGTGCGCGGTTCGCTGCTTCAGCGGCGTGATTTCGAGATGCCTCCACACCATAGAGCGATGGGTAGGTTGGCTTTCCGGCTGCTGCATCTTTCCCGGCCGTCTTGCCAAGGTCAAGTGCTGCGCCCTCAACGTCAAGGATGTCGTCGACAATCTGGAACGCCAGACCCAAATTCTGTGCGTAAATGCGAATCGCGTTCACCGCCGCATCACTTCCCCCTGCGATAATCGCTCCGGAGACGGCCGCTGCTTTGATGAGTGCTCCTGTTTTCCGCTCGTGCATATCCAGAAGTGCAGCAGCATCAAGTTGCGTGGTTGGACCACTGGCTAGCTGTTTGTTGAGACCGCTAGCCTCAAGGTCAATTGCTTGTCCGCCCACCATGCCAGCGGCACCAGCAGCTTCGGCGACGGCCCCAATGGCTCGAAGGCGCCGTCCCATAGCTTCCGCGTCCTCGCGGCTTCCCGTCTTTGCCATTATGGTAAACGCTTCGGTCAAAAGGCCGTCGCCAGACAGGATGGCCAGACCATCACCAAAAATGACGTGCGCCGTCGGTCGGCCACGACGTAATGTGTCGTTATCCATGGCCGGTAGGTCGTCGTGCACTAGTGAATAGGTATGTATCAACTCGATAGCGCAAGCAAACGGCAATGCCAGTGCCCGAGAGGACCCCATAGCAGAAGTTGAGTCAATCGCATCTGCTGCTGCGAGCGTTAGGACCGGACGAAAGCGCTTGCCACCTGCTGTGACGCTATAGCGCATCGCCTTAGCGATGGTGGATGGACATCCTGGAGCTGAGGGCAGTAAGGTTTCCAGTGCCTCGTCTACATCAGCCTTGCAGGCGGAAAAATATTCGGTGAGGTCTGAAAGTGGAGTCACTGGGCAGGCTCGTCCGCGTCTGAATCAGGAGTATTCAGCGAATCAGTCGCATCGCTTAACTCGCCTTGCTCGTTCAGCACCTCGATTTTTTTTTCGGCTTCCTCAAGCCGTTGATGACAAAACCGAGAGAGTTGAACGCCACGCTCGAATAGCTCAAGAGACTTGTCGAGCGACAGGTCGCCCTCTTCCAATGTGCTTACAATCGTTTCCAGCTCGCTAATGGCCGATTCGAAATCCTTAATCTTGGTCTTGCTACTCATAATTTACCCGTTCATTCTTTTGAAGTTCGTATCTCGGTAGATGTGGATGGTCGTTTCATGGTGATTACCTTACAACCCAATTCACCGCGATGAAGAGTGACATGCACTGCGTCACCCTTTTCAACTAAGCTGGCGTCCGACACGATTCCGGTGCGGTCACCGTTCCAGCAAACAGCGTAGCCCCGACCCAAGACTCCTAGGGGGCTCAAGTTTTCAAGTCGGCCGGCAAGTGCCACAAGAGACTCCCGTCGCTCGGAGAGGTGGCGCGTTATTTCACGAGCAAGTCGCCCCTTTGAGAGGGTGAGCCGCGTGGTAATTGCACCCACGGTCCGCCGGAGGTCACGGCCTTCGAGACGCAAGCGGAGTTCGTGATAGCGCCGTTGAACGCGTCCAACAAATCTGCGCGTTGTACGCGAGAGGCCATACGAGAGATCGACGGCCCGACGACCCGTCAACGCAAGGCGGGTAGGCCACGCTGCCAAGCCTGGTCGCTGCTCAAGGGAGCGAACCCGCGCTTGCTTGGAATGAATTCTCATCGACGCACCGTTGCGTAACCGCTCCTGCATCCGGTCAATTTGCGCGCGAAATTCATCCTTTCTGGTTACTACCAGTTCAGCTGCAGCAGACGGGGTAGGTGCTCTGAGATCAGCAGCAAAATCGGCAATGGTGAAATCGGTTTCGTGGCCTACTGCGGAAATGATAGGAATAGTCGACGCAACAATGGCACGCGCAACCACCTCTTCATTGAAGGCCCACAGATCTTCTATGGACCCTCCGCCCCGGCCGACGATAATGACGTCAACGCCACTAAGTTTGGCAATCTGGTTCAGCGCTTGGGCGATGTCGTTACCCGCACCTTCGCCTTGAACGCGCACCGGGCGGATGACTAGGTGCACGTTAGGGTAGCGCCGACCCAGTATGTGGATGATGTCGCGTAGCGCAGCACCATCCATGGATGTAACGATGCCGATTTTTCGGGGCAATGTCGGCAGCGGTCGTTTACTTGACGGCTCGAATAACCCCTCCAACTCAAGACGACGTTTCAGCTGCTCAAAAGCTAATTGAAGCGCGCCGATACCGTGCGGTTCCATATGCTCGCAGACGATTTGGTATTCGCCCTTGGGTTCGTAGACACTCAGGCGACCCCGCACAATCACGCGCATGCCATCATCAGGTGTAAAACGGAGGTGTCTCACTGCCGACCGAAACATCACTCCCTTTAGCTGTGCCTCAGCGTCCTTTAGCGTGAAATAGACATGCCCAGTACGCCAACGCCTGTAGTTTGACAGCTCGCCATCGATCCAGATCTCGCCGTAGGTGGTTTCGAGTAATTCCCGAACTTCAGAGGTTAGTTCGGTGACCGTGAAAATACGGCGCGTTGTTGGTTTGGCTGTTGAGAGCGGTGCCTTACTCAATTGCGGGTCACTAGTTGCATGGGCGGGATCGTCGAACGGAAGGTCAACAAGATCTGCCATTTCACGCTACCGGTTGTGCAGTGAGAGATTCAACATCCTGGAGGTTCAGGCTAAGTCTCGTAATGTTAATGGCTCGTCCCGTTGTGGAATCTGCTGTCACGACAACTGCATGCAGTCTTGGGTCACCAGAGGCTGTTTCGAACCGATTGGGCAGGCCATTAATAAATCGGGAGATTACGGCGCTCTTTTCCACCCCGATGACTGAGTTGTGGGGTCCGGTCATTCCAACATCCGTAATGCAGGCTGTTCCACCCGGCAGTAGCCTGGCATCGGCAGTTTGTACGTGCGTGTGGGTTCCCACCACAACTGTTACCTTGCTGTCGAGGTACCAGCCCATCGCAATTTTCTCTGAGGTTGCCTCTGCGTGGAAGTCCACTAGAACGACTCGGGCGTGGTCATGTGCTAAACGAATTTGGTCCAGGACCACGCTAAAAGGATTGTCAATTGGCTGCATGAAAATCCGGCCCATAATGTTGATCACGGCCACGGGTTCTCCGGCCGCCGTTGTAACTGTGCAGAGTCCGCCGCCAGGGGTCCCGGCAGGGTAGTTGGCCGGTCGGATCAGCCTGGGTTCAATTTCTATATAGTCGAAGACTTCCTTTTTGTCCCAGATGTGGTTGCCTGAGGTCATTACGTCCACGCCGAGAGCGACCAGCGATTCACCGATTTCCCGTGTGATGCCGAAACCGCCAGCCGCATTCTCCACGTTGGCTATAACTAGGTCGATTTCATGCTGAGCGACGATCGCACGTAGGCCGCGCTTGACGATCTCACGCCCAGGTTTACCCACGATGTCCCCGATAAAGAGCAGCCTCATGAAGAATTGCCTAACCCATTATAGCTTCGGTGCAACCGGGAGACTGTTGTCTGATGTGTCAACTTTATCCAAAAGTAAACAAATACGTTATCAGTCAGGATGAAGGTTGTCGGCATTGGGCGGGCGATGCTGAATTTGGTCGAGAAGCCGAGGTGTTTGATGGAGAAATTGTGAACGCCACAGAATGCCGACTGGGGCCCCGTCAGTTTCGGGAATGGATGGCGCTACTGCGCGATTTCGGATACCCTGTTGGGTTATGGATGAGACACCTGAGGTTCCAGTGACTGAAGAGTCCGTCGTTGAGGCCGTTACCCCCGAACCACGGAAGATGCCAGAAATTCAGAGCCGTTTTCTCTATGTCGATGTATCAGCTAAACGCGCCAAGCAGCTTCGTCGTGGTGCGCTTCCGCGTTTAGCGCACCTTCGGCCGGATCCCGAAACGGGTGCGCGGGTTGATACAGACGTCAGGTTGGAGCGGGTGGCGATGCAGGAAGTCAAGGAGGGGAGAATCGTTTTCGAACTGCCTGACCAGGCCGTTGAAGAAAAGGCCACGAAGTGAATTCTCCCGAGGTTATGGATCTGGTTATTGGGGCCCTGCAGGGTCTTGGCGCCACGACTGGGTTCTTACTTGCACTCTTCATTGGGTTTTGCGTTGTGCTAGGTTTTCCAAAATTGCGGCAGGGTAGTCGGAAGACCTTGGTTATCAGGAACCTCGCTGACTTGGATGGCACCTTCAAGTATCTTCCACCAGATGCCCCGCGTGGTCCCGCCGACCAGTTAAAAACCCCTGAACTTTTGGAGCAAGCGGACCGTAAGGACTGAGGCTCCGCTCGGTTACGTCATCAGGGTTTTCTCTTATCAACCGTTGTCTTCTCAGATGCTCGGTGTTTCTTTCCACCATCCGTTGTTTCGTTCATAGGCTCTGGCGATTTTGAGGAGCCCACCTTCATCGAATGCTCGGCCCACGAGTTGAACGCCGACTGGTAACCGTTCTTGCGTAAAGCCAGCTGGAACGCTGATTGCTGGAAGCCCCGCGAGATTGGCACTTACCGTGAATATGTCGAGCAGGTACATTTGTAACGGATCCTTGATTTTCTCCCCAAGCGTGAACGCTGGGACTGGACTCGTTGGCATGATTACAGCGTCAACACTATCGAACGCTTGCTCGTAATCGCGAAGGATCAGAGTCCGCACCTGTTGAGCTTTTAGGTAGTAAGCATCGTAATAACCGGCACTGAGTGCGTAGGTGCCGAGCATGATCCGACGTTTCACTTCTTCGCCAAATCCTTCGCTACGCGTTTGATCGTACATTGCCCGCAGAGTCGTAGATGTTGGGTCAAGCTCAGCACGGTGGGTATAGCGGACACCATCGTAACGGGCAAGATTTGAGCTGGCCTCGGCTGTGGCGAGAAGGTAATAGACCGGAATCGCATACTGCGCGTGAGGAAGCGTGATGTCTGAGACCGTCGCTCCGGTTGATTGGAACACCTCCACCGCGGCGCTGAAGGCCTGGCTGACTTCGGGGTCGATGCCGGAGTCGAGCAGTGCGGATGGTACACCCAGTCGTACGCCTCGCAAATCTGCATCGAGGTTCTCAGTGTAGTGAGGGACCTGTTGAGGCGCCGTCGTCGCATCGCGGGGGTCGGGACCGGCGATTACCTCAAGTAAAAGTGCTGCGTCACGCACGGTGAGTGTGAGAGGGCCAACCTGGTCTAGAGATGAGGCGAAAGCGAGTAGCCCGTACCGCGAGACCCGCCCGTAGGTCGGCTTGAGCCCGACCACGCCGCAAAGTGCCGCTGGTTGCCGGATTGACCCACCAGTATCCGACCCGAGGGCACCAGGTACTAACCGAGCTGAGACGGCGGCGGCCGACCCGCCACTTGACCCACCTGGGCTCCGGGTAAGGTTCCACGGGTTCTTCACAGGACCAAAAGCTGAATTCTCATTAGAGGAACCCATGCCGAATTCGTCGCAGTTCGTTTTACCGAGCACGATTGCCCCGGCCGCTTCAAGCCGAGAGACTGCCGTCGCATCGTAGGGCGGGACGAAATTTTCGAGAATGCGTGAGGAAGCGGTCGTTGGCACACCACGTGTGCAGAGGTTGTCCTTTATAGCGATGGGTACGCCGAGAAGCGGGCGTGGGTCACCCGCTGTTCTTGACCGGTCAACGGCTGCAGCACGTTCGAGTGCCTGCTCATGCGTTACGTTATTGAACGCGTTCAGCGAACCGTCTACCGCGGCGATCCGCTCAAGATATTCTGAACAGATATTCGTTGACGTTATCTCACCCGCGGCGATCGCATCACGTATCTCGACCAAGGTTTGAGCCGTTGCTGTCATTCGATGACCTTCGGAACCTTAAAGAAGCCTTCGTCGGACGTGCCGTCAGGTGCATTGGCGAGGGCTTCATCTCGAGACAGGGACTCTTGGACTTCGTCATTACGGAATGCTTCATGTCGAGAGAGCACGTGCGTGGTAGGCGACGCGTTTGTCGTATCGATCGCCTGCAGGGTCTCAGCGTAGGTCAATATGTCCGCCAATTGTCGGGCAAATGTTTCTTTCTCCGCTTCGGATAGTTCCAAATGGGCGAGGCTCGCGATTCTTTCGACGTCGCTCTTGGTTAGACGTGAGGACATGGAGTTCACTCCACCTACAATATGAACAGTTGTCGGAGAAACTGTAGGCCGATTAAGAGGGCCATCGGAGACAGGTCTAGGCCGCCCATAGATGGAAGCACGCGGCGGATTGGCCTGAGCACGGGTTCGGTCAGCGCGCTTACCAGTTGAACCACTGGGTGATTTGGTGGCAGTTTCGTCCACGACACGATGACCGCGCCCACGATAACCAACGAGTACAGATCCAAGATAGTTCCCAGTATCAAGACTTCTTCTCCTTACTGTCGGTGGCGTCGATAAATTGACGCAGGGTGTTCAAGTTCTTCAAGTCAGCCGGGTCCACTTCTGTGGGTTTACCGGGCTGTCGTTGTTCTTTTGGTGTTTCCAGTACCATCGGCAGGTGAGCCAGTTGTGGATCTTTCAGTAGTCTCCCGAATGCCTCTAGCCCGACCCAGCCCTCGCCGATGTGTTCGTGGCGGTCCCGACGGCTACCGCAAGGATGTTTTGAGTCGTTCAGGTGAAGCAACTGCAACCTATCCAGTCCGACGTACGTTTCGAAGTCTTCGAAGGTTCGTGAGTAGCCGTCTGCCGTGGCAATGTTGTAGCCGGCTGCAAGAAGATGACAGGTGTCGAGACAGACGCCGAGACGTTTCTTGGCGGACGTTCCGTTGATGATTGTCGCTAGGTGTTCGAATCGGTGCCCAAGGTTCGTACCCTGCCCAGCGGTGTGTTCCAAAAGGAGCAGCGTTCCTTTTTCCCGATCTGCAAAGACTTCGTCGATGGCCTCGGCGACGAGATGGAGACCGCTTTCTTCCGTGCCGGTTGTGTATGAGCCAGGATGCAGTACAACTCCCAATAGGCCGAGTGCATCTCCACGATCTAATTCGTCTGTGAGAGCGTTGATTGAGCGTTGTCGTAGCGCAGGGTTAGGAGCCGCAAGGTTGATGAGATAACTCGCATGCGCGACGATTGGGGTAATGTCGAGGTCGTGAGCGGTCGCTCGAAACGCGGTAACCTCGTCTGCAGGCAGTGGCCGCGCACGCCATTGACTTGCGGACTTGGTAAAGATCTGCAAAGTGTTGCAGTTAGCAGCCTGTGCCCGCTCTACGGCACGAGGCAGGCCACCTGCGATCGACATATGGGCACCGAGACGGGGCATGGTCGTTCGAGGAAGCTAATATACCATCAAGAATGAGGGCCATACGTATGATCAACAGTGTCACCCAGTATGGTGGCGACCACGGAGGTGCCGCCTGACCGTTCCGCCCAAGAATCCGGAGCTAATGTCCGTGTATTTGGTGCCTACCAGTAACGGACGATACGCGCTTTACTACGAAGCGAATGAGGTCGAGGCAGAGCAGGAGGATGAGCGGCCTCGCGGCTTTCTGCGTCGATGGTTCGAAGAGTTGCGTGCTCACGTTAAGGAGGCGGAACTTGAGATTGCTAGCGGCCGGGCACAGCCCGGCCCCTCATCGGCGTCGTGGTTATACAGAGGCGCTAGGTGGCTTCGCCGACGTTTGTTTCGCTGGATGGCCGTTTTTGTCGCAGAGCAGCGATTATTGTGGCAGCTTCGTCAGCGAGCGACGTCACGATTATTACACCCTGATGACCTCGGGTCTGATAGGGCCCACGACGTAATGCGGCGGCTCCTAAAACGCGACGGCGATCGTCATCTGTTCTGGCTGGTTTTGGATGCCATCGGATGGGCGGTAACGGGCCCGCTTCTTTTTTTTATTCCTGGGCCTAACCTGGTTGCCTATTACTTTGCTGTCCGCTGCTTCGGTCACTATTTCTCACTTCGTGGCGCGCGGCGAGGGCGCTCCAAAGTGCGATGGCAGGGCGTTGCATCGGCACCGCTTACCCGCCTGCGCAACATCTTGGACCTCGATCCCATGAGTCGTAACCAGCGCATACACGAGGTATCACTGGCACTTGGTCTTGAAGGGCTTCCGTGGTTTATTGAACGGAGGGTCCTGCGCTCTACCCGATAAGCGACAAGAGCACGCGTGCTATACTGCCGGCGTCTCGGCTCAGTCTCTTCACGTTTTGTATTCATGTCCACGCCAGTTGATAAGCCATCCATTCCTTGGATGGTGATGCGCGTGTTGTGCCTCGTAAGTCTCTGCTGTGCTTCACCGCTTTCCGCTCAGAATGGCGACCCTTCTGATGATGCGGGCGTCCGTGTTTTCACCGGCTACCGCTTTCATTTGAACGCCGTTGCTCTTCTTGACGATGATGAACGATTCAATTGGGATGCTGACTACGGTGGGGATATCGATGTAGTTGATTTTGGGGTTGGACGATTCATTTTCCTCGCGAACTTCGAAGCGATTCTTGGAGAACAGTTTCGGCGCTTCGACGTAAACCAAGGAAACTACATTCTCGACGGCACGATCACCTATCGTCTTGGGTCAACCGAGATTGGTGGTACGTTCCACCACATTTCACGTCATCTTAGCGATCGACGTAAGCGTTTTCCGATCGATTGGAACATGGTGGGCATGCAGGTGTGGCACCGCGTCGATATTGACAAAGTACATCTTGATCTAGGAGCCCGCGCGTATGGAACAACTAAACGTTCGTTTGTTGACTATACAGGTGAATTTGGTGGCCATGCGCGCCTCCGATATCGGCTCAAGGAGCGTCTCTCTCTGATCGCTTCTGCGGATGCTGTACACATGCGCACCGACACAAGTGTCGCTGGTCGTAGTGGGATTAGCGGAGGGTCGATTGAGGGAGGTTTACGTTTTGACCGCGATGCTGTCGCACTCGAACTATTTGTTGCCCTTGAGAAGCGCGTCGATGCTGCCCCGCTCGATCGACTGCCCCGAACGTGGGGCATGGCCGGCTTTCGCCTTCTTAGTCGGGACTAAGTTCTTGCACCTGCGAACGGAATCCAGGGTATGACTGTGCGATAATCGAACCAATAGTGATGAAGAGACGGTTGTCTACATGCGTCGCTGTTGTTGCGATCATCGGTGTCGGTGTCTTGACGGCGGCCACGCGCCCACCAAAGTTGCAGTATGAGATAACGACTTTGCCCAACGGGTTGACTGTCGTGCTTTCTGAGGACCATTCGACTCCGATTGTTCACGTGGAACTTTGGTATCACGTCGGCTCAAAGAACGAACAGCCTGGGCTAACCGGTTTTGCCCACCTATTTGAACACCTTATGTTTAACGGTTCGAAGAATGTCGAAGCTGAGCAGCACACGTCGATGGTCTCTAGTGTTGGCGGACGGAGCAACGCCTACACCACCGAAGACGCTACGGTTTTTTGGGAAACGGTACCTGCACACTACCTGCCGCTTGTGTTGTGGATGGAGGCCGACCGAATGGCGAGCCTCAAAGTGGATGAAGAAGCATTGGTCTCCGAACGTCAAATCGTTAAAGAAGAACGACGGATGCGTGTGGATAACCAACCGTTTGGCCGGTTATCGGAAATTATTTACGACCAGGCTTATTCCGTGCATCCGTATAAACATTCAACCATTGGAAGCATGGCGGATCTCGAGGCGGCATCGATAGGGGATGTGCGAAGCTTTTATGAGACTTACTACGTGCCGAGTAATGCCACCCTTGTAGTTGTGGGTGATTTCCAATCTTCGGCAGCGCTTGATCTAGTGACGCAGTATTTTGGGCGGGTGCCAGCTGCTAAACAAGCCGTTCCGCGTGACATCCCCCAGGAGCCGCCGTGGGAGCACGAGCGCCGAGTGGTACTTGAGGAATCGTGGCCGCTAGCTGCCGTTGTGGTGGTGCATAAGATTCCGTTCGATGGCCATCCTGATTCCTATCCGCTTCACTTCGCGTCGAAGATTCTCTCGGATGGCCAGAGTTCGCGGATCTATCGGAGGCTTGTCTATGATGACCAACTCGCCTTGGCGGCGTTCGGCCAGGGTGAAATTGTCGAGGACCCGAGCCTATTTTATGCCGTTGCGTTGGTTCAACCCGATCGTCCTTCGGCCGCAGCGGAGCGGGCGCTTCGGGAGGAGCTTGACTTACTCAAAACGGAGTTGGTTTCACCGCGAGAGTTAGAACGTGTTAAGAACCAGTTCGCTCGTGACTACATTCTCGGACGGACGTCGAATCAGCAAAAGGCGATGCATCTTGCGCATGCCGCGGTCATTCATGACGATATCACCACGGCTGATGGCGAATTCGACATCTTTATGAACATTACAGCTGAGGACGTGCAACGCGTTGCACAGACCTATTTTACTGACGACAATCGCCTGATCCTCACGATCATGCCTCGGGAGGTCTTCCCTGGGGGCGTCCATTGATAACGGTGAGTCGGGGCGCACGAGCGGTAAACAGGCTTGCTACGGGCGCCGCGTGTCTCTTGCTTCCGGTCACGGTCATTGCACAGACTCCCACCGAGTGGCCGGTGGAATCCCCTCCGGCGCCGTTGGCGCAGACAGAAGTCCAGTTTCCCCCGTATGAGGTGCGCACGCTCGACAATGGCATGCGCGTTGTGGTCGTACTGCATCACGAACAACCTGTTGTGAGCGTCCGGCTTCTCGTGGGCGCCGGTACGGCGCATGAGCCGGCTGGTAAGTCGGGTTTAGCGAGTCTCCTCGGAGCGTTGCTCGACCAGGGTACAACCAGTCGAACGGCGCAGGATATTGCCGAAACCATCGATACAATCGGTGGGTCAATAGGTGTGGGTGCAGGTAGCGACCTCACTTTCGTGAACGCAGTTGTCATGAACGACAGCTTCGATTTGGTGATGGAAATCGTGAGTGACCTTATCCGGCACCCGGCATTCGCTGTTGAGGAAATTGAGCGACAACGGCGACAAATTGTATCCGGGCTGCAGGTGGGTTTAGAGGATCCCGACTATCTGGCCAGTATTGTGTTCGATCGTCTTGTTTACGGATTCCATCCGTACGGTCGACCACAGTCGGGAACGCTCGAGTCACTTCCGACGATTACCTCGGACGATCTCCATGCGTTTCACGAGACTTACTTCGCGCCGAACAACAGCATTCTGGCAATCGTCGGCGACCTCACCGCAGATACCGCTTTCAATACGACTGAGCGCATCTTCGGGGACTGGCCCCTGAGGCCAATCGAGCCTCTTCGGCTGAGCGAGCCGCCGCCAGCGACGCGGCGGCTCATCGTGGTGGATAAACCTGGAGCGGTACAGACTGAGATTCGCCTGGGTCACGTAGGAGTAGCACGGAAGCATCCTGATTACTTGCCTCTTGAGATGGCGATTCGGGTGCTCGGTGGGGAGGGAAGTAACCGACTGCACCGCGTGCTGCGGAGTGACCGTGGACTGACTTATGGCGCAGAAGCGTCCATGCATACCCTGCAGTTTATCGGTGATGTCGAGGCTCAGACCGCTACGCGAACTGAGACGACGGTTGAGGCGCTCGGCTTAATGATCGAGGAGTTCCGGCGGTTGCGGCAGGAGCGGATCGGTGTGCGTGAACTGTCTGGGGTTCAGGCTTACATGTCTGGCAGTTTCCCGTTGGAACTCGAAACACCCGACGCCATCGCATTGCGAGTTTTAAATGTAGTGTTTTATGGTTTAGACCTTGGTGAATTGGCGACCTACCGGGAACGCGTCGGGGCTGTAACGGTGAATGACATCCAACGCGTGTCTCGAAAATTTCTGACGCCGGATCGGCTGTCCATCGTGCTTGTCGGCGATGCGTCTGAGTTCATTGATGACCTAGCCATCGCCGGATTTACAGACATCGAGCGGGTACCGGTGACCGACCTTGACCTGTCATCGACCGGGTTGACCCGCAGTGGTTCGAGTTTATCAAGATAAGTCGACGCTCATCCTTGCGGCTTATCGCGCCTACTTTAGTGTCCGTATGATGCCAAGCGGTGTCCCACGGTGACCCTCTCATGACCAAGATGCTGATTTCGTGTGGTGAAGTGTCAGGCGATATCTATGCCGGTGCGCTGACGTCAGAGCTCGTCAAGCTCGATTCCCGAGTGCAGGTCTTTGGTCTTGGTGGCGATCAGATGGCAGCAGCTGGCGCCCGTCTTATTGGTCACTATCGTGGCCTAAGCGTAACGGGCTTGAGCGAGGCTCTGGCTGTCCTCCCGCGATCACTAGTGATGTATCGACGGCTGGTCGACACCATGAAGAAGAACCGACCGGATGTTCTAGTGACGGTCGATTTCCCGGACTTTAATTTCAGGTTGGCGGCGGCCGCTCGTCGGCTTGGGATACCGGTCGTTTACTATGTGAGTCCCCAGGTTTGGGCTTGGCGTCGTGGACGGCTACGGACGCTCAAGCAACTTGTGGATCGCATGCTTGTCATTTTTCCATTCGAGGAAGAGGTCTATCGAAATGCTGGTATTCCCGTCGAGTTCGTTGGCCACCCACTCGTCGACTTGGCGGAATCAAGAACAGCGAGAACAACGTTACTTCTCGAGTTGGGTCTTGCACCAAGGGCACCAACCGTTACTTTACTTCCCGGTAGTCGGCCTAATGAGGTGAGGCGCCTGTTACCAATCTTGTTCGAGGCGGCCAGAATAACTGCGACACGCGTACCGGAAGTGCAGTTTATTCTTGCTCGAGCACCCAATCTCGAAGACTCGTTGTTCAGTTCGTTGATGGGTCGGCGTGAACCCTGGTGTCCTGCGGTCATTGAAGCACGGACTGACGATGCCCTGTCGGCCGCTGACGTAGTTGCAACCGCTTCAGGCACCGCTACGGTTCAGGCGGCGATTCACGGTCGGCCGATGGTCATTGTTTACCGCGTATCGCCACTGACTTATGCAATCGGTCGACGATTCGTACAGGTGGATAATTACGGCATGGTAAATCTGATTGCTGGCGGACCGATTGTGCCCGAGTTGATTCAGGAGCGCTGCACAGCCAGCGCGGTCGCTGAAGAAATTGTTGGCTACCTCACCGATCACGATCGGATGAATCAAACGAAGGCATCGCTGCAAATTGTGCGGGAGCGCCTTGGTGGTTCGGGTGCGAGCCACCGTGCTGCACAAGCGGTGTTAAAGGTAGCGTCGGGGTCGAGATGATAGTAATGGTGGGAAGGAGGACGAGGCCAGCGTGAAGAACTCATTTGAAACGTTCGCTGACTTGACCATAAGTGGCCAGTCCAGTCGTTATTGCAGTCTAGCCAAGCTCGAGCAAGCGGGATTTCCCTCTGTGTCCCATCTGCCATATTCACTCAAGATTCTCTTGGAGAATCTTTTGCGGCACGAGGACGGTAGAGCGGTGACTGGAGACGATATTGCTGCCCTCGCACAATGGGACCCAGCCGGTGGAGTAGTAGAGGACATTGCGTTCAGTCCGGCACGGGTGCTACTGCAGGACTTCACGGGGGTACCGGCAGTCGTCGATCTTGCCGCGATCCGTGACGGAGTAGCTAAGCTTGGCGGTGACCCAAGATGTGTTAATCCACTACAGCCGGTTGAGCTTGTGATCGATCACTCCGTCCAAGTCGACTATTTTGGACGACCCGATGCATTGTTATTGAATGCTGAGCTTGAATATCAGCGCAACCGTGAGCGATATGCATTCCTCCGATGGGGACAGAACGCGTTCGGAAACTTCCAAGTCGTGCCGCCAGAAACCGGAATCGTGCATCAGGTTAACTTGGAATACCTTGCGCGAGTCGTTTGTTGTGAGACGATTGACGGCCAGGTCGTCGCATTTCCAGACACACTCGTTGGTACGGACTCACACACCACAATGGTTAATGGGCTCGGTGTGATCGGGTGGGGTGTCGGCGGGATCGAAGCAGAGGCGGCGATGCTTGGGCAGCCGATATCAATGCTTACTCCAGAAGTGGTTGGGTTTCGATTAACCAACAGGTTGAATGAAGGCATCACCGCAACGGACCTCGTGCTCACCATTACCGAGCGACTTCGCCAGCATGGGGTTGTAGGGAAGTTTGTTGAATTTTTCGGAACCGGTCTTGAGCATCTGACAATTGCCGATCGTGCAACGTTGGGTAACATGGCGCCTGAATACGGTGCAACAGTTGCGGTCTTCCCAATCGACGAAATGACACTGGACTACCTTCGGCTTACCGGGCGAGACAGTGAGCATGTAGCACTGGTCGAGGCATACGCCAAGGCGCAAGGCCTCTTTCGCGATCCGTCGAATCATCCTGAGTACACGACCACTCTTGAACTCGATCTTGCAACGGTAGAAGCTAGCCTGGCGGGCCCGAAGCGACCACAGGACCGGGTAGCCCTTAGCCAGGCAAAGACGGAGTTCGCAAATGCGCTCAGCGAGATTCGAGGGCAGTCCCCAACCCCGACTGGCGATGGACTAGAGGATGGGTCGGTCGTCGTTGCCGCGATCACGAGTTGCACAAACACCTCAAACCCCAGTGTGCTGATCGGGGCGGGGCTGCTTGCCAAGAAGGCGGTTGAACGTGGCTTGAAGGTTAAGCCATGGGTCAAAACAAGCCTTGCGCCTGGGTCGCAGGTGGTGACTGATTACCTTAAGAAATCCGGCCTTCTAAAGTATCTAGAAGACCTTGGATTCCATCTCGTGGGGTATGGGTGCACGACGTGCATCGGTAATTCCGGTCCCTTGCCGAAGGAGGTATCGGATACCGTCACCGCGCGTGATTTGGTCGTGGCGTCTGTCTTGAGTGGAAACCGGAACTTCGAAGGGCGAATTCAGCAGCAAATACGGGCGAACTATCTAGCATCACCTCCACTAGTCGTTGCTTATGCGCTCGCTGGTCGAATGACCCTTGACTTGACTCGGGAAGCGCTTGGGCTGGGGTCCAACGGACAAGAGGTTTTCTTAAGTGACATCTGGCCGACCTCACAGGAAATTCAGACGAGTATGAGTGCTTCGGTCAAGGCCGAGATGTTCACAAAGAGTTACCGCTCGGTATTCGTCGGCGACAGTCGTTGGCAAGCCCTTCCGTCGCCTGAGGGCGACCAGTTTGCTTGGGACGCTACGTCGACTTACATTCGGCACCCACCGTTTTTTGAAGATTTAATGCTCGAGCCCTCCCCACTGGAAGACATATGCGGGGCCCGAGTACTAGCTGTGCTTGCTGACAGCGTAACGACCGATCACATCTCACCGGCCGGTGCAATCGCCAGTGACAGCCCTGCCGGCCGATATTTGATCGAGCAGGGCGTACCGCCGTCCGAGTTCAATTCCTATGGTGCGCGGCGCGGCAACCACGAAGTCATGATGCGCGGGACTTTCGGCAACATTCGACTTCGCAATCAACTAGCGCCTGGTACCGAAGGAGGGTGGACGCGATATCAACCCGAGGATGAGCAGATGCCCATTTACGATGCTGCTGTTAAGTATCGTGAAGCTGGAACGCCGCTAGTCGTACTGGCTGGGAAAGAGTATGGTTCGGGGTCGTCGCGTGACTGGGCTGCCAAAGGTACACGATTGCTCGGCGTACGGGTCGTTCTCGCTGAGAGCTTTGAGCGGATTCATCGGAGCAACCTTGTCAATATGGGCGTACTCCCACTGGAGTTCAGTGAAGGTGGCGGGGTATCGTCCTTCGGCCTCACCGGAAGAGAGAAGTTCGATTTTCTAGGCATCGTCAACCAACTCGCGCCACGTGGCCAAATCGACGTGCGTGTCCAGCGGGCCAGTGGTGAAGAATTGATATTTCCTGCCACTATTAGAATTGATACCCCTGACGAACTTGTAGCGTTCCAACACGGCGGTATTCTGCCATACGTCCTCCGTCAGATTGTTATGTCTCAGAGTCGCCCACAGACCGACGAGCACTAATGTCACACTGATGATCACCGCCCCTGAAATAAAGGCACAGGCACTCGAACTGGGCTTCGATTTGTGTGGAATCGCTCCGGTTGTGAGTCTGCCAGAGCTAGGCTTTCTCCGTGAATGGGTTGATCACGGATACGCGGGTGAGATGTCGTATATGACACGGAGTGCCGACCGGCGCTCGGATGTCCGCGCGGTACTGCCGTCGGCTAGGTCAGTCGTAATGCTAGCGACGGTTTATCATGTCGACCGTCCGTACTCGATTGAAACAGGTAAACCGACCGAAGCAAGCATCGCGCGTTATGCCTGGGGTGATGACTATCACCAGGTTATAGGTGCACGCACTGACGCGTTGTGTCGATGGATGGCCGAACGGGCTGGAGCAGCGTTTCAGGGTAAGGCCTATGTTGATACAGGTCCGGTGCAGGAGCGTGTTTACGCACAACACGCCGGCCTTGGTTGGATCGGTAAAAACACCTGTCTCATTAACGCCGAGCAAGGCTCGTGGCTGTTCTTGTCGGAAATCATTTGTAGTTTGGACCTACCACCCGATGAAGCTGCGCTGGACCAGTGCGGAAATTGCACTCTGTGCATCGAGGCGTGTCCCACCGAAGCCCTTCCAAGACCGTGGGTGCTCGATGCAACCAAGTGTCTATCCTATCTGACGATCGAGCTAAAAAACGGTGTGCCGGAGTCACAGCGTGACGACCTCACGAACCATGTGTTTGGATGTGATATCTGTCAGGATGTCTGTCCATGGAACAGTGCCCCGGCCAAGTCGGATGACGGTGCCTGGGCTCCACGCGCCATATTCGATAGGCCAAGTCTTACCGATCTCTGGACACGGTCGGATGCGGAGCTACGTGTGGCGATAAAGGGTTCTGCGCTGAAGCGAGCAGGTGTAAAACGGCTGCGCCGTAACCTTGCTGTCGCGCTAGGTAACAGTGGCGACGCAAAAGCCCGGGACGCTCTTGACCAAGCCATGAGCGGTGCCGAGACGGATGAGATACCCTCAGTGCGTGATCCAGTGGTCGCTGAGCACGTGGACTGGGCGCAGCGAAAGCTGGCCCTGGCGAGCCAAGGTTGATACGATTTTAGTCGTTGTCTCAGGGTAACGTTCCCCATGAGCAAACTTTCTGAGCAAGTAATGGAAGAAAGCGGTTCGCGAGACCATTCGTTGGCGCCGACGCTTCTGTTGTCGATGCCGCAACTCCTAGACCCAAATTTTGAGCGCTCCGTCATTCTTCTCTGTGAGCACGGCACTGAGGGTGCGTTCGGACTGGTGCTGAATCGTCCCACCGAGACACCCGCCGCCGATGTCATCGGACTAAACCCGAAACCAAGTGAGCACAATGCGCTTCGCTTGTGGATTGGCGGCCCGATTGAGCCACAGCGAGGCTGGATTCTGCTTGGTGAAGGGCTAGGCGCATCCGAGGCTGTGCGGGTGTGTAACGGTGTCTACCTATCGGCTTCGGTTGACTTATTGCGCCGGCTACTCGAGGCAAAGGCTGATACGCCCGCTAGGTTACTGACGGGTTACGCTGGATGGGCCCCCGGACAGTTGGAGGCCGAGCTGGCGGCGTCATCGTGGCTCACGGTTGAGGTCGACCCCGACCTTGTTTTCAGCAGTGATCCCCATCAGATGTGGGAACAAGCACTACATGGGCTCGGTGCGGATCCGTCAGCACTACAGATGGGCCATGGTGTGCACTGAAAATGCCCAGAAGCGTTTCAAAATTCTTTCCGACAGACGATTAACGACCGAGCCTGTCAGGCAAATCCGCCACGACATAAGCCATCACCGCGATGGCTGCCACATTTTGCGCCACTTCAGTTGGGTCGATCTTGTCCATAGTGTCAGCAGGGGTGTGGTGGATTGTGAAGTAGTTCGAACGGTCAACGTCGAGTGACATGCTCGGGATGTTAGCCGCCCGGACACTGGGACCGATGTCGGCGCCTCCACCGTTTGGACCGACCCGATGGGCGTCGATGCCGCGGAGGAGCGACGCAATCGCTCCAACTGTTTCGCGCCCACGGGGGTTGCCGGTGAACAGGAATCCTCTCGGTCGGGATACTCCTGAATCGGACTCCAGCATCATGATGTGATCGGCAAGCTGCTTGTTATAGCGATCACGATAAGCGGTGGCGCCGCGAAGTCCGTTCTCCTCGTTCGTCCAGAGCACCACACGTAGTGTCCGGCGTGGCCTCAGTCCGAGTTGATTAATGATTCGCAGTGCCTCCCAAGTCACGATACAGCCACCACCATCGTCGGTAGAGCCAGTACCCACGTCCCACGAATCGATGTGGCCACCGACGACGACTACCTCGTCAGGCCGCTCCCATCCGAGAATTTCCCCGACCACGTTTGCTGATTCGGCGTCGGGAAGAAGGTGAGCGTTCATTTCTAGGTGTACCCAGCCGGGCGTTCCCCGGTCCTGCATCCGCTGTAATAGTTCTGCATCTTCAACGGTGATTGCCGCGGCGGGGATGCGTGGGTCTGTCTCAGTGTAGTTCACTGCACCAGTGTGTGGCGTCCGGGCTCCACGTGGTCCTACTGACCGGACCAGGCTGGCGACTGCTCCATGGCGAGCTGCACGCCATGCACCAGTCGTCCGGTAGCGTACTGTTTGGGTATACGTCGTAAAGGGCACGTTGTACACCACAATTTTTCCGTGCGCGCGGGAGTCCAATTCGTCAAAACTACCAACGACGAACGTCTCCGCTTCGATGCCGCCAGGTGGTGTGCCGATGCTGCCTCCCAACCCAAGCATCACGAGCTCTTGTTCGGTTGGTCGAATTACCTTAGCGTGTTCTTGGCCACGCACCCAATGAGGGACCATGACGGGTTCTAGGTGCACGTTCTCCAGTCCGTCCGCCCGCATCTTATTCGCTGCCCACTGGATTGCTTGCTCGAGCTGTGGGGAGCCACTGAGACGATGACCGAACAAGTCGCTCAATTCGGCCAGACGATCCCATGCGAACGTGTCAGCCATCGCTGCTCCGATGATTCGACTTGCGGGCTCACGATACGTATCGAGCCACGTTGGTTGGTCGGCTTGGCCGGTAGCAAGTGACGTCTTCCCTAGGCAGATACCGACTAGCAACACGGCAACTATCAGTGCTCCTTTGGCACGGAACGAAGAACGTATTGGCACTTATCTGCTCCTTTGCATGAGACTCTGGATGGGGAGGTGCGTGGCTAGCCTTTGCTCCGTCGAACTGACGTGACGGCACCCATAAGACATTCCAGCTTTATTGGATCGTCTGGTTCTAGGCCGGCCTCCATCGCTTCAGGGCCAACGCGAGCAGTGTGCACCGTCCCATTTGGGTCATCGGAGTCCGAAAAGTACACATCCCACGAGATTTGGCCGTGGATACTAATCGGCTGTACACGTCTGAGAATGGCTTGCCGTGTTCCCTTCAACTTCATTACTAAGATCATAACGCGCCTTCCAGCCCGCGAGTCCTACTTTCGTCGTTTCTTTCAAGTGAAGCAGTTCGACAGCGAAAGAGAATTGAGGGCTATTACGTCACGACTCCATGGATTCCAGGTAGGTTGGGTTTCCGATGATGGTCTCGAACTTCGGGAAGGACGCGATATCATGGTCGGGTGAAGTGTTCCTTTGAGCAATGGGTGTGCGGATGAGTAGTGGTTCGTCTCGGCAAGAGTCAGTGCGCGGTGCTTGGTTTGAAGCCCGCGAACTGATTTGGACATATCGGCATCGCCTCGCACTCGGGTTGACATTAATGTTGGTGAACCGGCTAGCCGGACTCGTTCTTCCAGCGTCATCGAAGTATCTCATTGACGAGGTGATTACAAATCAGCGGGGCGAGTTGCTCCTAACGATCGCCTTGGCGATAGGTGCGGCAGCGGTCGTCCAAGCCGTCACAACTTTTGCATTGTCTCAGGTACTTGGAGTTGCAGCCCAGCGTGCGATAACGGAGATGCGAAAACGCGTGCAACGTCATGTGACCCGACTTCCGATCAATTTCTTCGATTCGACAAAGACAGGCGTTCTAATTTCCAGAATTATGACTGACGCGGAAGGCATCAGGAATCTGGTGGGAACCGGTCTCGTGCAACTGAGTGGTGGATTGATTACAGCTGTGATCGCGCTTGGTGTGCTGTTCTATCTGAGTTGGGAGTTGACGTCAGTCACCTTGCTGATTCTACTGGCGTTCAGTGGCACGATGGCCGTGGCCTTTAAACGACTACGTCCGATTTTTCGCGAGCGAGGAAAAATTAATGCCGACGTTACCGGCCGATTGAACGAAACATTGGGTGGCATCCGCATCGTCAAGGCCTATACCGTTGAACGACGGGAGCAGCGAGTCTTCGCGGTCGGTGTCCATCGACTGCTTCGAAACGTGGCCAAAACGGTCACTGGAGTTTCAGCGATTGCTTCTGTTTCGATGTTGGTCATTGGGGCGATAGGCGTGCTTATGGTTCTGGTCGGCGGTCGAGCCATCCTAGCCGGAACCCTGACGCTCGGTGACTTTGTTGCTTACATCTTTTTCACGGGTCTAATGGCGGCGCCGCTGGTTCAAATTGCTTCTATTGGTACGCAGATCACCGAGGCGTTTGCCGGTCTCGATAGAATTCGTGAGATCCGTCAAATGGCGACCGAAGACCAGGAGGACGTGATGCGTCAACCTCTGCCCAAGGTGCACGGTGACGTCCATTGCGAGCATATATGGTTTGAGTACACGGAGGGAGTGCCTGTGCTTCGGGACGTGTCGTTTGAGGCTAAGGCTGGAACGACCACGGCCCTCGTGGGGTCCAGTGGGTCCGGCAAGAGCACGCTCATTAGTTTGGTAATGGCGTTCAATCGACCCAAGTCAGGGAGGGTTACCGTAGACGGCTTGGATTTGGCACTGCTGCGACTGCAGGATTATCGTAAGCACCTTGGTGTTGTCTTACAGGACAACTTCTTATTCGATGGCACCATAGCCGACAATATTCGGTTCGCTCGGTCCGATGCCTCCCTGGATGAGATCTGTGAAGTGAGCCGTATCGCACACTGCGACGAGTTCGTTAGCGAGTTCGAAAACGGTTATGACACGGTTGTCGGGGAGCGTGGTGTGAAACTCTCTGGTGGGCAACGGCAGCGAATTGCGATTGCCCGTGCGGTCTTGGCTGACCCGCGCATTCTTATCCTCGATGAGGCGACTTCTAGCCTCGACAGTGAGAGTGAAGGATTGATTCAAGATGGGCTACGCAGTCTTCGACATGGGCGCACAACGTTCGTCATAGCGCATCGCCTCTCTACGATCCAGAGCGCAGACCAGATTCTCGTGATCGAGGGTGGTGAGGTCAGTGAGCGCGGAAGTCACGAACAACTGTTGGCGCTCGATGGTCGTTACCGGCAACTCTATGAGAAACAGTACAAACTCGAGAAGGATCGGTTTATTAATCCTGGTGAGGACTTCACGCCAGAACTGCCGACCTACCCTGCGGCGCCTAGTCGCGGTTCTACGGTGATCTAAGTTACACCTGCTAAAAGTAAGACTGAGACTCAGTTTAGGAGTAAGTCTAGGCGTTGCGTCTGCGTCGCTGACTACCTATAGTGACCGAGTGCTAAATGTGGTCCGCCTGGTCACATTCGTGGTGATGTTGACACCTGTCGGAGTCATTGCCCAAATCCCTTCCACGTCCCACGAGATGTACACCGCATGGTGCGCAAGTTGTCACGCGGAAAACGGTACCGGCCAAGTTGACGTGCCCACTGTGACGGTCGAGCCAATGGACTTTACTGATTGTTCAGTAACAACGCCGGAACCAGACGCCGATTGGGAGCTAGTGATCGCACAAGGTGGTCCTGTGGCCGGACTGTCATCGCAAATGCCGGGATACGGCGATTCACTGAGCGGAGGTCAAATACATGCGCTTATTAGCTACATTCGTACATTTTGTTCGGAGCCTGGTTGGCCGCTTGGAAATGTGAATTTCTCGAGGCCGATCTTTACGGAAAAGGCGTTTCCTGAGAATGAAGTGGTCATCTTGCCATCAGTGTCGCACGGTGACGAAGAAAATGGTGGGCAGGGGGTAATTAAGGCAGTCTATGAACGTCGGTTCGGCACCCGGGGCCAGTTCGAAATTAGTGCGCCGTGGCAAATAAATGCCGTTGGTGGTCGCTCAACCGGTCTCAATGACGTCACGCTCGGAGCGAAGTATGTACTACATGCGAATTCAGCGTCGACACGAATTCTGAGTGGGGGAGTTGAGGTGAAAATACTCACTGGAACTAAAAACCAGGGTGATGGAGGTAACACAACAGCGTTAGAGCCGTATCTATTGGCCGGCTTTGCAGTCAGTGATTTTTCACTGCAGACCGAGTTGAAGATTGAGATGCCGATGAGCGACGTGACCGAAGTGACCGAGGTGGTGTACAACCTCTATGGCGGGCGTGACCTTTCTGGACTCCCAAGCACTTGGTCAATCGGTATTGAGCTCAATGGAGTTGACGACAGGCTTGCGGTGACCCCGCAACTCCGCAAAGGGCTGACTAAAACCGGAGCGCTAGCCACGGCGTGGGGCGTGCGTATTCCTATCGTTAATCGACATCGTCAACACGTCCAGTGGGTGGGGTACTTTTTATGGGAGTATCGAGATCCAGTTCGTGCTGCGCCCTGACGGCCGCGGTGTGTGGTGCTGCCCTTCTAAGCATCGGCTCAGCTCGGCTACTGAGCGCTCAAGACGGTGTCATTACCGGGCGGGTGACCACCATGGTGCCGGGCTCAACCGAACCGCTCGTGGTGACAACTAACGTTGGTGTTTGCGGTCAGACCGTTCCTGATGAATCGATTCTCGTTGATGCAACGGGCGGACTGGCAAATGCCGTTGTTACGGTCGAAGGGCTCGCCGCTAGGCCTGAAACTCTACCGATCCTCGTGTCGAACGACGGATGCCGTTTTCAGCCTCGCGTGCAGGTTTCACATCCCGGTGGGGAAATAGAGCTGACCAGCGCGGACGATGTACTCCACACGAGTCATGCCTACGCCGAAGACGGCCGCTCGCTCTTTAATGTAGCGATTCCGATCCCTGGGCTTACGATCACTCGCCAGTTAACGGCTCGCGGCTTAGTTCGGCTCGTTTGCGACACCCACACTTGGATGCGTGGATTCGTGATGGCATCGCTCGACCGCGCGGTCGTCTCAGCCGAGACCGGGTCTTTCCGCATTGAAGGCGTGTCACCAGGCACCTATAAATTGTGGGTTTGGCACGAAAAACTCCAGAGTACGACCCACACCGTCTCTGTGACTGCAGGCGGAGTCACGGAAGTTCTTATCGAAATAAAACTGCCTGGGAAAGTTAAGTCGTAACGTGACAGCAGACCCGAGCTGGGTTGAACATTATTGTGACGAGCGGGATGCGGCGTTTCTCTACCGTGCCCTTGCCGCCGTCGAGCCCGACGAGTCACGCCGGACATTGTTTGATCGGCTCGCCAAAGTCGAAGACCGACACGTCCAGCGCTGGGAGGCTTTGTTCGCCGAACATGCGCAACCGATTCCACAGTATCGACTCTCCTGGCGAGCGCGGATGCTCGCGTGGATGGCCCGGCGGTTTGGGGCAGACATGGTCTTGCCGCTACTTCTGGCCGAGGAAGGGCGCGAAGTTACTGCTTATCTTAGGCTGGCCCACGGGGCTGGGGACTCACCGGTACACGATGCAGCGTTCGAGATTGCGACCGAGTCGGCCGAGCATGCGCGAGAACTATCTGGCTTACTGGGAAGGGAGGGCGAGCCGTGGCACGCTGGTGGAGGCGGTGGGTATCTCCGAAGTGTTGTTTACGGATTTAACGATGGGCTGACCGCGAATTTCGGTCTTGTTGCTGGCGTGATCGGTGCGGGCGTTAGCCCGACCGTGGTGATTATCACCGGTATTGCTGGCTCCATTGCGGATGCACTCTCGATGGGCGCGAGTGGTTACCTGGCTGCCAAGAGTGCGGCTGAGGTCCATGCTCACCAGATTGAGATGGAGCGCCACGAACTGCAATTAATGCCTGAAGTTGAAGAGGAAGAGCTCGCACTTATCTATGAGGTAAAGGGGTTTACAGCTGAAAAGGCTAAGGAAACTGCCAAGATCATGATGCGCGACCCGGTCAAGGCACTTGAAGTCAAGGTTCGCGAGGAATTGGAGTTAACCGAGGCTGAACTCACCCCGGCGATCGACGGTTGGGTGACTGGCAGTGCCACGGCAGTGGGCGCCTTGATACCAATAGCACCATTTCTCTTACTGGACGCTGATGCCGCTATCTGGGTGTCATTGTTCGTCAGTATGTCGGCACACTTTGCGATCGGTGCTGCGAGAAGTCTTTTCACGGGTCGCAGTGTTTGGGCGAGTGGACGGGATATGTTTGTTGTAGGTTTCGGTGTTGCTGCGGTGGGTTATCTCATCGGTGAGGCTATCACACGTATCTTGTGACCCGCGTGTGGATCAGCCTTTGTGCTCTGGCTGCCAGTGTAACCCTACGTTCATAATGCGCTGTAACAGTGTTTCGTAGGACAGGCCTGCATGTTCTGCCGACTCTGCAAAGTCCTCGCCGAACGCTATTTGGGGGTTAGGGTTGGCTTCCAGGACGTAGACCCGTTCGTCTTTCGCCAGCCGTAGGTCGATTCGTGCGTAACCACTTAGTTCCAGTGTGCGATAGACGCGGCGGCAGATGCGGTAGATGCGCGTTGTCACCTCCTCTGAAAGTCTCCTTGCGGCGCTAGCCTGAATTCCATGCTTCCGTTGGTATTTGTGGCTCCACTTGACTCGTTCAGTTGCGATCCGGTGCTGGTCGTTGGGCATCTTGGTGAATTTCAGTTCCCATACGGGAAAACACTGCAATCGATGGTTACCCATGATCCCGACATAGAGTTCGCGTCCCTCAACGAACTGTTCAATGATTGCATCGGTGGCGAGGCTCTGGTGGATGAACTGTACCCGGTCGACAAGTTTGACATCGTCGTGAACAACCGAAGCTTGCGAGATACCTAATGAGGCGTCTTGCGTTAGGGACTTCACGATAAGGGGGAACCCCATTCGCTTAGGGCGCCTGACCGACCGACCCATCCGACATACGGCAAAATCAGGCACCGGAATCCGGTGATACGCGAGAAGTTTTTTCGAAAGTGCTTTATCGCGTGAGAGTAGAAGGCCCCTCGGATTACAGCCCGTGTAGGGCATCCGCAGTAGTTCTAGGTAGGCCACGAGATTCTGATCGAATGACCCAACTTCGTGAAAAGCCTCGAGTAGGTTGAAGGCGATGTGAGGATTGCCTTCAGCGATCGCCTGTCGGATACCAGTCAACTCATCTTTTACACCGAGTTGTTGGACGTCATGACCCAAGTCAGCCAATGTTGACAACACGTCGTACTCAGTTTTCCATGACACCGTTGCGAGATCGTGTCCGGAGGTATCTTTTGGCGGCACCATGTAGTCGTGCATCAATGCCAGAACGCGTAACTTTCTCATGACGCTAATGTGTGTCGTGCCTTGTGTAGAGACTTCATTGTGAAGGTGACGACGATACTATCGAAAATATTAAGCTAAGAGTGAACAGTTTTAGTTTGTTGTTCTGTTTTGGCAACGTGTGAGATGCATCGCGACCGCAAGTGCGACCACCAGAACACCAACGATGTCAGTTGCTGGACCAGGGTAGAAAAGCAAGAGGCCACCGCTGGTTGCGAGTACACGTTCGGTCCAATTGGTCTCGATCAGTAGCCAACCGCCTAGCCCCATTGCGAGTGCCGCAATGCCTGTCATGGTCGTCAGCGTTGTTCGAACCACGTCTGGCCATGGTGCTTGAAGCAGAATGCCTAGGCCCTCTGGGTTCAAGGTGAAGGTGAATGGCACGAGGAACGCTGGGAGGGTGTACTTCCAGGTCAGCATCATCGTACGGAATGGGTTACCACCTGTGATTGCTGCCGCCGCGAATGGCGATAGAGCTGTCGGCGGACTCACCTCGGAGAGCACCGCATAATAGAAGATGAACATGTGGGCAGCTACCTCAGGCACTCCGACGAGAGTTAGCGCCGGAGCAACCATGACAGCTGCGATGATGTAAGAAGCTGTAACAGGTACCGCAAGACCGAGTATCCAGACCGCGAGTGCTGCGTATGCCACGGTAAAGAACACGCTGCCGCTGGCTAGCGCGACGATGATGCCAGCAATCTTTAAACCCAAGCCAGTCAACGTAACAATGCCAACGATGATACCGGCGGTGGCCGTGGTTGCGGCGACCGCGAGGACACCCCGTCCGCCCGATTCGAGCGCGGCTATGAACCGAGTTGGTTTGAGAGCGTATTCAGTTCGGAGAAAACTGAGTACCACGGCCACTGCTATTGCCGAGAATACTGCTCGAAATGGAGTCATGCCATTTACCAGCAGCACGACGATGACGATCAATGACACAAAGTGATATCCGGATTGGTAGGTAAGCGTTCTGAGTGTGGGAAGGTCGGTGTCAACCGCACGTGTGCCCATTCGTCGTGAATCTGCCTCAATCATCAGCAGGATGGAGAAGTAGTAGAGCAGGGCTGGTATGGAAGCCATCATGATGACCTGTAGATACGAGATGTTCAGAAATTCAGCGATCAAAAAAGCTGCTGCGCCCAACGTCGGCGGTGCCATGATTGCACCAATGCCAGATGCTGACAGGATTCCTGCACCAGCCTCAGGTGGGTAGCCAGCACGTCGTAGGAGTGGCCAGGCAACGGCGCCTAACGTGACCGTTGTCGCCACACCACTGCCAGATACAGTTCCAAGTAAGAACCCTGATAGCACAACCGTCCGACCAGGGCCACTACTGGAGCGTCCCATGGCAGCCATTGCCCAATTGATGAAGAACTGTCCTGCCCCGGAATAACGCAAGATGGCGCCGTAGATCGTAAACAACACGATATAGGTTGCCGCAACGTCAAGTGGTACACCGAAGATCCCCTCGAGCGTCATATACAGTGTGCCGACGAGTCGATCGAGTGGGTATCCCCGATGGGCGATAAGGTCCAATCCGACAAAACCGAGCAGTGGACCTAGGTAACCGTAGGCTAAGAACACGATTGCCGTTACCGGTAAGATCCATCCTACGGTTCGGCGGGTCGCTTCAAGTACTAGAATGATTGTGATGGTCCCTAGTCCAACGTCGATCACGTTAGGCGTAGCGGCTCGATAAACGAACTGCTCAAAGTCGATAACAGGCCAGGCCAATGCCACGACGCTAGCACCGAGGAGCATCCAGTCGACCGCAGTAACCTGGCTGCGCGATTCTCGCGAGATTGGATAAAGGAGGAATGTTAGCAAGAGCACTGCCAGTAAGAAGGTGATGCGATAGATTTGTGGCTGGACGATGCCGATCACCCAGTACAAGGCGTAGGCAGAGAGCCCAACGGCTATGGTGACAGCCAGTTGACCGGGCACGCCACGCAACACGCGCGTCGACGACTCGGATTTAGGATCGATAGTGGTTATCACAACGGATTGCTACCGTGTGGGTTCCGGGATTGGATATTCACTTAGGGTTCGTCAGTGTTCACCCAGACTTGTTGCTCTTCGTAATAGCGAATGGCACCTTCGTGAAACATCGTGGGTGAGCCGACTACAGCTGTATCCAGTGTGAGGTTCTCGGCTTCCGCATGGATTGCCACTAGTTCCGCCTGATGTTCGAAGAGTATGCGCGTGATCTCATAGGCTAAGGTAGTGGGCATCGATTCGTGAACGGCGAGGACGTTAGCGACTCCCACAGCTGGCACGTCCACTTCTAAATCAGGGTAGACCGACCGTGGTAGAACCATCTCGTGGTATACCGTGTCGCCATACTGCGCTTGCAAAACCGGCAGCACCTCATCGCTCGGCAATAGGCGGATCGTCATGCCAGGCGTCGTCGCCAGATCGAGAACGGCACCTGTTGGAAGCCCGCCGCTCCAGAAAAAAGCGTCAATCTTGCCATCCTTGATCGCATTCACGGACTGCGACGCACCGAGACTTTGCCGCGTGATGTCAATGTCAGGGTCGATACCTGCGGCTTGGAGTACGCGGAATGCGATGATCTCGGTACCACTGCCTGGCGCACCGGTGGATATGACGTGACCATTCAGGTCGCTGATCCGCTCAATGTTGGTATCAACTAGTGTAACGATATGCGTGTAGTTGGGGTACAGCACTGCGAGTGATCGTGCTGGGACACGACCGAAGTCGGTAAACACACCTCGACCCGCTACGGCATCACTTAGAGAATCAGCGAGCGCGAACGCTATGTCGGCATCACGCTCACTTAAAAACTTCAGATTATCGACCGTACCCGCGGTTACCTCCGCCGTGGCCTCAACGTTATCGAGGTTGTCGCTAATCACCTTGGCGATCCCGCCACCGTACGGATAGTACACGCCACCGGTACCGCCGGTCGCCACTGAAAGCCAGGTCGTTTTATCAGCTTGTTGGGTCAGTTCTTGCAGGTTGCAACCGAGCGTGGTGATTGTGGCGAGGATGGCTGCGTACAAGCTCATTCGCATTCTGAACCGTATGCCATGGAGCCGTTTCTGTCTGGTTAATCTCCTCACAGCGGTTCCATTCTACATGCTGTCTATCCTATGACTCCACGGCCCGGACGACTCGACATCCTATCCCTTGATTCTCGCCTGCGGTAGCATAGTTCTAACTTGGCCGGGTAAGGTATTGCTTGGTCAGCGAACTTGAAGGGAAGACTAATGACGACTCAGTTTGATCGTCGCGCGTTCGTTAGATTGGGAGCGGCTGGACTCGGGACTGTAGTTGGCACCGTGAGTGCCTCCAAAGCGCAATCCCAAGATCCCGCACCTTCGTCATCGTTGGTTGTTCCCCCGATCGAGGAAGTCCGAGTGGGCTTCGTAGGCGTTGGACTGCAAGGGTCCTCGCATTGCCGGAACCTCCTTAGGATTGAGGGCGTTCGGCTCGTTGCGGTGTGCGACATCGTCGAGTCGAAAGTTTCTCGGGTGCAGGAGTGGGTTGTCCAAGCGGATCAGCCGAGGCCGCGTGGATACGTGCGTGGGGAGCGGGACTTTGAACGGATGTGTCAGGAAGAGGAACTGGACTTGGTTTTCACGGCAACTCCGTGGCGTTGGCACGTACCGGTGTGTGTCGCTGCGATGACGAACGGTAAGCACGCTGCCACAGAGGTGCCCGCGGCAGTCACACTCGATGAGTGTTGGCAGCTCGTGGAAACAGCCGAGCGCACCAAGAAGCACTGCGTGATGATGGAGAACGTGAACTACGGGCGTGCTGAGATGATGGTATTTAACATGGTGCGTCAAGGCGTGTTCGGTGAAATTATGCACGGCGAGTGCGGCTACTTGCATGATCTTCGTGAAGTAAAGTTCGAAAACGCACACGAGGGCCTCTGGCGGCGTGCGCATTCGGTCTCCAGAAACGGTAACCTCTATCCGACGCATGGACTCGGGCCAGTTGCTAATTGTATGGATATCAACCGAGGAGACCAGTTTGACTATCTTGTTTCAATGAGCAGTAACTCTCGGGGCCTTCAACAATATGCTGAGGCGCACTTTCCACCCGATGCACTGGAACGACGTGAGCGATACACGCTTGGTGACGTGAACGTGAGCCTGATTCACACGGTTAATGGCAGAACTATCTTTCTCAGTCACGACACGAATCTTCCCCGACCTTATAGCCGAATTAACCTCGTGCAGGGTACCAAGGGTCTCTTCCAAGGTTATCCTGACCGGGTTTACATCGAGGGTCGAAATGCTCAGCACCAGTGGGAGACGGCCGACGCCTACTACGCCGACTACGAGCATCCGCTTTGGCAGGATATTGGTGGTCGCTCTCGCGGTGCTGGTCACGGTGGAATGGATTTTTTAGAAGACTACCGGTTGATCAAGTGTCTGCGCGAGGGTCTACCGACCGACATGAACGTGTATGATGCTGCCGCTCTGAGCGCAGTGTCCGAATTGTCGGAGTTGTCTGTAGCCGACGGGAGTCGTCCGAAAACGTTTCCTGACTTTACCCGTGGACAGTGGAAGAATTATCCGCCCCTAGCAATCGTACGTGCGTAGTCGTAAATAAGTGAGCCTGCTCCCTCTGCCCTGTGGATAATGTGTTCCGGTGTTGGTCTATCGGTTTCGGCCCTAGGGATCAGCGAGTCACAACATTTGGTATAGAGAACTTCAACGTATGAGCGCTAGGGGCACCAGTGGTCTCGAGATTTCGTGCTATTGCGCTGTCGTAGCCGTTGTCTGATCAATGAGCCAATGGACGAACCAACTGCGGAGTCGTTCCAGCCTGTCTACCAATAGCCATGGTTCACCGTTTCGGGATAAACCGTGCGATGAGCGCGGGTAACGCACCAACTCTACCGGCACCTGACGCTTCTTGAGTGCGATGAACCACTGTTCTCCATCAGCGATTGGAGTCCGGTAATCGTTTTCGGAGTGAATAATGAGTGTTGGTGCAGTTACGTTTTCGACGTAGGAGATGGGTGAGAGCCGGCGGTAGAGTTCACGCTCCTCCCACGGTGCTCCAAAGAATTCATATTCTGTTAGTCCCTGTGCGTCTGAGGCTCCATACCAGCTTTCCCAGTTTGTGATCGAACGGCTCGTCACTGCTGCAGCGAAGCGGTCAGTTGTTGCGGTAAGCCAATTCGTCATGAAGCCTCCATAGCTTCCACCGGAGACGCCGATACGATTTGGGTCAATATCGGGATATTTCATCAACGTGGCATCAACGCCTCTCAGATAATCCTCAGAGTCGACTTCACCCCAAGCACCGCGAGTCGCGTAGGTGAATGTATGGCCATAACCAGTCGACCCACGTGGATTCGTGTAGAGCACAAAGAAACCCGCGTTTGACAAGACGTGGAAGGTGCGGAAGAACGTATGACCATATGCGCCATGCGGTCCGCCGTGAATCTTGAGGACCATTGGGTACTGTTGACCGACTTGGTAACCAACTGGTTTAATCACCCATCCTTCGATCTCACTACCGTCGTCGACGAACCACGACAACTGTTCAGCTGGCATCAAATCGATGTCGGCGAGCCAGGCGTCGTTGAATGATGTGAGCCGTTGTTCAGCGGTACCATCACCCCGAGCAGAAAAAACCTCGGTGGGTGAATCAGCATCGGTCGCGGTATAAACCATCACTTGGCCATCATTAGCAGTTGACACACTCTGCACTCGGCGGGCACCAGTTGTGACCTGGCGTATTAACCCGCCTTGGGTCGTCACTTCAAAAATATGCGTTGACCCTCCAGTCGCGGCAGAGAATCGAACCATTCCATCCGGTGTCCACGTGGGCGCACTCGGTGTCAGGTTCCACTCATTGGTAAGCGTTCGTGGTGTGCCAGTAAAGTGCCCCCTCGAATTG